>Ga0182008_10000985_pt1 | contig 19785 bp, 14 predicted proteins | sample Sormic07211129_1_FD_120482 | JGI IMG/M metagenome (GOLD analysis project Ga0182008, IMG submission 120482) | Rhizosphere microbial communities from Sorghum bicolor, Mead, Nebraska, USA - 072115-129_1 metaG | ecosystem: Host-associated > Plants > Roots > Rhizosphere | place: USA: Nebraska...
CGGCCGACTTGGCCTTGGGCTTGGCCGCGCTCTTGGCGGCGGGCTTTCCGGTCGCAGGCTTGGCCTTGCCGGCCTTGGGTGGCGTGCTTGGAGCCAGGGCTTCGGCCTCGGCGAGCTTGCGGGCCATGTCCCAATGCCGGGCTTCCTGGCCCTCTGGCTTACCTTCCGACTCCCAGATCTGATAAGCGAATTCACGAATGCGTTTGTCGTCGGTACTCATCGCAATGCTCCTGGACTGAATTCAAGGTTGAATCAAAAGGTTGAGCGCAAAGTCTTGCAGTGCGGCGCTAAGCATCAGCTCCCTGTGGGGTGTGACTGCCACCGTGGAAAAAAGTCCATTCAGCTTTTGCCCCGAGGCGTCGAACGGTAGCTGCACCCGGGTATCGCCCCACAGCGGCGCCTCGATCAAGGGCATTGCGCGATCCCCCAGCAGGCCGGCGACCCGCACCGGCACTATCACCACTGCCCGTTGTGCACCGTGCTCGCGCATGAACGCCAGGACCCGCCCGGCATGTTGGCCAAGCACCGGCAGCGGCTGGTAGCGGCCCCGGCGAAACAGCTCCGGGTACTGGCCACGCAGGTTCAGGGTGCGGGCGATCAAGGCTTGCTTGATGCGTCCGTCGTGCCACTGGGCCAGCCACTGGCGCGGTTCGCCCCCGCGCTCCAGGGCCGCCTGCCGAGCCGGGTAATCCACCGGCCGGCGGTTATCCGGGTCCACCAGGCTGAAATCCCAGAACTCGTTGCCCTGGTACAGGTCGGGGACCCCAGGCACGGTCATGCGCAGCAAGGTTTGCGCCAGGCTGTTGAGGGCGCCCGCCGGGGCAATGGCCCGGGCCGCCGCGGCAATCGACTGGCGCAATGCCAGGCCCTGGGGCGCCAGCAGCAGGGCCTGGACAAAGGCCTGCACGGCCTCTTCGTATTCTGCGTTGGGCGCCGCCCAGCTGCTTTGCAGCTTGGCCTCGCGCAGGGCCTTGAGCTGCCATTGCCAGATCCTTTGTCCATAGCCTTGCAGGGCCGCCTGATCCTCGGCAGCCAGTTCCAGGGGCCAACTGCCCAGCAGGGTCTGGTAAAGGATCAGTTCGTCCCCCGCCGAAGGCGCATCCGCCTGCTGGCGCAGGGGCGCGGCCAGGGTGCGCCAGTGCTCCACCTGGGCGGCATACCAGGGGGCCCGTTCGCTGAGCACTGCCAGGCGCGCGCGGCTGTCCTCGCCCCGTTTGTGGTCGTGGGTGGCGCTGGTCAGCAGGTTGTCGGGGAAGCTGGCCAGGCGTTGCTGGCAGGCCGTGTGGAAGGCGGCGATCGGCGCACTGAACTGTTCGCTGTTGAAGCCCACGTCGTTGCGCGCCAGCAGTACCGCCGAGCGGTAGAAGGCGGTGTCTTCCACGGCCTTGGCCGCGGCGGGCGAAGTCAGTTGCTGGAAACGCACGCAGGCGTGGCGCAGCAGCTTGCGCCCACGGCCCGGTGGCTGCTGGCGCCAGCCCTGGCCGCCGAGCCAGCGCTCCAGGCAGTCGAGCACCGGCCTGTCGGCCTCGCCCAGGCTCTGTCGCGCGCCGTCCAGGGCCTGCTGGAACAACTGCTGGTCCTGCTGCCCGCGGCCACAGGCGCTGATATAGGTGCGGTACACCGGGAAGTGCACGATCAGTTCCTGCAAGGCGCGGCGGATGGCCCCCAGGGTCAGGTCGCGGCTCATCAGGTCCAGGCGAGCCACCTGCAACAGGGCCTGGGCCACGCTTTCAAAATCGCTGGCCAGAGAGCCGTTGAGAATCTGCTGACGGGCCAGCAGTGCCTCTTCGGCGAACGCCGCGGGGCGCTGGCTGTGCCGGCTCCACAGTTCGGCCAGCACCGGCTGGCCTGCAGGGGCCTGCTGCAGCAGCGACAGTTGGTTCATGAACTCATAGCCGGTGCTGCCATCCACGCCCCAGTCGCGGTGCAGGGTTTCCCCGGCGCCGAGGATCTTCTCGACGTAGATCGGCAGGTGCTGGCCCGGGCGCAGGCGGTCGATCCGGCGCCGCAGCTTGCGGCAATAGCTGCGCGGGTCGGCCAGACCGTCGATATGGTCGATGCGCAGGCCGTCCACCAGGCCACGCTGGATCAGCTCGAAGATCTTGCCGTGGGTGGCTTCGAACACCGCCGGGCGCTCGACCCGCAGCCCGCCCAGCTCGTTGACGTCGAAGAAGCGTCGCCAGTTGATGTCGTCGGCGGCGGTGCGCCAGCTGGCCAGGCGATAGCTCTGTTGCTCCAGCAGATGGTGCAGGCGCTGGAAACCTTCGTCGTGGCGTGAGTCGTAGCCTTGCAGGTGGGCGGTGACGGCCTGGTGCAGCGCCGGTTGCTGCAACAGTTGGCCCAGGGCCTGCTGCAGCGGTTGTGCCTGGGCGTGGGCGTCGCCGCTGAAACGCAGGGCGGCAAAGCTGTCGGCCAGGGGCTTGAGGGCCTGGGCGGCATCCGGCGGGCCGGCGAGGCGCAGCAGTTCCCCGAAGTCGGCGGGGCAGATGGGGAAACAGTGTTCATAGTGGCGAACATGGAAACCGCAGCGATCGTCGTCCAGCTGCAGTTGCAGGCTGCCTTCCTGCAAGGCCTGCCCATAGTCGCTGCCGAGGAAGGGCAGCAACAACTGGCCTTCCATCAGCGGGTCCGGGGAATGCCACTGGATATCGAAGAACTCACCGTACGGGCTCAGGCGCCCCCATTGCAGCAGGTCCAGCCACCAGGGGTTGTCATTGCCGCCCACCGCCATGTGGTTGGAGACGATATCCAGGATCAGGCCCATGCCGTGCTGGCGCAGGGCATCCACCAGCCGTACCAGGGCCGCCTCGCCCCCCAGCTCGGGGTTGACCCGGGTGGGGTCCACCACGTCGTAGCCGTGCATGGAACCGGCCCGCGCGCAGAGCAGTGGCGAGGCGTAGAGGTGGCTCAGGCCCAGGCCGGCGAAGTAGGGCACCAGGGGCAGCGCATGATCCAGGGTGAAGCCCTGGTGAAATTGCAGGCGCAGGGTGGCCCGTGGCATTGGCGTGGCTGGCGGGCTCATCGGTCACGCTCCAGGGCCTGCTGCCGGGCACAGGCCAGCAGCTCCAGGCGCCGCGCAGCGTCGCTGTCGTCCAGCAGGCGCCGGCTGGCAGTGGCCAGGCGCCGGCGCCAGTTGGGGTGGCTGTCGAGGGTGCCGGGCAGGTTGGCCTGTTCGTCGATGCCCAGGGCGTCCTCCAGGGGCAGCAGCACCAGGGGCGCCCGGGTGTGGCCGAGGAAACGCACGCTGGCGTCCACCACCTGGTCGGCCTCGTGGCTTTCCTCGCGAAAGTTTTGCGGGTCCTGGGCCAGAGCGTGGCGCAGGCCGTTGCGTTCGTGCTGGCGATGTTCGCGCCAGTGCCGCGCCGCCGCTTCGTCCACCAGGCCCAGGCGCTGGTTCCAGTCGATATCGCGGCCATGCCACCAGCCGTTGAGGGTCGGCAGGTCATGGGTGCTGGTGGTGGCCAGGGCATTGTCCGGCCAGTCGAGGATGGGCTTGAAGTGGCAGCCGTGGTCCTGTTCGAACAAAAGCACACGCATGCCGAGCATGGCTCGGGCGGCGAGTTTTTCCCGCAGCCCGTCGGGCACTGTGCCCAGGTCTTCGCCCAGCACTATGGCCTGGTGGCGATGGGATTCCAGGGTCAGCAGGCGCAGCAGGTCGTCCACCGGGTAATAGAGGTAGGCGCCATCGCTGGGGGGCGCGCCCAGAGGAATCACCCACAGCCGTTGCAGGCCCATCACATGGTCGATGCGCAGGCCCCCGGCATGGGCGAAGTTGGCCCTGAGCATTTCGATGAAGGCGCGGAAACCGTGGCGTTGCAGGCCTTCCGGGGAAAAGGCCGATATGCCCCAGCTCTGGCCCTGGCGGTTGAGGATGTCCGGTGGCGCGCCCACCGTCAGGTTGGCCAGTAACTGCTCCTGGCGGCTCCAGGCCTGGCTGCCGCCGCCGTCGGCGCCAACCGCCAGGTCGGCGATCAGGCCGATGCCCATGCCGCCGCTGCGGGCCGCGCTTTGCGCTCGCTCCAGGCTGCGGGCGATCAGCCACTGGCAAAAGGCATGGAAGCCGATTTCGTGGGCCTGTTCCTCGGCGAAATGAGCCAGGGCCGGGCTGGCTGGATCACGCCACTGCGGCGGCCAGTGACGCCAGTCCAGGTCCTCGCCACGGGCGGCGCGCTGGGCCTGGATGGCTTCGAAGCGGCAGTGGTTTTCCAGGGCTTCGCCGGCTGCCCGGCGGTAGCTGGCGAAGTCCTCGTGCAGCGGGTGCTCGCCCTGGCAGAAGCCTTCATACAGCGCCCGCAGTGCCTGCAACTTGGCCTGGGCCGCCAGGGGCCAGTCGATCAGCGGCAACTGTTCCAGGTCCTGCAGTTGTTCGCCCAGCCCACAGGCTTCGATCGCGGTGCGCCAGGCGCGGTCGCCGAGGATCGCGCCAGGGGCGGCATACAGGCTGTTGAGGAACAGCCGGCTGGAAGGCGAATAGGGGCTGTAGCGCAGCGGGTCGCTGCTGAACATGGCGTGCAGCGGGCTGATGGCCAGGGCATCGGCGCCGCGTTCGGCGGCCTGGCGCGCCAGTTCTTCAAGGGCCTGGGTATCGCCGAAGCCATCATCGCCGGGGCGGCGCAGGGCGTACAGCTGCACGCTCAGGCCCCAGGCCCGCGGGGTGGGCTGGTGCACGGCGTCGGCCACGCTGAAGCAGCGTTCGGGGGCCACTGCCAGGACAAAGTGTTCGTCGTCGATACTCACGGCGTGGTAACCCACCGGAATCGAGCCCGGCAGCCGGCTCTCGGCATCCAGGTCCAGGTGCAGCGGGCTGCCATCCTCCAGCCGCAGGACACAGGCCGTATGCGGGGGGAAGTAGCGCGCCAGGTCCAGGCTCTGGCCGTGGTCGGCGGTCAGCAGCGGGGGCAGGTGCCGGCTCTGTTGCACCCCTTGCAATTGCAGCAGGCTCTGTTCGATCTGCTGCGGGTCTTCGGCCGGATGCCCCAGGCCGGCCAGGACAGCCCGCAGGACCCGGTCCTCGACCTTCTGGGCACGGCCGTTGGCATCGATCCAGTCCACTGCCAGGCCGGCGCGGCTGGCAAGCAGTTCCAGTTGCGCATCGCTCATAGGCATTCTCCATCTGGGTCGGTCGGGGAAGAGGTGGGGGCCAGCAGCACCAGCACGCTGTAGGCAGGCAGTTGGCCCTGGCACCAGTGCTTGAGGGTGTGCGGCGGATATTCGAAGCACAACTGCGGTGCGGCCTCGGCGGCCAGTTCGACCTGATGCGGGCCGAGGTTGAGGTCGATGCGCAACAGGCTGCCGTCCCCCAGGCGCCAGCGCGCACTCAGGGCGCCCTCGGCCAGTACCTGGCAGCCCAGGGCCCGGGCGCCGGGCAGGCGCGGAACCAGCTCGCGGTGGCGGATCTGCAACAGGCTGCGGTACAGCTCGCGGGTGGCCTCGGCCTGTCGGGACTGGGCCCGTGGGCGTGAGGCCTGGAAGGTCGAGGCGGCGTTGGGGTCGGGAATGCGCTGGCGCTGCCCGGCGTCGGCGAAGGCACTGAAGGCGGCGAATTCGTTGCGCCGGCCCTCGCGCACCGCTTCGGCCAACTGGCCCTGGTGGCTGGTGAAGAACAGGAATGGTTCCTGGGCGGCCACTTCGTCGCCCATGAACAGCAGCGGAATCATCGGTGACAGCAGCAACAGCACCGTGGCCGCGTGCAGGGCCTGGGTCGGCGCCAGTTGGTTGAGGCGTTCGCCAAAGGCCCGGTTGCCGATCTGGTCATGGTTCTGCAGAAACAGCACAAAGGCGCTGGGTGGCAGGTGCCCGCTGGGTTCGCCGCGGGCCTCGCCATGGCGGTTGGCATGGCCCTGGAAGGCGAAACCCTGGCTCAGGCAGCGGGCCAGTTGCTCAGTGGGCTGCTCGGCGAAGTCGGCGTAGTAGGCGTCGGTTTCGCCGGTCAGCAGCACATGCAGGGCGTTGTGGCCGTCGTCGTTCCACTGTGCGTCGAAGCCTTGTTGCAGCAGGCTGGCCTGATTGAACTCGTTCTCCAGGTTGAGCCACACATGGCGATCGGGTGGCACTGCCTGGCGGACCCGCTGCGCCAGTTGCCGCAGGAAATCCGGATCGTCGATGGCGTGCACCGCGTCCAGGCGCAGGCCGTCGAAACGGTACTCCAGTAGCCACATCAGGGCGTTGTCGATAAAGAACTCGCTGACCTGCGGGCGGCGAAAGTCGATGGCAACGCCCCAGGGGGTGTGCAGGTCCTGGCGAAAGAAGCCATGGGCGTACTCCTGCAGGTAGTTGCCGTCGGGGCCGAAGTGGTTGTAGACGACATCGAGGATCACTGCCAGGCCCAGGCCATGGGCGGCATCGATCAGCGCGCGCAGCTCGTCGGGCGAACCATAGGAGGCTTCCGGGGCGTAGGGCAGCACGCCGTCGTAGCCCCAGTTGCGTTCACCGGGAAACTCCGCCAGGGGCATCAGCTCGATGGCGGTCACCCCCAGTTCCACCAGGGCCGGCAGGGCTTGCTGCACCGCCTGATAGCCGCCCATGACCCCCACGTGGAGTTCGTAGATCACCGCCTCGTGCCAGGGTCGGCCGCGCCACTGCGGGTGCTGCCATTGATAGCGCTCGGGGTCCACCACCAGGCTTGGCCCGTGGACATCACCGAGCTGGGCCCGGGACGCCGGGTCGGGGACCTGGATCCGCTCGTCGATATTGAAACGGTAGGCGCTGCCCGCGGGGCAGCGCGCCTGGGTCATGAACCAGCCTTCGGGCTGGGGCTGCATGGGCAGCGACTGGCCGTCCGCCAGTTCGACGCTGACGCAGCGCGCATCCGGCGCCCACAGGGCGAACCGGGTGTGCTCGGCATCCAGCAGCCGCGCGCCATGAGTCCAGGTGTGCAGCGTGCTTGAGGGCATCGGTCCTTGCCTCTTACTGTCGGGCGGCCTGTCCCAGGGCCTTGGCCACCAGTTGTTCGTAGAGTTCGGCGTAGGGTTCCACCGCCTTGCACCAGTTGAAGGGCGCGGCCATGGCCCGGCAGCGCATGGCATTGAGCAGCGCCGGGTAGGCGAACACCTTGAAGGCCCGGGTCAGGGCTTCCTGGTAGCTGGCCACGGTGGATTCGTCGAAGAGGAAACCGGTGACGCCATTCTCGATGGTGTCTGCCAGGCCGCCGGTGTTGCGCGCCACCGGTAGCGAGCCGAAGCGCTGGGCATACATCTGGCTCAGGCCGCAGGGCTCGTAGCGCGAGGGCATGAGCAGGAAATCGCTGCCGGCGAACATGCGCCGGGCGTCGGTCTCGTTGAAGCCGATGTGCACCCCGATGCGGCCGGGGAAGCGCCGGGCCAGGGCGCGCATGGACTGTTCTTCCTCCGGCTCGCCGCGGCCGATGATGGCGATCTGGCCGCCGGACTGCACGATGAACTCGGCCACCGCTTCGGTCAGGTCCAGGCCTTTCTGGTAGACCAGCCGCGAGACCACGGCAAACAGCGGGCCGCTGGAGGCGTCGAGGCCGAACATCTGCCGCACATGGGCGGCGTTGGCTGCCTTGCCGTCCCAGTCGCCGATGCTGAAAGGCGTGAGCAGGTGGGCGTCGGTGGCGGCGTCCCAGCTTTCATCGATGCCGTTGGGGATGCCGCTGAGCAGGCCCTGCTGGGTCTTGCTGGCGAGGAAGCCGTCGAGCCCGCAACCGAAGGCCGGGGTGGTGATTTCCTGGGCATAGGTGGCGCTCACCGTGGTGATGTGGCTGGCGTAGGCCATGCCGGCCTTGAGGAACGACAGCTTGCCGTAGAACTCCATGCCTTCCTGTTGCAGGGCATGCTCGGGGATGCCCAGTTCCGGGCACGAGGCCAGGCTGACCACGCCCTGATAGGCCAGGTTATGAATGGTGAACAGGGTCGGCGTGCGTTGCCCGCGCCAGTGCATGTAGGCCGGCGCCAGCCCGGCGGGCCAGTCATGGGCGTGCACCAGGTCGGGGCACCAGTGGATCTGCGCCAGGTTGGCCGCGATGTCGGCGGCGGCCAGCCCCAGGCGGGCGAAGCGGATATGGTTGTCCGGCCAGTCGCGGCCGTTGTTGGCGCCGTAGGGCGTGCCTTCGCGCTCGTAGAGTTCCGGGCAGATCAGCACGTAGATCACCAGGCCGTCGGGCATGTCCATACGCCCGATCTTGCAGGCCGGCAGTGCCGCGTGGCCACCCAGCTCCCCGATGATGTGGATCGGGTTTTCGCTATGCAGCACCTGGGGGTAGCCGGGGATCAGTACCCGCACATCGTGCAGGTGGGCCATGGCCCTGGGCAGGGCGGCAGAGACGTCGCCCAGGCCGCCGGTCTTCACCAGGTCGGCGATTTCCGAGGTGACGAACAGCACTCGCTTGCGGTTGGGATTGGGCCGCGCCAGCGGCAGCACCGTCTTGTTCCCAGGGACCGGAACCGAGGGGGCGGCGCGGTCGCCGGCCTGCTGTTGAGGGTGATCTCCCTGAGTGTCCAATACGGCGCTGATCATGTGTCTCTCCCGTTTTATTGATCTGTTCTGGTGTCTCGAGCGCCGCGCGTGGCCAATTCCTGTGGCCGGGCGCAAACGCGCCACACGTCGATCAGCCTGCGCTGCTCGAGCGTGGAAGCAGAAAGGGTGGAGGAGCCGTTGCAAGGAATGCACCAGTGGCAGCGACCCTACCTTTAACCTGACCTTGGGCCGAAGCGAAAAGTTTCGACTTTTTCTCGGCGAATGTGACTGCCCGGTCACAGTGCGAAATTCAGTCTAGGACAGAACCTAGAGCGGTGCCGGGGGAGGTGGGTGTTTCCCGGGGTTGGCAGGGCGGGTGGCGAATGCGTCCCGACGAAAGGTCGGCCATGCACTGCCCGGGAGCGGGGCCGTTGCGGCCCGGGGGCGAAAATGGGGAGGGGCTGCCGGGGGCCGGTGCCGTTGTGGTGCGGCGCCGCCCAAAGAACGGGCACAGGCGGGCTCCTGCGCCCAGCGTCCCTGCGAGCCTGGTCGCCGCCGAGCCTGCGAAAAGCTGCGCAGGACCTTGCCTGGCGATCGCCACGGGGGGCTTTCAGTTGAGCAGGCGGATCGGCTGGCCGGCGTGCCAGGCTTGCAGGTCTTCGATCATCTGGCCGAAGAACTGCTGGTAGTTCTGCCGGCTGACATAGCCGACATGGGGCGTGGCCAGAACATTGGGCAAGCGCCGCAAGGGGTGGTCGGCAGGCAAGGGTTCCTGCTCGAATACATCCAGTGCGGCCCCCGCCAGCCGGCCCTGTTCCAGGGCGGCAATCAGCGCGGCTTCATCGACAATCGGCCCGCGGGCGGTATTGACCAGCAGCGCCCCGGGCTTCATCCACGCCAGGGCCTGGGCGTCCACCAGGCCACGGCTGCGCTCGCTGAGCACCAGGTGCACCGAGAGCACATCGGCCTGTTCGAACAGTTGCTGCTTGTCGACATGGGTCACGCCGGCGGCGGTCGCGCGTTCAGCGGTGAGGTTCTCGCTCCAGGCAATCACCCGCATGCCGAACACCTGGCCGAATTGCGCCACCCGTTGGCCGATGCTGCCCAGGCCGAGAATGCCCAGGGTCTTGCCGTGCAGATCGCCCCCCAGGCCCTGTTGCCAACCGCCTGCGCGCAGGGAGCAGGCTTCGCTCAGCAGGTTGCGGCTCAGGGCCATGAGCAGGGCCCAGGTCAGCTCCGGCGCGGCATGCTTGTAGCTGTCGGTGCCGCACACCTGGATCCCCAGGGCGCTGGCCGCCTTGAGGTCGATGGCGGCGTTGCGCATGCCGCCGGTGAGCAGCAGCTTGAGCTGCGGCAGGCTGCGTAGCAGGGTTTCATCGAACCGGGTGCGCTCGCGCATCACGCAGATCACCTGGAACGGTTGCAGGCGCCGGGCCAGGGTGGCGGGGTCTGCCGGGTAGTCGTGAAGGAAGCTGACCCGGCCGATACTATCGAGCACCGACCAGTCCACTACCTCGCGCGCTACGTCCTGCCAATCATCGATTACCGCAATCTCTAGTGCCATGTTCGGGCTCCTGGCTCAGGGTTGCTTCAACCAGCCCAGCAGGGCCTGGTGGAAAGGCTCGGGTTGTTCCATTTGCGGTGCGTGGCCCAGCCCCGGGAACTGCACCAGGGTCGAATGGGGGATGCGCTGCGCCACCTTTCTGCCCAGGTCCTGGTAGTGGCCGATGCGCGCCTTGACCTCGGGCGGCGCGATATCGCTGCCGATGGCGGTGGTGTCGGCGGTGCCGATCAGCAGCAGGGTCGGCATCTTCAGGTCCTGGAATTCGTAGTACACCGGCTGGTTGAAGATCATGTCGTAGATCAGCGCCGAGTTCCACGCCACCAGGCGCTTGCCGGGGCCCTGGTTGAGGCCGGCGAGCATGTCCACCCAGCGCTGGTATTCGGCCTTCCAGCGGCCGGCGTAATAGGTCTGCTGCTCGTAGCGGCGGATACCCTCGGCAGTCTGCTTCAGCTCGCGCTGGTACCACTGGTCGACGCTGCGCCAGGGCACGCCCAGGGCTTTCCAGTCTTCCAGGCCGATGGGATTGACCAGGGCCAGTTGCCGTACCTGGTCGGGGTATTGCAGGGCGTAGCGGGTGGCCAGCATGCCACCGGTGGAATGGCCCAGCAGGCTGGCCTGGTTGACGCCAAGTTTGGCCAGCAGTTGATGGGTGTTCTGCGCCAGTTGCTGGAAGCTGTACTGGTAGTGTTCGGGCTTGCTGGAGGTACAGAAGCCGATCTGGTCCGGGACTATCACCCGGTAGCCTGCGGCGCTCAGAGCCTTGATCGAGCCCTCCCAGGTGGCGCCGCAGAAGTTCTTGCCATGCATCAGTACCAGGCTGCGCCCGTTGGCCGGGCTCTGGGGCGGTACATCCATATAGCCCATCTGCAGTGCCTGGCCCTGGGACACAAAGCTGAAATGCTGCAAGGGATAGGGGTAGTCGAAGCCCTGCAGTTCGGGACCGTAGACCGGCGCCTGGGCGGCGAGGGCAGGCAGGGCCAGGGGCCGCAGCAAGGCACTGAGCCAGCGAGGGGTAGCAAGGGGCATAAGGACACTCCGCAAGGTTGCGGGCGATGCTGTAGCCGCCGGATTAGGGCGACGTTAAGCCACAGGCAAACCCTGGGCGTCGGCTTGCCGACAAGGAAGGCCTTGAGGCAGGTGGTTGCGGGGGCGGGCACTTTCGCTGGCAAGCCAGCTCCTGCGCGGTGATGGGGAGCTGCGGGCGCTCAGCCGATCCAGCCCAGGGTCAGCCACGCCAGCACGGCGTAGCGCGCGCCCTTGGCCAGGGTGACCAGCAGCAGGAAGCGCTTGAGGGGTTCGCCCATGACGCCGGCCACCAGGGTCAGCGGATCGCCGATCAGCGGCATCCAGCTCAGCAGGAGCGTCCAGTGGCCATAGCGTTGGTAAGGCCCCCGGGCCCGCTCCAGGTGACGCGAGCTGACCGGAAACCAGCGGCGCTCCTTGTAGTGTTCCAGGCGCTGGCCCAGCCACCAGTTGACCAGCGAGCCCAGGACATTGCCCAGGGTCGCCACCAGCCACAGCCCGAGCACTGCCAGTTGGCTGTTGTGCAGCAACCCCACCAGCAGCGCTTCCGATTGCAGGGGCAGCAGGGTGGCGGCGCCGAACGCCGCCAGGAACAGGCCGAAGTAGGCGCCGAAGATCAACGGGCCGGGTAGTCCGCGACGACCACGTCCTTGCCCTCGCGGGTCAGGCCGATGACCTGGAAGGCATCGGCGCCCATGCCGTCCATTTCCATCCCGGGGGAGCCCATGGGCATGCCCGGAGCGGCGATGCCCAGCAGGTCATCGCGCTTGCGCAGGGCCAGCACCTGTTCGGCCGGCACGTGGCCCTCGACGAACTTGCCGTCGATCACCGCGGTATGGCAGGAGCCCAGGCGCGGGGCGACGCCGAGCCGCTGCTTGACCGCACTCATGTTGCTTTCCACGTGGTCGGTCACGGCAAAGCCGTTGTCCTGCAGGTGCTCGATCCACTTTTTGCAGCAGCCGCAGTTGGCGTCGCGGTGCACGTCGATGGGAATCAGTTCTCCAGCCTGGGCCAGGGAGCCGATCAGCAGGGCGGACAGGGCCGCCAGACGCAGTGAGGTGTTCATCGAAAGTCTCTTTGTCGCTGATCAATAAGGAAGGGTGGCATGGCCGGCCACCCGCGGTTGCACGCTCGGGGTGGTGCATTTTGCGGTTTTTTTCGCTGGCCGCCGCTGGCTTTTGTTTCAAGGTGATACCAAGGCCGGCCAGCGGTTGTGGCCTTCAGAACCACAGGCGCAGGCCCAGGACCAGGCGCGGGTCGTTGTCCAGCTCGGCCTCGTCCCGGGCGTAGTCGGCGCTGCGGCCGTAGCTGCGGTTCCAGGTCACCCCTATATAAGGAGCGAACTCGCGGCGGATCTCGTAGCGCAGGCGCAGGCCGATCTCGCTGTCCGCCAGGCCTGCGCCCAGGCCCCGTTGCCGGTCATTGCGGCTATAGAGGTTGACCTCGGCGGAGGGCTGGAGGATCAGGCGTTGGGTCAGCAGCAAGTCGTAGTCACCCTTGAGGCGCAGGGCGGCCTGGCCGTCCTCGCCGAGGTAGGCGGTGACCTGGCTTTCAAAGTTGTACAGGGCCATGCCTTGCAGCCCCAGGGCGGCCCAGGTCTGCGGCGTGCCGGGCTTGAAGTCCTGGCGCAGGCCGCCCACCAGGTCCCACCAGGGGCCAATGGCATGGCCCCACAGGGCTTGCAGCTCGGCGTGCTCGGTGACGCCCCGGGTGCGTTCGCCTTCACTGCGCAGCCAGAGCCGGTCGCGGTCGCCACCGACCCAGCCCTCGACCTCCCAGGCGACGCTGCCGCCCGGGTCGGCGTCCTGCCATTCCAACTGGTCCACCAGCAGGAAAGTGTTCAGCGACGGGCCGTGGATGTGGCCGCTGGGGCCCTGGTAGACCGCCGCCCGATCGGCATCGGTCAGCACCGGGATCGGTGTGCGGCTTCGTGTGGGGGCTGGCGCCTGCATGCCGGGCATCTGCGAGTGGTCCATGGCACCCATGGCGTGGCCGGGCATGGTGGAGGGGGGCACGCCGGGTGTCGATTGGCCCTGTGTCGGCGCCTGCATGCCGGGCATCTGCGAGTGGTCCATGGCACCCATGGCGGTCCCGGGCACGCTGGAATGGCCCATGCCCGGCATCGACTCGCCCTGTGCCGGTGCCCAGGGCCAGGCCAGCAGGAGCAGGGCCAGGCCAACGCCCGGCTGCCGGGTGAAGCGGAGGTAATCAAGCTTCATGGTGGCGTTCCTCTTCGACCCGGACTTCGCGGAACATGCCGCTTTCCATGTGGTACAGCAGGTGGCAGTGATAGGCCCAGCGCCCCAGGGCATCGGCGGTGACCCGGTAGCTGCGGCGGGTGCCCGGCGGCATGTCGATGGTGTGCTTGCGCACCTGGAAGCGGCCGTGTTCGTCCTCCAGGTCGCTCCACAGCCCGTGCAGGTGGATGGGGTGGGCCATCATGCTGTCGTTCACCAGTTCGATGCGCAGCCGCTCGCCATACCGCAGGCGCAGGGGGTCGGCTTCGGCAAAGGGAATGCCGTCGAAGGACCAGGCGAACTTTTCCATGTGCCCGGTCAGGTGCAGGGTCAGGGTCCGGCTCGGTTCGCGACCGTCGGGGTCGGCGAAGGTGCTTTTCAGGTCGGCGTAGCGCAGCACCCGGCGGCCGTTGTCGCGCAGGCCGATGCCCGGATCGTCCAGGCGCGGCATGGGGTTCACCGCCTGCATGTCCACCAGGGGGTTGTTGGTTTCCGAGGTCGGGTGGCTGATCGCGGTATTCATCGCGCCGTGATCCATGGCGCCATGGTCCATGCCCGGCATTGCCCCATGATCCATGGCACCCATGGCCATGTCCGTCATGCCCAGCAGCGGTCGCGGGTCCATGGCCGGTGCCTCGGCCACGAGCCCGGGGGCACTGGCCAGGGTGCCCAGGGCATAGCCGCTGCGGTCCATGGCCTGGGCGAACAAGGCGTGGGCTCCGGCACCGGGTTGCACCAGCACGTCGAAGGTTTCGGCCACGGCAATGCGCAGTTCATCCACGGTCACGGGCACCACGTGCTGGCCGTCGGCGGCGACCACGGTCATCTGCACCCCGGGAATGCGCAGGTCGAAATAGCTCATGGCCGAGGCATTGATCACTCGCAGGCGCAGGCGTTCGCCGGGGCGGAACAGCCCGCACCATGGCTGGCCCGGGGCCTGGCCGTTGAGCAGGAAGGTATAGGTGGCGCCGCTGACATCGGCGAGGTCGGTGGGGGTCATGTTCATCTGCGCCCACATGCTGCGTTCGGCCAGCGTGGCCGCCCAGCCGTCGCGGCCGACGTCCTCGATGAAGTCGCCCAGGGTGCGCTTGTGCTGGTTGTAGTAGTCGGACTGTTTCTTCAGGGTGCGCAGGATCTGCCCCGGCTCCTCGTCGCTCCAGTCCGAGAGCAGCACCACGTAGTCGCGTTCGTAGCTGAAGGGCTCCGGTTCCCGGGCGTCGATCACCAGCGGGCCATACACCCCCAGTTGTTCCTGCAGCCCGGAATGGCTGTGGTACCAGTAGGTGCCGTGCTGCTTGACCGGGAAGCTGTAGCGGTAGAGCCCGCCGGGCTCGATGCCCTCGAAGCTCAGGCCGGGCACGCCGTCCATGTCGGCCGGCAGGATGATCCCGTGCCAGTGGATGGAACTGGGCTGGTCCAGGCGGTTGCGCACCCGCACAGTCACCCGGTCGCCTTCGCGCCAGCGCAGCAGGGGCCCGGGCAGGCTGCCGTTGATGGCCATGGCCTTGCGTGGCCGGCCGCTGAAGTTCACCGGCAACTGCTGGATGCACAGGTCGAAGTCGCTGCCGGCCAGGACCTCGGGCTGGCCCGGGCTGCTGACGGCCCAGACCGGGTTGCGCCACAGGCCGAAGCCGGCTAGCACACCACCGGCAGCCAGGGCCTTGACGAAGGTGCGGCGGGAGGGGCTGTGGAACGAGGAGGGGCGCGGCATCGGAGGCTTCCAGTCAGTCAGCGGATTGGAGCGGACTCTAATCGGCGCTGGCTGTCAGGAAACTGAGGTGGGCATTACAGATTTGTCAGTCGTCGGGCTGTTCCAGACGCTGCTTGAGGTTGCCCAGGGCCTGGCTCGAAAGCTGCTCCATGCGTGCTCGCAGGCCACTGAGCTGCAGGTCGGTGGCGTATTCCAGGGTGCGCCGGAACAGTGTGCCGTCGCCCTGCTTGCTCAACTGGTAGTGGATCGAACCGTCCAGCGCGGCGGAACTGAACAGGGTCTTGAACTCCTTGGGAAACACCGCCACCAGCACCCGGTAGCTGATGGGCAGCTGCACCCCCAGCAAGTCCATGGTTTCACTGAAGCGGTGGCCGGCGGGCAATGAACCGCACAGGCCGGTGTCGGCACGCAGGCTGGAAGGGTGCCACTCCGGCCAGCGGTCCGGCTGCGTCACGTAGTAGTAGACGGTGTCGATGCTGGCCTGGATAAACAGTTCGTGGCTGATCTGTTCATGCAACAGATGTGTCTGGCGCTGTCCCATGGGGCACCTCACGTCCTTGTGACCGGAGCCTGAAATATAGCCCCGCCCCGGCGGGCTGCCAGGGGCGGGGGCAGACCGTTCAGCGGACTTTGAAGCGGCTCATCAGGTGGCTGACCTGGGCATTGGCCTGCAACAGGCTCTGGGTGTTGCTTTCCCCGGCCCGGGCGCTGTCCACCAGCTCCTCGACCATGTGTCGGATGCTCACCATGCTGCGGTTGATCTCCTCGGTCACGGCGCTCTGCTGTTCGGCGGCGGTGGCGATCTGGGTGCTCAGGCTGTTGATCTGGCTCACCGAGTCGGCCATTTCGTCGAGCCCGCTGTTGACCCGCGCCGTGGCATCCGCCGCTGACTGGCAACTGGCCTGGGTGTTTTCCATGGCGCTGACCGAGGAACTCACGCCCTGGGTCAGGCGCGCGAGCATTTCGTTGATCTGCGAGGTGCTGTCCTGGGTCCGCGCGGCCAGGGCCCGCACTTCATCGGCGACCACGGCGAAGCCGCGGCCTTGTTCTCCGGCCCGGGCGGCCTCGATCGCGGCGTTCAGGGCCAGCAGGTTGGTCTGCCCGGCGATGGCGCCGATCACCCCGAGGACCTCGGTGATGCGCTGGGCGTCGGCTTGCATGGCCTCGACCTTGTGGGTGGCATCGGCGACTTCGTCGATCAAGGCGATGACGCTGCCGGAAGCTTCGCCCACCACCACCCGGGAACGTTCTGCGTGTTCGTTGGCGCGGCGGGTGAAGTCTGCGGTCTGGGCGGCGTTGGCGGCAACGCTGTCGGCGGTGCTGCTCATTTCGGTAATGGCGGTCACCGTCTGATCGGTTTCCGAGGCATGGCGCAACAGGATCTGCCGGCTGTGGGCCGAGCTCTGCTGCAACTGCCCCAGGCTCCCGGCCATGGCCTCGGTGGCCTGGGTGACCTCGCCGATCATCTGTTGCAGGTACTGGATAAAGCGGTTCACCGAGTGGCCGATGGCCCCCAGTTCGTCCTCGGCGCGGATCACGATGCGCCGGGTCAGGTCGGCGTCGCCGGTGGCCAGGGCGTCGATATTGCCCTTGAGGATCTTCATACGCTGCACCAGCTGGCGGATCGCATAGACCTGCAGCAACACCAGCAGGATCACCATGGGGATCTGCAACAGGCTCAGGGTGCTCAGCACGTCGTCGCGCTGGGCGGTGATCAGCTGGGTCGGCAGGGCGCTGGCGAGAAACCAGGGCGTGCCTTCGATGGCGCGCATGAAGAAGGTGCTGGGCACCCCGGCATTGTCGAACTCGACGCGCCGTGCCCCCTGGTCGCGCTGCTGCAGGGCGGCCTGGACCTGGGCGGCGAAAGGGGAGCCGGGGCTCAGGTCGCGGATGTTCTTGAGCACGATCAGGCCGTTGATCCGCGAGCTGTTGCTGATGATCTTGCCGTCGGCTTCGACGATCAGCATCTCGGCCTTGAGTGCCTGTTCCTGGCGCGCCACCAGGTCGTTGAAGAAACCCAGGGTCACGTCGATGGTGGCCACGCCCCAGGGCTGGCCGTCGCGGCGGATGGCCATGGCGCAGTTGGTGCGCGGCTCGGCGCTGGCATCGTCCTTGTAGGCCGCAGCCCAGGCGCACTGGCCGGGGGCGGTCTGCATGCCGCCCAGGTACCAGGGCTGCTCGTAGTAGTTGGGCGCCGGGTCGCTGTTCCAGAAGGTGTTGACCACCAGCTTGCCGGAGGCGTCACGGTGCCAGAAGGTGCTGTGTTTGTTGCGCCCCGGGGTGCGCTGGCCGGGCAGGGGCCAGATGCCGCCGCCGAAGACTTTCTGTTCACCGTACTGGTCCACCAGGCCCGGCAGGACCTTGTCGATGCTGTCGCTGTCGAGCAGGGGAATGGTCTGGGTGATGCTGCGTTGCTGGGCCTGGACCTTGTTCAGTTCGCCCTGGATGCGCTGCGCCACTTCGGCGATGCGGTTGAGGGCTACCTGTTCTTCGGTATGACGCAGCTTGGGCGCTACCAGTTGGCTGATGCCCACCACCGTGAGTATCAGCATCAAGACAATGAACAGGACCAGAAACAGCGTGTAGCGGGCTTGAATCGTGCGCAAAGCGGGCATGGGACCTGTCCTTACCGAGCGATTTTTATTATTCGGGAATGCGATGCCTTGTCAGGGCATCCACAGGATGTCGGCGCGGTTTTTCCGCTCTTTAGTACGATCGTCCAAAAAAAGGCGTGCCCTGGAAAAAAACTGCGCCCAGGGATGGTGGGGTAGGGCAAAGGCGTCCGGTCAAGGGCAAGGCCAGGCATGAAAAGATGACGCCTTGATGTGCGGGAAAACTTCCCGGGCCTTTTAAACAGGGCCTTTGCGGTAATTGTGTCGAGTTTGTACAAAAATTGTAAATTCAGGAAATAAAGCGTTGTTGGTGCTTGCCACGGCGTTGATACTTGCGCCCATTCAGATGTTTCAACACGGCTTACATCCTTGTTCAGGCACCTTGTCAGAAGTTTCATGGTGCTGAAAAAGGTGATTGGAAGGCCGGACTACAGGAGTTACAGCATGGCAATCGGATACGTCGGCGGATGGACCAGCAAGGCTGGGCTGCTGGTGCAGGAAAGCCCGGGCAGCTCGTCCAAGCCGGTTTCCCAAAGCGCCAAGGTACGGCAGATGCTCAGCCTGGTAGGCCAGAACCCTACCGTGCTCGACATCCGCAAGATGGATCAGTTGAAGCTGCACAAGCAGATCAAGGGTTTCGATCCGACCAACGTCACCGCCAAGTCCCTGGGCGGCATGAGTACCTTTCTCAAGAACAATGGCCTGATTTCCGATGTCACGGCGCTGAACCTGATCAACGCGGGCGATCAGTTCGACCGTTTCGGGATTCCGAAGAACCCCGATCAGCCGTTCAATGCCCTCGAGTATTTCGCCATGAAGCTCGATGACATCCAGAACAACAACCTCAAGGGCAACAAGTACGCCAACTACCTGATCCCCGAGTACAAGAAAGCCATCTATGTACTTCAGGGTCTGCAGAACTATGGCAAGGGCAACGGCACCACGGTGACCGACAAGAACGTCTCCACCAAGGCCTGATTCCCATGGCGCGCACTGCCTGCCGGTGCGCGCCACAGCTCTGCTTTCAACGCCCCAGCAAGCCCATTACCTCTTCGGCATACCGGGTTCCGGCGGTGGTCTGTGGGCTGAAGATCTGCTCCAGTGACGCCAGTTCCTCGGCGCTCAGCCTCACCTCCAGCGCCGCCACGTTCTCTTCCAGATACCGCCGTTGCTTGGTTCCGGGAATCGGAATCAGGTAATCGCCCTGGGCCAGCACCCAGGCCAGGGCCAGTTGCCCGCTGCTCACCCCCTTGTCCGCCGCCAACTGCTGCACCTGTTGCACCAGGCGCAGGTTGTGCTGGAAGTTTTCGCCCTGGAAACGTGGGTTGAAACGCCGGTAGTCGTCGGCGGCGAAGTCTTCCGGGCTTTTCAGGGCCCCGGTGAGAAAACCCCGGCCCAGCGGGCTGTAGGGCACGAAGGCGATGCCCAGGCGCTGGCAGGCGGCGAGGCAGCCGTTGTCTTCCTGATCCCGGCTCCATAGCGAATATTCACTTTGCAGGGCGCTGATCGGATGCACCTTGTGCGCCCGCTCCAGGGTCGCCGCCGAGGCTTCGCTCAGGCCCAGGTAGCGCACCTTGCCGGCCTGGACCAGCTCGGCCATGGCGCCGACGGTTTCCTCGATGGCCACGTCCGGGTCGACCCGGTGCTGGTAGTACAGGTCCAGGGTGTCCACCCCCAGGCGCCGCAGGCTGCCGTCGATGGCGGCGCGGATGTATTCCGGCCGGCCGTCGACCCCGCGGGCCGCCGGGTTGGCCGGGTCGCGGACAATGCCGAACTTGCTGGCCAGGAACACCTGTTCGCGCTTGCCGCGAATGGCCCGGCCGATCAGCTCTTCGTTGCTGTGGGGGCCGTAGATGTCGGCGGTATCGAGCAGGTTGACGCCCAGTTCCAGGGCCCGATGCAAGGTGGCGACGGCTTCCCGGGGATCGTTGCCGGTGGTGTAGAAATCGCTCATGCCCATGCAGCCCAGGCCAATGGCGGAAACCTGCGGGCCGTCCTGGCCCAGTTGTCGAGTGCGCATCGATGAATGCTCCGGTAAGGGGAAAGAGCCTGCAGTGTGCTACTCGACAAAAAACCGATAAACAGGCTAAAAGCGCTATAACTATTATTGAATTCTAAATAATCGGCAGGTTTGCTCCATGGATCGTTTCAACGCCATGCGCGTCTTTACCCGTATCGTCGAGCTGGGCGGCTTTGCCAAGGCTGCCGACAGTCTGCAGATGC
>Ga0182008_10000986_pt1 | contig 19766 bp, 12 predicted proteins | sample Sormic07211129_1_FD_120482 | JGI IMG/M metagenome (GOLD analysis project Ga0182008, IMG submission 120482) | Rhizosphere microbial communities from Sorghum bicolor, Mead, Nebraska, USA - 072115-129_1 metaG | ecosystem: Host-associated > Plants > Roots > Rhizosphere | place: USA: Nebraska...
CTTTGCGGGATGCCGGCACATGGGGCAGTACAGTCGCCGCCACCAGCACCATAATTGCACCGCCGGTAATCCCCGACAGCAACCGCCAGCCAAAGAACCAGCTCACCGACAACGGAAATGCACAGGCAAAAAACGCCGCGGTGACCAGCAGCATCATCAGTCGCAGGGCATTTTTATTGCCCAGTTGCCGCGCTAGCGGCCGGCCGAGCAGGGCGCCGATCAGATAACCGACCAGATTGGCTGCACCGAGGTAGACCACGTCGTTGGCAGAAAACCACTGCGCCTGAATCAGCGAGGGAATAAGCGGTGTGTAGGCAAAACGCGCCAGACCAATGCCGACCAGGCTGGCGCAGAGTCCCGAGAAAATCGGTAACGCTGAGGTTGATGTACGCATGACAGCCATCCTGAGGAAGTTCTGTGGCGCTCAGGATATCGGCTATCTTTGCTGCGGTAATGCAGCGATTTGGCTTTATAGTGATGCAAATTCGCATCGGGTGAGTAGCATGAACTGGGATGATGCGCGGGTATTTCTCGCGGTATGCAGGGAGTCGACATTACGCGGCGCAGCGCGGGTTCTGGGGGTGGATCAAGCGACCGTCGGACGACGGATCACGGCGCTGGAAAAGTCCCTGAGTGCGACCTTGTTCCTGCGCACCTCCGACGGCTACGCACTGACCGCAGTCGGCGAAGCCGCGCTCAAAAGCGTGGAAAAAATGGAGCAGTCGGCGCTGGAGCTTGAGCGGCAGATTCAGGGCCTGGATGATCGTCTGACCGGCAACGTACGCGTCAGCACCACCGACTCACTGGCCATCGACTTTCTGATTCCGGCCATTAGTCGCCTGCACGCGCTGCACCCGGACGTGCGCGTGCAACTGGACGCTTCCACGCAGATCCTTAGCCTGGCCAAGCGCGAGGCGGACATCGCTGTGCGCAATACCCGGCCTGACAATCCCGATCTGATTGCGCGGCGGATTGCGCGGTGGCCCGTGGGATTGTTCGCATCACAGACGTATATCGACGCCCACGGCATCCCGCCGCAGGGGACGGCGTTCGAAGGCCATGACCTGGTGGTCTACCAACCGTATTTGCAGACGCACAAGGACATGACGCTGGTTTGCGAACCGCTGCAGCGCGGGCGTATCGTCGCCAGCCTGAGCTCCAGTCTGTTGGTCCGCCGCTCGATAGCGGCTGGCCTGGGCATAGGGGAAATTCCGGTGTACATGGGCGAGCGCGATGGCCTGATCAGGCTTTGGCCGGAGCGCAATCGCCCGCAACCGTATGAGGTCTGGCTGGTGACCCACGCGGACTTGCGCCACACCGCACGGGTCAGGGCGGTGATTGAGCAGATTGTTGAGGCGTTTGCACTGGAGAATGAGTGACGGCTCAAAGCGTTTTGGACAAGCTACAGCGTCTGACGAAACGCCCTACATCTACAGCAGAATCTGCCGGCTTGTGGGCTTGGAGCGCCAGTCCTATTGTTGATGCAACTCGCAGCGCCAGGAAATCGGTGCGCCAGAGAAGGTATCGCTAACCCAGGGAAGGGGATCGGATTGAAAGCCAGGGAATTCGAGCAATATCAAAGCACTGACACATTGAGCAGAGGTCGTAACACACAAGCCATGAACGCAATCAGCCGTGAAGAATTCAACGCGAGGATCGAGACCATCGAGGCAAGAATGGATGCTCGCGTAGAGCGAGTGCACGCGGATATTCGAGAGTTTCTTTGCTCTCAGGCAGAGCGAGACAAGGCGAATGAGCGCATCCAGTTCGAACGGGATAAACGCTACGACTCAATGATTCAAGGCATTGCCATCGAATCCAGAGAGGCGCTCAAAAAGGCGGGTACCGTGAATGCCAACGTCTGGATGGCAACGGCTGTGCATTTGTTTGGCGTGGTCAGTATTGTCGTGGGTGGTTATTTCGCCAGTCAGGCCAACCAGTATGTAGCGGTACAAACAACGTTGGCGGCGGTTCAGGCGGGCAAGGATGTCGGTGCAGCCAAGCCTGCCGAGCAGCCATCATCGGTGTTGCCAAAATAAAAAACGGCCCTCAATCGAAGGCCGTTTTTGTTGCCATTGGAAACCCCTGCCTCATGGCATTTGTGGCAGCTCTTGCGGACGCAAGTCAAACACCAGTACTTCGGCATCCACGCCATTGCTCAGGGTCAACGCCTGTTCCTCGCGAACCCGCACGCCGTCACCTTCCTGCAGCGACTGGCCGTTGAGTTCAACGCTGCCACGCGCCACATGCACGTAGGCGTAACGGTTGGCGGGCAGTTCCAGCGTCGCGCTTTCCTTGCCATCGAACAACCCGGCGTAAACCCGCGCATCCTGGCGCACTGTCAGCGAACCATCGCTGCCGTTCGGCGAGATGATCAGTTGCAGGCGACCGCGTTTTTTCTGCGCGCTGAAGTGCTCCTGCTGGTAGCGCGGCTTGGCACCGGCCACTTCCGGCACGATCCAGATCTGCAGAAAGTGCACTGGCCGGGTGGCCGAATGGTTGAATTCGCTGTGGGCCACGCCACTGCCGGCGCTCATCAGTTGCACGTCACCGGGGCGGATCACCGAGCCGGTGCCCAAGGTGTCCTTATGCTCCAGCGCACCTTCAAGCACGTAGGAAAAGATCTCCATGTCGCGGTGCGGGTGCTGGCCGAAACCCTTGCCGGCCGCCACGCGGTCATCGTTGATCACCAGCAGGTCGGAAAAACCCTGTTCGCGCGGGTCGCGGTAGCTGGCGAAGGAAAAGGTGTGGAAGGACTTCAACCAGCCATGATTGGCGAGGCCGCGGTCGGAAGCTTTGCGAAGGGTCAGCATGATGAATTCTCCTTGCAGGACGTTGATTCGTCCGAGTGAGGAGAAGGTTACTGTTAATCGGATGAGGCAATAAGTAGATCGAAATTGAAATACTGTCCTGCTCAGGTTGACAGTTTTGTGGAGTCGATCACGCATTCTTTTCGCTGGATGTCACGCACTTGGCCATAATGCAGGTCTGTTCCTTCCCTTGATTTCAGTGATGTTCACCCATGAAAACCGTGGCAATGGTGCTGTTCCCCGACTTTCTCCTGCTCGACATGGCCGGCCCCATGGAGGTGTTTTCGGTCGCCAATCGCTACTTGAAACCCGAAGATCATTACCAACTGATCACCTTGGGCACCGAGCACGGGATGCTGCGGGCGTCCAATGGTGTGCGGGTGCAGACTGACCGCCATATTGACGACCCGGCCCAGACCTTCGACTTGCTGCTGGTGCCGGGTGGACCGGGTGCCTATAACGAAAAACATCCGGCGTTGCTTGCCTGGTTGCAACGATCGGTGGGGCAGTCCGGTTGCTACGGTTCGATCTGCACCGGGGCGTTTGTGCTCGGGCATGCCGGTCTGCTCGACGGTTATCGCGTGACCACTCACTGGAACTACACTGAACGTCTGATCAAGGCGTTCCCCAAGGCGCAGGTGGAAACCGACCAGATTTACACCGAAGATCGCAATCTGATTACTTCGGGAGGCGTGACCGCCGGCATCGATCTGGCACTGGCCGTAGTCGCCCGGGATCACGGGAAAAAGCTCGCTCAGGACGTGGCCAAGGTGCTGCTGGTGGTGATGAAACGTCAGGGCGGGCAAGCGCAGTTCAGTCCGTTGATGGCTGCAGTGGCGCCACAGGAAACCGCGATCACCCGGGTGCAGAATCATGTGTTGGAGCATCTCGACGAAGCCTTTACCGTCGAGCGCATGGCGGGGCTGGCGAACATGAGTACCCGGCATTTTGCGCGGCTGTTTGCGCGGGATGTGAACATGACGCCGATGGAGTTTTTGCAAAACGCCCGGATCGATTGCGCGCGTAATCTGCTGGAAACCACTGAGCTGCCGTTGAAGACCGTGGCCTACAAAAGTGGCTTCGGCAGTGTGCGCCATATGCGTTTTCTGTTTGCGGAAAAGCTCGGCCTGACCCCGGCGCAATACCGCGAACAGTTCAGCTAGAGCGGTTGTGTCCGTCCGGTGCATCCGGATGTCCGTGTTGCGCCCTGTATGGAGGTTGTACCGTCACCTGTGCCTGCCAAGATAAACGGTAACGCTTGGAAGGGAGAAGCGCTGAGCGCCGAGGGCATGCTGCCCGCGCGCGCTGGCGCTGGAAAACGGCATGAACAGCCACAAAGATTTATCCGCTGCATCGGTGTTGTATTTCGGGCCATATGCCTTTCATCTGCGCCAACGGCTGATCCTCGACGGGGATCGACCATTGCGCATGGGCGGCCGCGCCCTCGATATTTTGCAGGTGCTGGTCGAACACGCCGGTCGCGTCGTCCGCAAGGAACAGTTGATCGCCCGCGTGTGGCCGGACAGTGTGGTCGAAGAGATCAACCTGCGGGTGCACATCGCCGCGTTGCGCCGGGCGCTGGGCGATGGCGAGAAGGGCCAGCGCTACATCGTCAACGTGCCGCAATGTGGTTACAGCTTTATCGCGCCGGTGCACGGCGACAGCGTCGCGCAGGTCGTGTTCGACACCTTGCAGACGCCGCAACAGAATCTGCCCGCTCGCCTGACTCCGGTCATCGGCCGCGATTCGCTGGTGGGCCGTCTGGTCCGGCAAATGCCCCTGTGCCGCTTGATGACACTGACAGGCCCGGCCGGCATCGGCAAATCCACGGTGGCGCTGCGGGTGGCCGAATTGCTGTTGCAGCATTACCGCGACGGCGTCTGGTACATCGACCTGTCCATGCTCGGTGATGCGCCGTCACTGCTTGAACACCTGTTGCGCACCCTCGACCTTTCGTTCGATGCGTTAGCGTCGCGTCATGCCTTGCTGCTGCTGGATAACAGCGAGCGGTGTCGTGACTCATGCCGGGCATTGGTGGAGCGACTGCAACTGGCGGCGCCGCGGCTGGCGCTGCTGGTCACCAGTCGCGAACCGTTGCAGGCCAATCTGGAAACCCTGCAACCGATTGCGCCATTGACCTTTCCCAAGGCCTCGACACCGGCCAGTATCGATGAGCTCATGGGCTATTCGGCGGTGCAATTGCTGGTCAGTCGCGCGCGTGCCCGGCAGCACGATTTCAGCTTGCGTGAGCAGGATCTGCAAACCGTGTGCAGTCTCTGTCGTCGTCTCGACGGTTTGCCATTGGCCATTGAACTGGCGGCCGCGCAGATCGATGCGCTGGCGCTGGTAGGGCTGCAAGCGCAACTGGACAACTGCCTGCACCTGCTCAGGCATGGTCGTCGCACCGCGAAGCCACGGCATCAATCCATGAGCGCAGCGCTGGACTGGAGCTATCAGGATCTGCGGCCCTGCGAACGTCGGGTCTTGCAGCGCCTGTCGGTATTCAAGATGGCCTTCACCGAAGAGGCTGCGTTGCGGGTCATCGACGGTGGGCATCTGCGATCGGTGATCGAACGCCTGGCTGCCAAGTCATGGCTGACGGTGGAGCGGGGTGCAGATGCGGTGCGTTACCGAATGCTCAATCTTCTTCGCTGTTACGTCCGTGAACAGGCCGAAGCCTGCGTTGAACCGAGTGCTATCGCGTACCATCGTGCGCTGTACCGCAGGCCAAATCGATCAGCTGCGGGTGTGCAACTGTTCATGCAACGCGTCGAGCAGTAAGCGCACTTTGCGCAGGTCCGGCGTGGCATAGCCTTCGGTGAAGCGTTGATGGATCGGGGTCAGCAGCGCCAGTGCTTCGCGGTGGCGTGATTGGCGCTGCCACAGTTGGGCCAATGTTGTGGCGCTGCGCAGTTCCCAGGCCAGCGCGCCTTGGGCACGGGCGATGGCGAGGGCGTTTTGCAGGAGGTGTTCTGCCTGCTCGCCAAGGCGTCCCTGCGGACAATCCGCCTCATCCGCCAATAACCGCTCAGCCTCGGCCCGCAACACCTCCGCCGTGCTCCAGCCTGCTGCGCCACTGTGCGCCCGCTCCAGCAGCGCTTCATCGATATGGCGGGCATCGAGTGTGACCATCAGCTCCTTGATCAGCCCGTTATCCGCCGGCGCGTCGGGTGGGGCCAGGCGTTCATCGATCACCTGCGCATAGTGCCGTCCCCAGCGATAGAACAGCAGCACCGAGTGCTTTTGCGCCTGCTCCAGCAACAGTTGCAACAATTCGCGCGCAGTCCTGGCGTCGCCGTTGTAATGCGCAATCAGGCAGCTGGCCAATGCCAGGGTGTAGCAGATCGACGTTCCGTGGTTGATCTGCACGGCGATATCCAGCGCCTGCCGGGCGGTGCGCCACGCCTGTTCGGGAAACCCCTGCAGCCACAACACCCGGGCGAGAATGGTCAACGAAGCCACGCTCTGGTCGTACTGCACGCCAAAGCCGTGGGTGAAGCGGTTGCGACAACCACTGTGGGCCATACGCTGAATCACTTGCTCGGCGTTGATCCGCGCGCGCGGCTGGTCGCCGGCAAAGTGCAGCGCAAGGACGCGCAAGCGGTGAATGCTCAATGACAGCAGCGGGTCGTCGTGGCCACCGAGGCGGTCGAATTGTTCGCTTTGCTGCAATGCCGCCTGGTAATGCCCACAGCTGAGATTGACCGCCAGGTGGCCGGAGATGGCGCGCAATTGCGCGGCGACGTCGTGGTGCTGTTGTGCCAGCGCGTTAGCCTGAGTGAACGCTTCAATGGTTTCCGGCGAACCGCCGCAGGTGTGATAACAAGCGCTGCCGAGTGCCAGTTGCAAGGCTGTCTGCAGGCGCGGACAGGGTTGTTCCGCGCTTTTGAGCAAGGACAACGCCTGACGGACATGCGCGCCATATTCCTTGAGCAATGACAGCTCCTGCCACAAGGCGGCCGACGTCGCGGTCAAACGGATGCCGAGAGGGCGCGAGCCGTTGCCGTGCAAACTCCAGTCGAGTGCAGCGCGCAGGTCTTCCAGACCTCGGGCATAGCGCTCGATCCATTGTGTGGTCGGAGTGTGTTCCCACTCGGTCTGCGCTTGCTCCATCAGCGTCAGATAGCGTTCGGCGTGGCGTTCGCGCAGGATTTCGCGTTCGCCGCTGAGTTCGAGTTTTTCCAGGGCGTACTGGCGGGTGGTATCGAGCAGGCGATAAAACACTTCTTCATCACCGACTTCCACGTTCAGCAGCGATTTACCCACCAGTTGCGTGACCGATGCGAGCACCTGCGTGGGATCGATGTGTTGACCGACGATCACCGCCGCGGCCGAGGCCAGGCTGAAGCTGCCGCGAAACACCCCGAGGCGGCGCAGGCAAGTCTGCTCGCAAGGGGTGAGCAGATTGAAACTCCAGTCCAGCGTGGCGTGCAGCGTTTGATGCCGCGCATGGCGCTGGTGGTTGCCCGCCGCCAGTGGGTGCAAGTGATCCTGCCATTGCTCCAGCAGGCCGCTCAGGCCCAGGGTTTCGACCTGCGCTGCCGCCAGTTCCAGAGCCAATGGAATACCGTCCAGACGCCGGCAGATTTCCATCGCCAGGGGTAACTCGGCGTCGCTCAGTTCAAAGCGTTCATGGGCGCCCATCGCTCGTTCGACGAACAGTTGCAGGGCGGCGAAAGTCATCGCCTGCTCGCGATCGAGACGGCTCGTCGCAGGCGGGCAATCGAGGGATTCCAGACGCTGCACGAACTCGCCCTCAGCGCGCAGACTTTCGCGGCTGGTGGCCAGAATGTGTACCTGCGGCGCGCCGCGCAGAAGGCTCTCGACGAGCAGCGCCACGGCATCGATGAGGTGCTCGCAGTTATCGATCACCAGCAGCATCTGCCGTTCGCGCAAATCGTTGATCACACTCGCCAGCGGCGCGCCGTCGTGTACCGCCAGATCGAGCAGGGTCGCCAGTTGCGAGGCGATCAGTGCCGGGTCGTTGAGCGGCGCCAGATCCAGCAGGCGGATGCCATCGCGATAGCGTCCGAGCAACTGCTCGGCGACGCGCAGGGCGACGGTGGTCTTGCCGATACCGCCGGGGCCGATGAGGGTGATGCAGCGCTGTCGTGGCAGTTGCTGCATCAAGCTGTCCACCAGTGACTGGCGCCCGATCATCCGGGTACGGCGCAGCGGCAGGTTGTGGCGCCCGGGCGCCGCCTCCAGTAACCGTTGTCCGTTGGCGTGCACCGTCAGTGGGGCTACGAAACTGTAGCCGCGCTGGGCCACGGTCACGATATAGCGCTGACCGGCCTGACCATCGCCCAGTGCCTTGCGCAGGGCGGCCATGTGCACCCGCAGATTGATGTCCTCGACGACGGTGTCCGCCCATACGCCGGCCAGCAGTTGCTGCTTGCTCACCACTTCCCCGGCATGCGCCAGCAGCATCAGCAGAATATCCATGGCGCGCCGTCCCAGCCGCAACGGCTGGTCACCTTCCATGACCAATCGTTGTCCGGTGTAAATCCGATAGGGGCCGAAGCCGATGGCCTGATTCGGGGAAAGACTCAACAGCGCACTCCTGCGGTGATGCGGCGATCCTGGCAGATGGACGCTGCGTGAAGACGCAGATCGTCGGCTACAAGGTATCGCAGCATATTCCTCAGGTTTGGCCATCAGTGCAACGCCGGGCTCCTGCGCAACGCTCAAAAGCTCAGATGCCGTGTCCGGGTGTCTTTGTCTTCACGCATGACCTGACAGCGCCAGGCAAACGGATTGATCCCTTCGCTGCGGGTGAACATGTGACAGAAATGTGCCTGATCACAGAAACCGCAATCCAGACTGATCTGCGTCAGGCTCAGGTCGGTGTGGCGGATCAGCAGCTTGGCGCGGGCAATGCGCTGTTCGCGGATCCAGTCTTGCGGCGCGAGGCCGGTGCTGGCCTTGAACGCCCGGGAGAAATGGCTGCGCGACAATGAGCAGGCGCGTGCCAGCTCGGCCACTTCCAGGCTTTCTCCGAGGCGTTCGAGGATCAGTTGTTTGACCTGCCGCTCCCGTTGCGGGCTGAGGCCGCCGATAAGCGGCCGGGGCGTTTCGCTGGCAGGGGCGAGGGCGACGGATTGCTGTAGATGAGCCATGGCCGGTGTCCGTGTCGTGGAGGTGAAAAACAACGCTGCGCAGAGGCCTTCATTGTTAAGAGGGGGCATGCCGGCTGACGAGTTAATCGTTGTTAATTCGCAGGCCTGACACGGATGCAAACCACCGTTGATCGGGTAAAGTGCTCAGCACTTGCGAACGGTCTTAGAAGGAATTGCAGCCCATGAACCGTAACGATCTGCGCCGTGTCGACATGAACCTGCTGGTGATTTTCGAAGCGCTGATGTTCGAAAAGAACCTGACCCGCGTCGCCGAAAAACTGTTCATGGGCCAGCCAGCAGTCAGTGCCGCGCTGGGGCGTTTGCGTGATCTGTTCGATGATCCGCTGCTATTGCGCAACGGCCGCAGCATGGAGCCGACGGCGCGTGCGCTGGCGATTCTGCAGGAGCTGCAACCGGCGATGGATGTGATCTCCGGCGCGGTCAGCCGGGCCAAAGAGTTCGACCCGGCCAGCAGTTGCGACGTGTTCCGCATCGGCCTGTCGGACGACGCCGAGTTCGGTCTGTTTCCACCGCTGCTGCGCAACCTTCAGCAAGAAGCACCGGGTATCGTCGTGGTCGTACGCCGTGCCAACTATCTGTTGATGCCGGCACTGCTGGCTTCCGGGGAAATCTCGGTCGGGGTCAGCTACACCACCGATCTGCCGGCCAACGCCAAGCGCAAGAAACTGCGCGACATTCCCTGCAAGGTCCTGCGTGGTGATGATCGCCCGGGCCCGCTGACCCTCGACGAATACTGCGAGCGCCCGCACGCAATGGTGTCGTTCTCGGGGGATCTGAGCGGCAACATTGACGTGGACCTGGCCAAGGTCGGCCGGCGCCGCCGAGTGGTGCTCGGCGTGCCGCAGTTCAGCGGTTTGCGCGCCTTGCTCGCCGGCACTGAAATGATTGCCACCGTGCCGGACTATGCCGCGTGTGCGCTGGTCGAAGGCTGTGCGTTGCGGGCTGAGGATCCGCCATTTCCGATTGATGCGGCGCAACTGTCGATGGCGTGGAGCGGGGTGCATGACAACGACCCGGCGGAGAAATGGCTGCGGTCGCGGATCAGCCAGTTCATGTCGGTGTCGCTGGATATTCCTGCGACCTAATTGCTCGGTTCCAAAGAAAGTGGCCAGCGGGCCGTTTTTTATCGGTGTCGTAGGGGGCTGTTGACCGTTCGTCTTAAACCTGCACGCACCTGTAATTTCTGACAGTAGCCAACACCGCTTACAGCGCCGTTCAATGCCTCCGTCGTCCTGCCATTCGATCGGAGCTCGCGCCATGACTGTCAACAACCCCGCTGACTCATCACCGCTGGTGCTCAAGGAACTCGACGTCCCCGGTCGTACCGGCCCCGTGTCGCAAGCGCCGGATGTCTGGGGGCTCAACATCGCAGCGGTGCATGACAACTTCCCCAAACAGGGCCTGTTGTGCCGTGCCGGGCCATGGGGGGTCATGAATCGGGGCGACCATTTGGTGATTTCTTTGGGCGGCCAGACGGTGTTCAACAAAATCGTCGACGAGCATGAGGTCGACACGACGCTGTCGATGTTTGTGCCCGCCGCCCGTTTCAGTAACGGCTCGACCAGCCTGTCCTACGTCGTCACCCGACTGGGCGGAACAGCCGAATCGTCCGAAGTCATGCAGGCGCGAGTCAAGCTCACTCGCCCCGGTGGCCATGACATCGATGAAGGCCCGGGCCACCCGAACCTGAAAATGACCATCCCCAGGGAGATTCTCGAGGGCGGCATCGACAAGAACAACGTTGCCGCCGGCGTGAAAATCACCATCGGCCCTTCCGACGGCGGGCCAGAGCCCTATCCCGACGCAGCGGCCGGCGACTGGATTCAGGTGACGTGGGGGGGAGAGTTTGTACTCTTCGGACCGCTGACTCAGGATGAGGCCGACGGCACAGTACCGCTTTTCGTGCACATCACAGAAGCAACCATCCGCGCCGTCGGTGACTCTGACACTGCCGGCCTCGCGGTGGCCTTTGAAGTCTACGACGTTGTCGACAACCGCTCCGAAGACTGGAGTTACGAGCAGCGCATCGTGGTGGCGGTCGACGCTGACCGGCTGGACGCGCCGATCTGCAAGGAAGCGGTGAGCAACGTGCTGGACGCCGACGCACTGGGCGATACCGATGGCACGGCGCAGATTCTTGCCGTGGACAACAATAAATTCATGGTCGGTGACATCCCCATCGTTCGGCTCAAGGGCACACCGGTTGAAGGGGCACCGATCAACATCGAAATCACTGGCCAGCCGCTGGTCAGCGTGCCCAGCATTCCCGAAATCAGAATTCCCAATGCCGCGTTGCGGCAACTGGCCAAGACCCAGATCGGCTTGTCCTCTCGCCTGAAAAAGGCCGACGGTTCCACCGATTTGCTGTCCAGGACCCAGTTCATTAACGTTATCGGCGAGGTCAAACGGTTGCAGGCCCCGGTCGCCCTCGACGCGGCACAGGGCGCCCTCGATCCGGAGCTTGTACAGGCCCGGATCCAAATTCCATTCGACAAGTCCTTTACGGCGAGACAGGCGATCAAACTGTTCTGGCTGGGCACCCGGCCTGACCTGAGCACCTATTTGCCCGACCTGCCGTTGCGCCCGATTACCGACGGTGATATCACGGCCGGCGTGCCGTTACTGATCAACGTCCCCGGCCCTCATCTGAAACAGATCGAAGGCGGTACGCTGGAACTGTATTACCAGTTGCTGAGCGACGACGCGGTGCTGGGAACGATGAACCGCGTCAACGCCACTCACGCCATCCGCGAGTCGATTCACGCCGAAATCCTGAATGTCGGCGAACCGAGGAAAGAGTTGCCAGAGCCGAAGGTTGACGGCGTGGTTGACGGTGTATTGCCAGCGGACACAGCCGGCACCATGTTGATCGTGGAATACCTGAACACTGTCAAGGATGACGAGGTGTTCTGTGTGTGGCTGGGCTCGAAAGCCGGTGGTTATGAAGACTCGGTCAAGCTGTCCTCGTTTACCGCCGGTCAACCGGTGCCGTTCCCCATCAGCGCCAGCCTGATCAAGGACAATGAAGGGGGAACGGTCGAGGCGTCCTATTCCATCAAATGGGCAGATGGGCGATCGACCAGTTATTCCGATGTGAAAGTTTTTTTGGTCGGTAAACCAATCACCTTTCAGATCAATATAGTTGGTAAGCGGTCACAACTTGCTCCTCGCTATCACTCAAATGTGAGTCGATTAGTTGCGTCGTTGTCAGTCGGTGCAGAAACAAGTCTTTCAGACAGAATTATATGGACATACGACAGCACTGCCGATGGCTTCGTGGGTGATTACTTTTTCGATACGAACCCCGAAAAGCCATTAACCGTAATAATTCAGCGTGATAACGAAGTTATTGCTCGAACTGTTCTTCGACCAGTCAATATGGCTGGGATATTCAATCTCGACGGTCGGCACAGTGGCAATGTGGTGAAGGATGATGGAAGTGTTTTTGGGTGGGGCGACAACGATGAGATGCTTCCACCTTCGGGGTTGTCGGGTGTTCGTTGCGTTATATCGGGTGGGCGTGCGTTTGCGGCATTGAAGGCTGACAAAACCGTTCATGCCTGGGGGAGTGCCCCCGACGGTGGAGTAATTACACCCGAGATACAAGCTCAACTGCGAAACGTAAAAACGATTGCGGCTACTGATGGCGCTTTCGTTGCTATGACAGACGACGGTCAACTTGTCGCATGGGGGAGTCCGAAGTTTGGTGGAGTGATACCAACTGCTGCCGTTCCTCTACTTTTCCCAGCAGTCAAAGTCTTGGGTAACACGGCAGATTTCACCGTGTTGCTGCGCGACGGTCGTGTGTATAGCTGGGGGAACACCTGGCCTGATGGTCAATGGATAACGCAAGCGAACGGCGCCAATCAATTCTGTGCAAGTGACCAAGCATTTTGTGCGCTGAAAGAAGATCACACTGTATTTGCATGGGGGTCGCCTGATCATGGTGGAGTTATCCCGGAAACCGAGGCGAATGCTCTCGTAGAGGTCGAACATATCACTTCCACCAGCGGTGCTTTTGCTGCGCAGAAGTTTGACGGTTCTGTCATTGCCTGGGGCAATGAGCGATTTGGTGGTAAAGCGCCAACAAACCTGCAGACAGTAAGCCATGTGGTGGGTTCGACAACGGCGTTTTGTGCACTTGGAAGAGGTGGGGAATTGTCCGCCTGGGGAGAACCTGCAGAAGGAGGGACAGTGCCCACGGGTTTGCCGCCCACTCTTTCAGTATCTTCTTCTTACGGTTCTTTCACTGCGATGCTGAGCACCGGTCTCGCAGTTATGTGGGGAGTGAATACGTCCTCCCCCAGTCTGGCTCCAATTGCCTGTGCCTATGCTACCGGTCCCCAAGTGGTGCTACTGAGTACCGACAGCAAGTTACTTGCAGTGGGGCCTGGCGCTCCTGATCTCTCCGAACTATCCGGGTTGGTGTCGTATACCGAGTAAGCACACCTGCGCTTACGTTCCCTGTAAATGGGAATTCTATGAGGAGTTATCGCGATGAAACGTAATGTGAATGCAATTCCCACGGTAAAACAAGTTTCAATTATGGGTGAGCCCTTGGTAGGTGGAACACTCAGCGGAAGTTACATTTATGAGAACGCTGATGAGAACCCAGAGGGGGAGTCGATATTTCGCTGGTATAGCGGTGGTGTCAGTGGAAGCGTTATCGCAACTTCCATTGATCTGACATTGAAGGCCGAACATGCGGAAAAGGATCTTGTTTTTTCGGTTAAACCTGTCGCCGCAACCGGGGAGACGGGTGTCGAGTACACTTCTGATCCCATAAAAGTTATTCGGGATGGATTTCAGAATATATCGGATGAAGAAAGTGAAGGCAGCTTCTTGAAACAACGCGGGCAGTTTGCTTTCCATGCAAATGGCCCCAAGGATGGTGTCTTTACTTCGACCGCTGGCGCGTTCGCCCTAAAGAATAGAGTGACGCAGAATGTATCCGTCATGGGTACGCAAAGCTTTGGGGGCGTTATTCCGCCAGAGTTGGCAACATACCTACAAAACAATCCCGCCATAACGATGTTTACTACCGAGAAAAGCTTTGGGGCGCTGGTCCCTGTTGACAAGGATCATAATCAATTGCTCGTATGGGGAACCGATATGCCTGTATCGCTTCCTGACCTTCAAGATATCCAGTCGGTTTACAACAACGGTTCCTCATTGGCATTTATCTACAAGAATCGACAACCCGGAGAGAATACGATTGGTGCGGTGGGACCCGCTGCAAAAGGTGGAGTAGTTCCTGTTGAGATACAGAACAAACTAATGTTTGATCGCCCAATGGCCATATATGCAACGATAGATGCTTTCGCGGTGCGAACAGAGGGCGGGCGCGTTTACACCTGGGGCAACGCCGCAAACGGAGGTGCAATTCCAGCCGAGGTACAGACACTACTCAATAGTATGGAAGTTAATCGAATCGTTGCTTCACGTACGGCTTTTTGTGCATTGACAGCCTCCGGAGACATCATCGCATGGGGATTAAACGGCGTCATTTCCGCTGCAACTCTGGAAAAAATCTATGACGATGGTGGGGCACTCAATGTCATTGCCAACGACAGTGCTTTTATTGTTATCACTCAGGGGCGCCGGAAAGCAGCGACTTTTGGATTGGCGGCTTACGGTGGAGTGTTGTCAGAGCAGGCTGCCACTCTTGCTGCTCGTGGCAATCTGGTGCTGTGTGCTGCCACTCCATGGGCCTTCTGTTTTATCAATGAAACCGGGCAAGCCGCTGCTTCGGGATCAGTCGGTCACGGGGGAGGCGCAATTCCCGCTCAAAGTGCTGATGGCGAATCGTTCGACTTGCCATTGAATGCCCAGGCATCGCTTGAACAAGATGGAGTCGAATCTGAGATCAAGGCAATGTTCAGTGGCGCCAGGTTTGTTAATGACGCTCAAAGCCGAGTCTCTTCCAATCTTGCATTGGAGGATGGAGAGACGATTGAATTGTTGCGCAACGATGCAAGCTTCCTGCTGATCAGTCGACATGCCGATGGCCGCACTAAAAGTTTGATTTCATGGGGGCTGGCAGCGGTGGGCGGCACGATGCCAAGTGATATCAAGCAAACGCTGATGGCCAGCAGGATTCGCAAGATTTACAACACTAATGGCGCTTTCGCGGCGATCGTAGACCAAGGCACAACCGAAGGCGTTGTGATTGCATGGGGGCGGTCGTCGCAGGACGGTGGACTAATACCGACTGGACTACGTAGTGCATTAAGCAGTGGCGTAGTCGAAATTTATACCATCCAGGCGATGCCTGCCCCCTCGACAGCTACTGTCCCGGCTGCTTTTGCGGCCCGCAAGTCGAACAACAAATTCGTGACGTGGGGAGCTCACGTCAAACAGGAAGAGTTCGAACCCGAAAGAAACAGCTCATATTCCGCAGGAAAGCGGTTGATCAATCTAGAGGGTTTGGAGATGAGCACTAAAGCCGAACCTATTGCACGTGACGTCATCATCATCGGGGATCCGGTAATGGGTGGTTACTTGCGTGGCAGCTATCGCTACCAAAATGCTGATGAAAATCCAGAAGGCAGCTCTCGCTACCAGTGGTATCTCAATGGCATGCCAATTGAGGCGCCGGAGGGGGTAGCTATCGACTTGAAAATCAAGAACGCCTACGCCGATCGGACCATCATATTTGGCGTTACCCCAGTTTCCGCAACAGGAGAGGTGGGCGAAGAAGTGAGCTCTGCCGCCAAAGAAGTGACCTCCGGATTTCAAGGGATCAGTACAGAAGAAAATGAGAACAGTTTTTTGAAACAGTGGGGTAATTTTTCCTTTTATGGTGCGGAACCCCAGGATCGAGTGTTTGTATCGACGGGAGGCGCGTTTGGCCTGATAGACCCGGACACCCAGGATATTTATTTTGAAGGTCAAACGGGATGGGGCCTGCCGGTACCACCTGACATCGTTAACTTTTTGAAAAACAATCCAGCGGCCCGAATGTTCACGACTGAAAAAGACTTTGCAGCGTTAGTTGATAATGGGGAAAGCAATCAGTTGTTGGTCTGGGGTGCCAACATTCCCGCCAATCACTCGGTCAAATTGACGGATATCAAATCGGTATACAGTAACCGTGTCTGCTTTGCTTTCATTTATAAAAACGCTACAGGTGATGCCAATAGAATCGGTGCTATTGGTTTGAGAAACTCCGGTGATGTTATTCCCGAGCAAATCCAGGGAGCTCTGCGTTTTGATGAACCTGTCGCCATTCATGCTACGGAAAATGCGTTTGCGGTGCGAACCCAAGGCGGAAAGGTTTACGCGTGGGGGAATCAAACTAATGGAGGTTCAATAAGTGCCCAGGCTCAAGTGCTCCTCAATGGTATGTTTGTTGATCGAATTATTGCCGCTGCCGCTTCTTTTTGTGCGATCGGCCGCGACGGCAGCATCGCGACATGGGGAAAAGCTGCTGACGGGGGGGCGATTCCATCGAGTAAGTATGAGGCGATAATTGACGACGGTGGCGTGAGTTCGGTTATAGCGTCTACGACAGCATTTTGTGCGATTACTCACGATAGACATAAGGCCGTCAGTTGGGGGTTGGATGGGGAGGGAGGGTTGATGTCTGCGACGGCATCATTGATCGCAGCGCGGGGCGGAGTAATGCTGTGCAAGGCATCACGCTGGGCTTTCTGTATGGTTACTGAACGTGGCGAGGCGGAGTCCTGGGGGGCGCAACGCTACGGTGGAGCCTCAATAACCAATTCCACTCGCAGCGAGATCGAAGCGGTGATCAAGGAGATGAATCCCCAGCCGGGCTATGCCTGCAGTCATGTGGGTAGCCGTGCAATCACGATTCCAGGCGAGGTCAGAATTTACGCAAATGACCTGAGCTTTTTTCTGGTGAGCCAATATGCTGATGGTCGAACCCAAGCGGTCATACCCTGGGGCATGAATACGCACGGCGGGGCATTTAGTTCCGGGGTGAGGCAGGCATTGATGGCCAGCAAAATCACAGGCGTGTACAGCACAAATGGTGCATACGGTGTGGTTGCCACCCAGGGCGGCGTTTACGGCGCGGTCATTGTCTGGGGGGCGACTCTGGCCATGGAGGACGCGGGCGAGATTCCGCCGATCCCCCCGGAGCTGGCTGGATACCTGAGCAGAGATGTTGTCGAACTTTATTCGATCAAGCGTTACCCGTTTTATCAGGTGCCTCCTCCAACCCCCCCTCACAATGACCCATCGTTTGCAGCACGGCGTAGGGATGGTAGCTATGTGCTTTGGGGGGGGAATGTGAAAAATCAGTATTACAAGCCGCAGTCTGGGCGGATATCCGGCATGTTGAAGCCTGAATAGAGTGATGGAATGGTTGCTGCACGTGCCCGGCCAGTGATTCTGATCGGGCACGATGTTGTGCGTTGCCGGACAATCATTCCAGCGGCTTGTGAGATATCCCCGTCGAATCAACAGCGCACTCCTGCGGTGATGCGGCGCAACTGTCGATGGCGTGGAGCGGGGTGCATGACAACGACCCCGCGGAGAAATGGCTGCGGTCGCGGATCAGCCAGTTCATGTCGGTGTCGCTGGATATTCCGGCGGCCTGACACTGTCGGTGGTCGCTTCGGTACCGTTCGTCGTGACTGTCAGATCTGTCAGTACCTGTTCCGGGAGACTTCAGTTTCCATTGAGTTCGCCGTCCGGCTCATTCGGACCGGCTCAACTCGAAAGGAATCTGTTATGGAAATGCCAGTCAGCACCAACACGGTGAACCTGAAAACTGCGACCGAAAGTTTCACAGAGAATTTTGACGAATTACCCGACTCGTTCATTCCCGGGGTTATTGGAACCGGGACCATTACTACGCCAGTCATGGAGATCAGCTTCGTGACGGGGGCCCCGAGTGGCGGTATCTGGGTCGGTGGGCCCTACAATCCCGGCTTCCAGGGAAAACAGTTGTTGGGGCAGGTGGGGCCCGATCAAACACAGCGTTTCCGCCTTAAGCTCAAGACTCCAGCGACTTCCATGCGGTTCAGACATGCGCAGGATTTCCCTGTGACGGTCTATGTTTATGATGAGGATGACCTCGTAGATAAGCATGAGCTCCAAAGTAAGGGTGTCGGCATCTATGAGTCCAAAGCAACCCGCATTACTCGGGTGGAGTTTCGTCAAAATAAACATAAATATGATAACAGCGTGTTGTTGGACGACTTCGTGTTCGGGCGCTGATCCCGTACGTAGATCCGTGCAATAAGCGTCCATCAGCAAAACGGCCTGCGGGCCGTTTTCTGTTACTGCCGCCGAGATGTAGACCGACCGGTGCAATACCGGGCGGGCAAAGAGAGCACACCCATCCAATTTCCCCTGGATCAATCGTTGCACCATTACCGGCAATGATTGATCAAGGGTGGGCCCATGAACGCTGTACAACGCAATGACCGGGCGCAAAACCTCGGCCTGCTGTTTCTGCGGGTGACCGGCGGGTTGTTTCTACTGTTCGTCCACGGCTTGCCCAAGCTGCTGGACTTCACCGCGCAACTGCAACTCATCGAAGACCCGTTCCATCTCGGTGCTCACCTCACGTTGATCCTGGCGATCGTCGCCGAAGTCCTCTGTCCGCTGCTGATCGTCGCCGGGGTGCTGGCGCGATTGGCCTGCTTGCCTATTCTTTTTGTGCTGCTGGTAGCGCTGCTGCTCGTGCATCCGCAATGGAGTGTGGCCGAAGGGCAGTTCGGCTGGTTGCTGTTGATCCTCTTCACCACTGTGCTGATCGCCGGGCCCGGACGGCTGGCGCTCAATGCTCGTTTGCCCGGAGTGCTTCGCTATGCCTGATACCCCGTCCCTGAGAAAACCGGGAACCGAAGAAACCGTGACGCTGATCGTCAAGCACCGGGTCAAGGCCGGCTTCGAACAGCCCTACGAAGCCTGGCTACGCAATATCGTCAGCGTGGCGGGGCGTGAAGAAGGGCACTTGGGTGTGGACGTAATGCGCAGCAAACAGGGTGGCCTCGCGCTGTTCACCTGCGTGTTGCGTTATTGCTCGACCGAGGCGATGCAGCGCTGGCTCGACTCCCCACAGCGTCAGGCGCTGATCGAAGAAGCCGCGCCGATGCTCGCCGACGGCGACCAGACCGAGGTCAATGCGGCCAACGAATTCTGGTTCACGCCACTGGTCGACGCTGCCACGCCACCTCCACGCTGGAAGCAGGCCGTCGTGACGCTGTTCGTGATCCTGCCGCACACCTTGCTGGTGCCGCTGATCTGGGGACCGCTGCTGCAGCTCAATGCATTCCTGTCCAACTATGTGGTCGCCACGTTCCTGATCACCCTGACCATCGTGCTGTCGGTGGTGTACGTCTGCATGCCGGCCGCCACTCGCTTGTTCGCACCGTGGCTGGCGGCCAGTCAGCCCCATGAACACCTGGAATCCAACGCCCATCCGCCGCGCTGAAGGGGCGGATACGGACTTCGTTTCACTTATCTCGAAGGAACTGCGATGAACGCCGATCTGATTCTGTTCAATGGCCAATTTCATACGGTAGACCGCGAAAAACCCCTCGCCAGTGCTGTGGCGATCAAGGACGGACGCTTTGTCGTCGTCGGTAACGACACCCAGGCCATGGCCCTGCGTGGTTCGGCCACGCAAGTGATCGACCTGCACGGGCGCTGCGTGATCCCCGGCCTCAACGACTCGCACCTGCACCTGATCCGTGGCGGCCTCAACTACAACCTCGAACTGCGCTGGGAAGGCGTGCCGTCGCTGGCCGATGCACTGCGCATGCTCAAGGAACAGGCCGACCGCACGCCGACCCCGCAATGGGTGCGCGTGGTCGGTGGCTGGAACGAATTCCAGTTC
>Ga0182008_10000988_pt1 | contig 19736 bp, 15 predicted proteins | sample Sormic07211129_1_FD_120482 | JGI IMG/M metagenome (GOLD analysis project Ga0182008, IMG submission 120482) | Rhizosphere microbial communities from Sorghum bicolor, Mead, Nebraska, USA - 072115-129_1 metaG | ecosystem: Host-associated > Plants > Roots > Rhizosphere | place: USA: Nebraska...
CGACTGGGGCGCGCTGCCCGTGCTGGACACCGCCGTCAGCGAGACCAAGGCCGCCGGCTCCACGGTGCTCGCCGGCGACAAGGCGTTCCTGCTCCACGACACCTGGGGCTTCCCGATCGATCTCACCCTGGAGATGGCCGCCGAGCAGGGCCTCTCGGTGGACGAGGACGGCTTCCGCCGCCTGATGAAGGAGCAGCGGGAGCGCGCCAAGGCCGACGCCCAGGCCAAGAAGACCGGCCACGCCGGCGCCGGCGCCTACCGGGAGATCGCCGACAAGGTCGGTGAGACCGACTTCATCGGCTACAGCGACACCGAGGGCGAGTCCACGATCGTCGGCATCCTCGTCGACGGCGCCTCCTCCCCGGCCGCCACCGAGGGCGACGAGGTCGAGATCGTCCTCGACCGCACCCCGTTCTACGCCGAGGGCGGCGGCCAGATCGGCGACACCGGCCGGATCAAGGTCGACACCGGTGCCGTCATCGAGGTCCGCGACTGCCAGAAGCCGGTCCCGGGCGTCTACGTCCACAAGGGCGTCGTCCAGGTCGGCGAGGTGACGGTCGGTGCGAAGGCCCACGCCTCCATCGACGCCCGCCGCCGCACCGCCATCGCCCGCGCCCACTCGGCCACCCACCTCACCCACCAGGCGCTGCGTGACGCGCTCGGCCCGACGGCCGCCCAGGCCGGTTCCGAGAACCAGCCCGGCCGTTTCCGCTTCGACTTCGGCTCGCCCTCCGCCGTTCCGACGGCCGTGATGACCGACGTCGAGCAGAAGATCAACGAGGTCCTCGCCCGCGACCTCGACGTCCGCGCCGACATCATGGGCATCGACGAGGCCAAGAAGCAGGGCGCCATCGCCGAGTTCGGCGAGAAGTACGGCGAGCGGGTCCGCGTGGTGACCATCGGCGACTTCTCCAAGGAGCTGTGCGGCGGCACGCACGTCCACAACACCTCCCAGCTCGGCCTGGTGAAGCTGCTCGGCGAGTCCTCGATCGGTTCGGGTGTCCGCCGTATCGAGGCCCTGGTCGGTGTCGACGCCTACAACTTCCTCGCCCGTGAGCACACGGTCGTCGCCCAGCTCCAGGAGCTGATCAAGGGCCGCCCGGAGGAGCTCCCGGAGAAGGTCTCCACCATGCTCGGCAAGCTGAAGGACGCCGAGAAGGAGATCGAGAAGTTCCGCGCCGAGAAGGTGCTGCAGGCCGCCGCCGGTCTCGTCGAGTCCGCCAAGGACGTCCGCGGTATCGCCGTCGTCACCGGCCAGGTCCCGGATGGCACGACCCCCGACGACCTGCGCAAGCTGGTCCTCGATGTGCGCGGTCGCATCCAGGGCGGCCGGGCCGCGGTCGTGGCCCTGTTCACGGTCAGCAACGGCAAGCCCCTCACGGTCATCGCCACCAACGAGCCCGCTCGCGAGCGCGGTCTCAAGGCCGGTGACCTGGTCCGCACGGCCGCCAAGACCCTCGGCGGCGGCGGTGGCGGCAAGCCGGACGTCGCCCAGGGCGGCGGCCAGAACCCGGCCGCGATCGGCGAGGCCGTCGACGCGGTCGAGCGGCTCGTGGTGGAAACGGCCAAGTGAGCGCCGAGTGAGCACAGAGCGGGAACCGAGTGAGAGCGGCCCGGTGATGCGCCGGGGCCGCCGACTCGCGATCGACGTCGGTGACGCCCGGATCGGGGTCGCCTCCTGCGACCCCGACGGGATCCTCGCCACCCCGGTGGAGACGGTCCCCGGCCGGGACATCCCGGCCGCTCACCGCCGGCTTCGCCAGCTGGTCGAGGAGTACGAACCGATCGAGATCGTCGTCGGGCTCCCGCGCTCCCTCAAGGGAGGCGAGGGTCCGGCCGCCGTAAAGGTTCGTAAGTTCGCCCAGGAGCTCGCGAAGGGGATCGCCCCCCTCCCCGTCCGCCTCGTCGACGAGCGGATGACGACGGTGACGGCCAGTCAGGGACTGCGCGCCTCAGGAGTGAAGGCCAAGAAGGGCCGCTCGGTCATCGACCAGGCAGCCGCTGTGATCATCCTGCAGCAGGCCCTGGAATCCGAACGGGCGTCAGGTAAAGCACCCGGCGAGGGCGTCGAAGTGGTCATCTGATCGCGATACGGTAACGTTCCGCGCGATTGCGCCGCTGAATCGAACAGCCGGTGCACAGCAAGAGGCGGAACCGTGAGCGGGCCCCCACCGAGGCCGCGTGATCAACCGCCTCGCGGCTCTAGGGGTTTGATGACTGAGTATGGCCGGGGCCAAGGCTCCGAACCGTGGCATCCGGAGGACCCGTACTACGGGGACGACGGATGGGGTGGACAGCAGGCCCAGGTGGGCCGGCAGTCCCCCTACGGCGGCCAGCCGCAGCGTTTTCCGGAGGAGCCGCAGCAGCAGCACTACAGCGGCTGGGGCGAGAACGGCCAACAGGCCGGACAGGGTCAGGCGCAGCAGTACCAGCAGCAGTACCCACAGCAGCAGTACTACCCCCAGCAGCAGCCCCAGCAGCAGCCCCAGGAGCAGCCTCAGCAGTACGACCAGCAGCAGTACGACCAGCAGTACTACGCCGGTCAGGACCAGCAGTCGTACCACCAGAACCAGGGCGGCGGCTGGGGTGCGGGCGCGCATACGCATGTCCAGTACACGGACCCGCGGGACCCCTATGCCCAGCAGGCGGCCGCGGCCTCGTACGGCGGGGAGCAGCCCGACTACTACGGCACCCCCGACGCCTACCCGCCGCCCGAGCCGCCGAGCCGTCGGCAGGCCGAGCCCGAGCCCGAGTCGCCGAAGACCGACTGGGACCCGGGCCCCGACCAGGGCGAACACGCCTTCTTCGCGGGTGGTGAGGACGGCGACGACGGCGCGGACGAGGACGACGACGACCCGCGCGCCGGCCGCAAGGCCCGTGGCGGCAAGAAGCCGAAGAAGAGCCGCAACGGCGTCGCCTGTCTGGTCGTGGTGCTGGTCTTCGGCGGAGGCCTCGGCGCCGTCGGCTATTTCGGTTGGCAGTTCTACCAAAATCGCTTCGGCCCGGCACCGGACTACGCGGGTGACGGCGACGGTACCCAGGTCACGGTCGTCATCCCCAAGGGCGCCGGCGGCTATGTGATCGGCCAGAAGCTGAAGGAGGCCGGGGTCGTCGAGAGCGTCGACGCGTTCGTCTCCGCACAGCAGTCGAACCCCGACGGCAAGAAGATCCAGGACGGCGTCTACACCCTGGAGAAGCAGATGTCGGCCGCGAGCGCGGTCGAACTGATGCTCAGTCCCAAGAGCCGCAGCAACCTGATCATCGCCGAGGGCACGCGCAACGCGAAGATCTACGAGCTGATCGACAAACGCCTCGGAGTCGCCGACGGCACCACGGCGAAGATCGCGAAACAGGACTACAAGCAGCTCGGCCTGCCCTCGTGGGCGCTGAACCACCCCGATGTGAAGGACCCGCTGGAAGGGTTCCTCTACCCGTCCAGCTATGCGGCCGCCAAGGGGGAGAAGCCCGAGGCGGTCCTCAAGGACATGGTCACCCGGGCCAGCGACAAGTACGCGGAACTCGGCCTGGAGAAGAAGGCGAAGGGCCTCGGCCTCGCCGGTCCCTGGCAGCTGCTCACCGTGGCGAGCCTGGCCCAGGCCGAGGGCACCAGCCACGACGACTTCCGCAAGATGGCCGAGGTCGTCTACAACCGCCTCAAGCCCGGCAACCCCGAGACCTACGGCTCGCTCGAGTTCGACTCGACGTACAACTACATCAAGAACCAGACCAAGATCGACCTGAGCATCGCCGAGCTGCGAAGATACAACAACCCCTACAACACGTACTACATCAAGGGACTGCCTCCCGGCCCGATCGACAACCCCGGTGAGCTGGCGCTCAAGGGTGCGCTCGGTCCGACGCACGACGGCTGGTACTACTTCATCTCGTTGGACGGAAAGACCAGCAAGTTCACGAAGACCCTCGCCGAGCACAACAAGCTGGTCGACGAATTCAACGTGTCGAGGAACAAGAACTGATGTCAGCACCCCGACGGGCGGCCGTACTCGGCTCGCCCATCGCCCACTCCCTGTCGCCGCGACTGCACACCGCGGCCTACCGGGCGCTCGGCCTGGACGACTGGTCCTACGACAGGTTCGAGATCGACGAGGCCGCCCTGCCCGGGTTCTTCGAGCGGCTCGGTCCCGAGTGGGCGGGGTTGTCCCTGACCATGCCGCTGAAGCGGGCGGTGATCCCGCTGCTCGACGAGATCACCGACACGGCCGCCTCCGTCGAGGCGGTCAACACCGTGGTGTTCCGGCCCGACGGCCGCAAGGTCGGCGACAACACCGACATCCCCGGCCTGGTCGCGGCCCTGCACGAGCGGGGCGTGGACAAGACCGAGTCGGCGGCCATCCTCGGCGCCGGCGCCACCGCCTCCTCCGCCCTGGCCGCGCTGGCCCGCATCTGCACGGGTGAGGTCACCGTGTACGTGCGCAGCGAGCGGCGCGCCGACGAGATGCGCCAGTGGGGCGAACGGCTCGGGGTCCGGGTCCGCCCGGCGGACTGGGCGGACGCGGTACGGGCCTTCGACGCGCCCCTGGTCATCTCCACGACCCCGGCCGGCGGCACCGACGACCTCGCCGCCCAGGTCCCGGCCCAGGTCGGCACCCTCTTCGACGTGCTCTACGAACCGTGGCCCACCGCCCTCGCCGCGGCATGGCAGGCCCGGGGCGGCCCGGTGCTCGGCGGCCTCGACCTGCTCGTCCACCAGGCGGTGTTCCAGTTCCACCAGTTCACAGGCGACCCACGCTCCCCGCTGACCGCGATGCGAGAGGCAGCGGCGGCGCGGGACTGACGGCGGGCGGGCTGAGTCCGTGCGGGGTGTCGTGTGACTGGTGTCGGTCTGTCGTCGTTCCTGTCCGTCTGCCGGACTCGGCTCGGGGTGGCCGGCTGGACGTGGGAGGATCGGGGGTGGCGGGCCAGGGCCGCGCACCTGGTCGCGCCGTCGCCGTACGCGAGGACGCGCGTGCGCAGGCAGTACGAGGGCGCGAGCACTGAGGAGCAACGTTGAGCAGGTTGCGCTGGCTGACCGCGGGGGAGTCCCACGGTCCCGCACTTGTGGCGACGCTGGAGGGTCTTCCCGCCGGCGTGCCGATCACCACGGAGATGGTGGCGGATCACCTGGCCCGGCGCCGGCTCGGCTATGGACGCGGTGCGCGCATGAAGTTCGAGCGGGACGAGGTCACGTTCCTGGGTGGGGTGCGGCACGGACTGACCCTGGGTTCCCCGGTCGCGGTCATGGTGGGCAACACCGAGTGGCCCAAGTGGGAGCAGGTCATGGCGGCCGACCCGGTCGACCCGGAGATCCTGGCGAGGCTGGCGCGCAACGCGCCGCTGACGCGTCCGCGCCCCGGCCATGCCGACCTGGCGGGTATGCAGAAGTACGGCTTCGACGAGGCCCGGCCGATCCTGGAGCGGGCCTCGGCGCGGGAGACGGCGGCCCGGGTGGCGCTGGGTGCGGTGGCGCGGTCGTATCTGAAGGAGACGACGGGCATCGAGATCGTCTCCCATGTGGTGGAGCTGTGCTCGGTCAAGGCCCCGGCGGGTGTGTACCCGACGCCGTCCGATGTGGAGCGGCTGGACGCGGATCCGCTGCGCTGTCTGGACGCGGACGCCGCGAAGGCGATGGTCGCGGAGGTCGACCAGGCCCACAAGGACGGTGACACCCTGGGCGGGGTGGTGGAGATCCTGGCCTACGGCGTCCCGGTCGGCCTGGGCTCGCACGTGCACTGGGACCGCAGGCTGGACGCCCGGCTGGCCGGCGCCCTCATGGGCATCCAGGCGATCAAGGGCGTCGAGGTCGGCGACGGTTTCGACCTGGCCAGGGTGCCGGGGTCGAAGGCGCATGACGAGATCGTGGGCACGCCCGAGGGCATCCGGCGGGTCTCGGGCCGTTCGGGCGGCACGGAGGGCGGCTTGAGCACGGGTGAGCTGTTGCGGGTGCGGGCGGCGATGAAGCCGATCGCGACCGTGCCGCGGGCGCTGCAGACGGTCGACGTGAGTACGGGTGAGGCCACGCAGGCCCACCACCAGCGCTCGGACGTCTCCGCGGTCCCGGCGGCGGGCATCGTCGCCGAGGCGATGGTCGCGTTGGTGCTGGCGGACGCGGTCGCGGAGAAGTTCGGCGGTGACAGCGTGGCCGAGACGCGCCGCAATGTGCTCTCCTACCTCGAGCACCTGGCGATCCGATGACCGGTCCGCAGGTGGTGCTGGTCGGTCCGATGGGTGTGGGCAAGTCCACGGTGGGGCGGTTGCTGGCCGGGCGGCTGGGGGTGGGCTACCGGGACACCGATGAGGACATCGTCGCGGAGCAGGGCCGTACGGTCGCGGAGATCTTCGTCGACGAGGGTGAGCCGGTGTTCCGGGCGATCGAGAAGCGGGCCGTGGAGCGGGCGCTGGCCGAGCACGAGGGTGTTCTCGCGCTGGGCGGCGGCTCGATCCTGGACGCGGACACGCGCGCGCTGCTGGCCGGGCGGCGGGTGGTCTACCTGGCGATGGACGTGGAGGAGGCGGTCAAGCGCACCGGCCTGAACCAGGCCCGCCCGCTGCTCGCGGTCAACCCGCGCAAGCAGTGGCGCGAGCTGATGGAGGCCCGCCGCCCTCTGTACGAGGAGGTCGCCACGGCCGTCGTCGCGACCGACGACCGTACACCCGAAGAGGTCACCCAAGCCGCCCTCGACGCACTGGAGTTGAAGGAAGCATGAGCGAGGCAGTCACTCGGATCCAGGTCGGCGGGAGCGCCGGCAGTGAGCCGTACGAGGTCCTCGTGGGCCGTCGACTCCTGGGCGAGCTGGGCGGGTTGATCGGGGAGAAGGCCAAGCGGGTGGCCGTGATCCACCCCGAGGCGCTCGCCGAGACCGGCGAGGCGCTGCGTGCCGACCTGGCCGAGCAGGGCTATGAGGCCGTCGCCATCCAGGTGCCGAACGCCGAGGAGGCCAAGACCACCGAGGTCGCCGCCTACTGCTGGAAGGCGCTCGGCCAGTCCGGCTTCACCCGCACCGACGTGATCGTCGGCGTCGGCGGCGGTTCGACCACTGACCTGGCCGGCTTCGTCGCCGCGACCTGGCTGCGCGGGGTGCGCTGGATCGCCATCCCCACCACCGTCCTCGCGATGGTGGACGCGGCCGTCGGCGGCAAGACCGGCATCAACACCGCCGAGGGAAAGAACCTGGTCGGATCGTTCTTCCCGCCGTCCGGAGTCCTGTGCGACCTGGCCGCCCTCGACTCCCTCCCCGTCAACGACTACGTCTCCGGACTCGCCGAGATCATCAAGGTGGGCTTCATCGCCGACCCGGCGATCCTGGAACTCATCGAGTCCGACCCCGAGGCCGCGCGCACCCCCGCGGGACCGCACACCGCGGAGCTCATCGAGCGCTCGATCCGGGTCAAGGCCGAGGTGGTCTCCTCGGACCTCAAGGAGGCCGGCCTGCGCGAGATCCTCAACTACGGCCACACGCTCGGCCACGCCATCGAGAAGAACGAGCGCTACAAGTGGCGGCACGGTGCCGCGGTCGCCGTAGGCATGCACTTCGCCGCCGAACTCGGCCGTCTCGCGGGCCGGTTGGACGACGCGACGGCCGACCGGCACCGCACGGTCCTCGAATCCGTGGGCCTGCCGCTCCACTACCGCTACGACCAGTGGCCCAAGCTGCTGGAGACGATGAAGGTCGACAAGAAGTCCCGCGGCGACCTCCTGCGCTTCATCGTCCTCGACGGCCTGGCCAAGCCGACCGTCCTGGAGGGTCCCGACCCCGCCGTCCTGCTGGCCGCCTACGGCGAAGTGGGCGACTGAGTACCCCGGTGCGCCGTCCGCCCCATTCGCCTTACGGAGATGGGCACTTCGACCCGCCCCCGGCCGTTCAACAAACGGCGGCCGGGGAAGGTACCGTTCGGTCAGGAGCGGGGGTCGTACCCTGCCGCCAGCCTCATATGGCCTGTACGAGACGGAGTGGCACCGGATGCAGCACGCAGTGGGTTCTCCGCTGCCGCCCCACCAGCCGGGGCAGGGACCGGCCGCCGGTTGGTCGCCGGCCGCACACCACCCGGGTCACCCGGGCCCGCACCAGGGCTCGGCCCCCGTGCCCCCGCCGCCCCCCGCGCCGGGCTACGCACCCCCGGGCCCGGTCCCGCCCGCACCGCACCACGCCCCGCCGCCGCCGGCCCCGGACACCACGGGCCATGTCCCCCTCCCGTCGGGCGCCCCGGTCGCCGTGCCCCGCACGGTGCCTACCACCACGGCCGTCGACGCGACCACGACGACCCTGGCCGTACTCCTCATCGGCCCGGCCGGCGCCGGCAAGACGAGCGTCGCGAAGTACTGGGCGGACCACCGCCGGGTCCCCACGGCCCACATCAGCCTCGACGACGTCCGCGAGTGGGTCCGCTCCGGTTTCGCCGACCCCCAGTCCGGCTGGAACGACCACTCCGAGGCCCAGTACCGCCTGGCCCGCCGCACCTGCGGCTTCGCCGCCCGCAACTTCCTGGCCAACGGCATCTCCTGCATCCTCGACGACGCCGTCTTCCCCGACCGCCCGGTGGTCGGCCTCGGCGGCTGGAAGCGCCATGTGGGTCCGGGACTCCTCCCGGTCGTTCTGCTCCCGGGCCTGGAGATCGTCCTGGAACGCAACGCGGAACGCACCGGCAACCGCCGCCTCACCGACGAGGAGGTCGCCCGCATCCACGGCCGCATGGCCGGCTGGTACGGCTCGGGCCTCCCGATCATCGACAACAGCCAACTGGACGTTCCGCAGACGGCCCGAGTCCTGGACGACGTACTGGCGCGCTCGATCGCGAGTCCGCCCAGCTGGTAGGCGCCGCCAGGCACCCCGTCCCCCGAACGGCACCCCCAAAACCGGCACAAATCACCCAACGCTCCTACGCTCATCTCATGTCAGAGATGTACGCGACCCGCCGATCCCGGCTCAGGGAACGCTGCCACGCGGCCGGCCACGCGGCAGCGATCGTCTCCCGCCCCGCCAACGTCCGCTACCTCACCGGTACGGCCCCCCGGGGCGCCGTCCTCCTCCTGGGCAGAACGGAAGACCTCCTCCTCTGCCCCGGCCCCCCGGACGACCGCCCCGCGGAAGGCCGCCCGGACGAGACTCTCCGCATCCAGTACCTCCCCGCGAACCACGGCGACCCGGCCGTGGCCGCGGCGGACCTCGCCGACGCCCAGCACGCCGACTCCGTCGCCGTGGAGGAACACCACCTCACCGTCGCCCGCCACCGCGAGATCCGCTCCGTCGCACCCCGCCTGCGCATCGCCGACCTCGGCGGCGCCGTCGAGCAGCAGCGGATCGTGAAGGACGAGGAGGAGATCTCCTGCCTCCGCATCGGCGCCGAGATCGCCGACCAGGCCCTCGGAGAACTCCTGGAGTCGATCCTCGTGGGCCGCACCGAGAGACACCTCGCCCTCGAACTGGAACGCCGTCTGGTCGACCACGGCGCCGACGGCCCCGCCTTCGCCACCTCCGTCGCCACCGGCCCCCACGCCGGCCGCCGGGCCCACCGCCCCACCGACCGCCGTGTCGAGGAGGGCGACTTCCTCTCCGTCTGCCTCGGTGCCACCTACCGCGGCTACCGCTGTGAGATCGGTCGTACCTTCGTCATCGGCACCTCGCCCGCGGACTGGCAGATCGAGCTCTACGACCTCGTCTTCGCCGCCCAGCGCGCCGGTCGGGAGTCCCTCGCACCAGGCGCGACCTACCGCGATGTCGACCGCGCCGCCCGTCAGGTACTGGACTCCGCGGGGTACGGCCCGGGCCTGCCGCCCCTCACCGGACACGGCGTAGGACTCGAAATCGACGAGGACCCGCAGCTGGCCCCTTCGGCCATGGGTAAACTGGACGCTTGCGTGCCGGTCACCGTCGAACCGGGGGTCCACCTCCCGGGCCGGGGCGGCGTCCGGATCGATGACACGCTCGTCGTCCGCCCCGAGGCGGACGGCGGACCCGAGCTACTCACCATCACGACCAAGGAGCTGCTCGCACTATAGGCAAGGTGCGTGCGCCGGGGTCGTCCACGTCAGTCCAGGAGATTCCGCAACCGTGGCTTCCACGAACGACCTCAAGAACGGCCTGGTGCTCAAGCTCGAAGGCGGCCAGCTCTGGTCCGTCGTCGAGTTCCAGCACGTCAAGCCCGGCAAGGGCCCCGCTTTCGTGCGCACCAAGCTCAAGAACGTGCTCTCCGGCAAGGTCGTCGACAAGACCTTCAACGCCGGCGTCAAGGTCGAGACGGCCACTGTCGACAAGCGCGACATGCAGTTCTCGTACATGGACGGCGAGTACTTCGTCTTCATGGACATGGAGACCTACGACCAGCTGATGGTCGACCGCAAGGCCGTCGGCGACGCCGCCAACTTCCTCATCGAGGGCTTCACCGCCACCGTCGCCCAGCACGAGGGCGAGGTGCTTTTCGTCGAGCTCCCGGCCGCCGTCGAGCTTGTCGTCCAGGAGACCGAGCCGGGCCTGCAGGGCGACCGCTCCACCGGTGGCACCAAGCCCGCCACCCTGGAGACCGGCCACCAGATCCAGGTCCCGCTGTTCATCACGACCGGCGAGAAGATCAAGGTCGACACCCGTACGAGCGACTACCTCGGCCGGGTGAACAGCTAACCGTGGCTGCCCGCAATACGGCACGCAAGCGCGCCTTCCAGATCCTCTTCGAGGGCGACCAGCGCGGCGCCGACGTCGTGACCGTCCTCGCGGACTGGATCCGGCTCTCCCGGGACGACACCAGGCAGCCGCCGGTGAGTGAGTACACGATGCAGCTGGTCGAGGGCTACGCCAAGCAGGCGAAGCGGATCGACGAGCTGATCGCGCAGTACTCCGTCGGCTGGACGCTCGACCGGATGCCGGTCGTCGACCGCAACATTCTGCGGCTCGGCGCCTACGAGCTGATCTGGGTCGACGAGGTCCCCGACGCCGTCGTGCTGGACGAGATGGTGCAGCTGGCGAAGGAGTTCTCCACGGACGAGTCGCCCGCTTTCGTCAACGGCCTGCTGGGCCGGCTCAAGGAGCTCAAGCCGTCGCTGCGCCGGGACGAGGCGTAACAGGCGACCGGCACGGCATCGCCAGGGGGCCCGCAGCGTGACCGCTGCGGGCCCCCTGGCGTCCGGGTCCCGACAGGGCCGGCGACGGCGGCAGAAAGCCGCCGGGGTGGCCGGAACCGTGAAGTTCCAGCCACCCCGGCGGCACGTTTCTGCTGTGGTGCTGTGGGGCTCAGCTCTCCTCGTGGGCCACCGCGCGGCGGGCGTCCGCGTCCAGCACGCCCCAGCTGATCAGCTGCTCGGTGAGGACCGAGGGGGACTGGTCGTAGATGACGGCGAGTGTGCGCAGGTCGTCCTGGCGGATCGAGAGCACCTTGCCGTTGTAGTCACCGCGCTGCGACTGGATGGTGGCCGCGTAGCGCTGGAGCGGGCCCGCCTTCTCGGCCGGCACGGTGGCCAGCCGCTCCAGGTCCAGGACCAGCTTCGGCGGGGGCTCGGCCGCACCGCCCGGGGTGGTGCCCGGCAGCAGCTCCTGGACGGGAACGCCATAGAAATCCGCCAGTTCGGCGAGACGCTGTACGGTCACCGCGCGGTCACCGCGCTCGTACGAACCGACCACGACCGCCTTCCAGCGTCCCTGGGACTTCTCCTCGACACCGTGGAGGGAAAGGCCCTGCTGGGTGCGGATGGCCCGAAGCTTGGCCCCGAGCTGTTTGGCGTATTCGCTGGACATATAGCTCCCCGGACACTGTGTCGACGCGGCTGCAGTGGTTCCACGGCCGCGCGTCTGGTAACTCACTGTGAGGTTACGCAGCGTGATTCTTCTGCGTCAAGCCGAATGGTCCACACCGACTCTTCCGTGCCGGCGATGGCCGATTACGCCAGGGGGGTGATCAGGGGGATCGCCCCGGCCTGCTAACGTGGATGGCGCAAATCCGACGTCCTTTAAGGTCCGTCCCGTGAGGCGGAGAAGGAGGTCCGTTTCGTATGGACAGGACACACACGCACGACACGTCCGGAATCCCGGCGTCCGATGCCCGGCCCGTGCTCGAAGGGCCCGACATCGCAAGGGTGTTGACCCGTATCGCCCACGAGATCGTCGAACGCGCCAAGGGCGCCGACGACGTGGTGCTCCTCGGCATCCCGACCCGAGGCGTCTTCCTCGCCCAGCGGCTCGCCGCCAAGCTGGAGGAGATCACCGAGCGCAAGATCCCGGTCGGTTCGCTCGACATCACCATGTACCGCGACGATCTGCGCATGCACCCGCCGCGTGCGCTGGCCCGCACCGAGATCCCCGGTGACGGTCTCGACGGCAGGCTCGTCGTCCTCGTCGACGACGTGCTCTTCTCCGGCCGCACCATCCGCGCCGCCCTCGACGCCCTGAACGACATCGGGCGCCCCCGTGCGGTCCAGCTCGCGGTCCTCGTCGACAGAGGCCACCGCGAACTGCCCATCCGCGCCGACTACGTCGGCAAGAACCTCCCCACGTCGCTGCGGGAGACGGTCAAGGTCCAGCTCGCCGAGGAGGACGGTCGGGACACCGTGCTGCTCGGCACCAAGCAGACCCAGTAGCAGGACGAGCGCTCGGTCACGCCGGGCCATGAGTCCGCTTGCCCGGCTGTGCCCTGTGGGGGGACACGCCCCCGCACCCCCACATCCCCGCCTCCCGAATTGCCTTACGGAGCCTGACAGATGCAGCGTCATCTCATCTCGGCCGCCGACCTCACCCGCGACGACGCCGTCCTGATCCTCGACACCGCCGAGGAGATGGCCCGGGTCGCCGACCGGCCGATCAAGAAACTGCCCACCCTGCGCGGTCGTACCGTCGTGAACCTCTTCTTCGAGGACTCCACGCGCACGCGCATCTCCTTCGAGGCCGCGGAGAAGCGCCTGTCCGCGGACGTCATCAACTTCACCGCCAAGGGGTCGAGCGTCTCCAAGGGCGAGTCCCTGAAGGACACCGCGCAGACCCTGGAGGCCATGGGCGTCGACGCCGTGGTCATCCGGCACGGCGCCTCCGGAGCCCCGTACCGGCTCGCCACCTCGGGCTGGATCGACGCCGCCGTGATCAACGCGGGCGACGGCACCCACCAACACCCCACCCAGGCCCTGCTGGACGCGTTCACCATGCGCCGCCGCCTGGTCGGCCGGGACGCCGGCCTCGGCCAGGACCTGTCGGGCAAGCGCATCACGATCGTCGGCGACATCCTGCACAGCCGGGTCGCCCGCTCCAACGTCGATCTGCTGCACACCCTGGGCGCCGAGGTCACCCTCGTCGCGCCGCCCACCCTGGTGCCGGTCGGTGTCGAGACCTGGCCGTGCGAGGTGTCGTACGACCTCGACAGCACCCTGCCCAAGTCCGACGCGGTGATGATGCTGCGCGTACAGCGCGAGCGCATGAACGCCGCGTTCTTCCCGACCGAGCGCGAGTACTCGCGGCGCTACGGCCTCGACGGCGACCGCATGGCGCGGATGCCGGAGCACGCCGTCGTGATGCACCCCGGTCCGATGGTCCGCGGCATGGAGATCACCGCCGAGGTGGCCGACTCCGAGCGCTGCACCGTCGTCGAGCAGGTCGCAAACGGAGTGTCCATCCGGATGGCCGTTCTGTACCTGCTGCTCGGTGGTAACGAACCCGCCGTCACCCACGCCCGCACCACCGAGGAGAAGTAAGACCCATGAGCAAGATCCTGATCCGTGGTGCGAAGGTGCTCGGCGGCGAACCGCAGGACGTGCTGATCGACGGCGAGCTCGTCGAGGCCGTCGGCACGGGGCTCTCCGCCGAGGGCGCCGAGGTCGTCGAGGCGGGCGGCAAGCTGCTGCTCCCGGGCCTGGTCGACCTGCACACCCATCTGCGCGAGCCGGGCCGCGAGGACTCCGAGACCGTGCTGACCGGCACGCGCGCGGCCGCGAGCGGCGGCTACACGGCCGTCTTCGCCATGGCCAACACCTTCCCGGTCGCCGACACCGCCGGCGTCGTCGAGCAGGTCTACCGGCTCGGCCAGGAACACGGGTACTGCGACGTACAGCCCATCGGCGCCGTCACCGTCGGCCTGGAGGGCAAGAAGCTCGCCGAGCTGGGCGCCATGCACGAGTCGGCCGCCGGGGTCACCGTCTTCTCCGACGACGGCAAGTGCGTCGACGACGCGGTGATCATGCGGCGGGCGCTGGAGTACGTGAAGGCCTTCGGCGGGGTCGTCGCCCAGCACGCGCAGGAGCCGCGGCTGACCGAGGGCGCCCAGATGAACGAGGGCGTCGTCTCCGCCGAGCTGGGGCTGGGCGGCTGGCCCGCAGTGGCCGAGGAATCGATCATCGCCCGGGACGTCCTGCTCGCCGAGCACGTGGGATCCCGGGTCCACATCTGCCATCTGTCGACCGCCGGGTCGGTCGAGATCGTCCGCTGGGCCAAGTCCCGCGGCATCGACGTCACCGCCGAGGTGACCCCGCACCACCTGCTCCTCACCGACGAGCTGGTCCGGTCGTACAACCCGGTCTACAAGGTCAACCCGCCGCTGCGCACCGAGCGCGACGTCCTCGCCCTGCGCGAGGCGCTCGCCGACGGCACGATCGACATCGTCGCCACCGACCACGCCCCGCACCCGCACGAGGACAAGGACTGCGAGTGGGCCGCGGCCGCCATGGGGATGGTGGGCCTGGAGACCGCGTTGTCGGTGGTGCAGGAGACCATGGTGGACACCGGGCTCCTCACCTGGGCCGGGGTCGCCGAGCGCATGTCCTTCAAGCCCGCCGAGATCGGCCGGGCCACGGGCCACGGGCGTCCCGTCTCGGCTGGTGAGCCCGCCAACCTCACGCTCGTCGACACGGCATACCGTGGGTCCGTGGACCCCGCGGGCTTCGCCTCGCGCAGCCGGAACACCCCGTACGAGGGGCGTGAGCTGCCGGGCCGTGTCACGCACACGTGGCTCCGGGGCAAGGCCACGCTCGTCGACGGGAAGCTCACGTGACACCTGCAACTCTGCTCGCGGCCCGACTCACGACCGGACTCACGACCGGACTGGCGGCCGAGAAGAAGTCGGCCGCGGTCACCGACTGGGCCGCCCGGATCGGTTGGCTCGTGGGCCTCGCCCTCTTCGTCGCGCTCGTCTACTGGCTGATGCGCGAGGGCTGGAAGTGGCGCGGCACCCTCCAGGGCGACATCCCCGAACTGCCCAGCGCGCCGGACGAGCCCGGCGAGGCGAGACTGACGATGAGCGGCCGCTACCACGGCTCCACCACCGCCGGTCAGTGGCTCGACCGCATCGTGGCGCACGGCCTCGGCACCAGGAGCCGGGTCGAGCTCACGCTGACGGACGCGGGACTGGACGTCGTACGCCCCGGGGCGACCGACTTCTTCATCCCGGCCGAGGCGCTGCGCGAGGCCCTGCTCGGCAAGGGCATCGCCGGCAAGGTCCTGACCGAGGGCGGACTGCTCGTGGTCACCTGGGCGCACGGCGACCGGCTGATCGACTCCGGGTTCCGCTCGGACCACGCGGCGGAGCACACCGAGTGGGTCGACACCCTGAACCACATGATCAACAAGACGGAAGGCGCACGATGACAACCTCCACCAGGGGAGCCACCCGGGTTCCCGCCGTACTCGTCCTGGAGGACGGCCGGACCTTCCGCGGCCGCGCCTACGGGGCCGTGGGGGTGACCTTCGGCGAGGCGGTCTTCTCGACCGGTATGACCGGCTACCAGGAGACCCTCACCGACCCGTCGTACGACCGTCAGATCGTCGTCGCGACCGCCCCGCAGATCGGCAACACCGGCTGGAACGACGACGACGACGAGTCCCGGCGGATCTGGGTCTCCGGCTACGTCGTCCGCGACCCCGCGCGCGTGCCCTCCAACTGGCGCGCCAAGCGCTCCCTGGACGACGAACTCGTCGCGCAGGGCATCGTCGGCATCAGCGGCATCGACACCCGCGCGCTCACCCGCCATCTGCGCGAACGCGGCTCGATGCGCGCCGGGATCTTCTCCGGCGCGGAGATCGCCGCCGAGGACGAGCTCCTCGCGCGCGTGCAGGCCCAGCCCCACATGAAGGGCGCCTCGCTGTACGAGGAGGTCGCCACCCAGGAGGCGTACGTCGTCCCCGCGGTCGGCGAGAAGAAGTTCACCGTCGCCGCGATCGACCTCGGCATCAAGGGCATGACCCCGCACCGCATGGCCGAGCGCGGCATCGAGGTGCACGTCCTGCCCGCCACGGCCACCGTCGACGAGGTCTACGCCGTCGACCCCGACGGGGTGTTCTTCTCCAACGGCCCCGGCGACCCGGCGACCGCCGACGGGCCGGTCGAGCTGATGACCGCCGTCCTGGAGCGGAGGACGCCGCTGTTCGGCATCTGCTTCGGCAACCAGATCCTGGGCCGCGCCCTCGGCTTCGGCACCTACAAGCTGAAGTACGGCCACCGCGGCATCAACCAGCCCGTGCAGGACCGTACGACCGGCAAGGTCGAGGTCACCGCGCACAACCACGGCTTCGCCGTGGACGCGCCGCTCGACAAGGTCACCGAGACGAGGTTCGGACGCGTCGAGGTCTCCCACGTGTGTCTGAACGACAACGTGGTCGAGGGCCTCCAACTGCTCGACCAGCCCGCCTTCAGCGTCCAGTACCACCCCGAGGCGGCCGCCGGCCCGCACGACGCCGCCTACCTGTTCGACCGCTTCACGTCTTTGATGAGCACAGTTCCGATGGAGGGCCAGCGTGCCTAAGCGCACCGATATCCAGTCCGTCCTGGTCATCGGCTCCGGCCCGATCGTCATCGGCCAGGCCGCCGAGTTCGACTACTCCGGCACCCAGGCGTGCCGCATCCTGCGCGCCGAAGGCCTGCGCGTCATCCTGGTCAACTCCAACCCGGCGACGATCATGACCGACCCGGAGATCGCCGACGCCACCTACGTCGAGCCGATCACCCCGGAGTTCGTCGAGAAGATCATCGCCAAGGAGCGCCCGGACGCCCTCCTGCCCACCCTGGGCGGCCAGACGGCCCTCAACACGGCCATCTCGCTGCACGAGGCGGGCACGCTGGAGAAGTACGGCGTCGAGCTGATCGGCGCCAACGTGGAGGCCATCCACAAGGGCGAGGACCGCGACCTCTTCAAGGACGTCGTCGAGGAGGTGCGCAAGAAGATCGGCCACGGCGAGTCCGCCCGCTCGGTCATCTGCCACTCCATGGAGGACGTCCTCGCGGGCGTGGAGACGCTCGGCGGTTACCCCGTCGTCGTCCGTCCGTCCTTCACCATGGGCGGCGCCGGCTCCGGCTTCGCGCACGACGAGGAGGAGCTGCGCCGCATCGCCGGCCAGGGCCTCACGCTCTCGCCGACCACCGAGGTGCTCCTGGAGGAGTCCATCCTCGGCTGGAAGGAGTACGAGCTGGAGCTGATGCGCGACAAGCACGACAACGTCGTGGTCGTCTGCTCCATCGAGAACTTCGACCCCATGGGCGTGCACACCGGCGACTCGATCACCGTCGCGCCCGCCATGACGCTCACCGACCGCGAGTACCAGGTCCTGCGCGACGTCGGCATCGCGATCATCCGCGAAGTCGGCGTCGACACCGGCGGCTGCAACATCCAGTTCGCGGTCAACCCCGAGGACGGCCGGGTGATCGTCATCGAGATGAACCCGCGCGTGTCGCGCTCCTCGGCGCTCGCCTCCAAGGCGACCGGCTTCCCCATCGCCAAGATCGCGGCCAAGCTCGCCGTCGGCTACACCCTCGACGAGATCCCCAACGACATCACCCAGGAGACTCCGGCCTCCTTCGAGCCCACGCTCGACTACGTGGTCGTCAAGGCCCCGCGTTTCGCCTTCGAGAAGTTCCCGCAGGCCGACTCCACGCTGACCACCACCATGAAGTCCGTCGGCGAGGCCATGGCCATCGGCCGCAACTTCACCGAGGCCTTCCAGAAGGCGCTGCGCTCGCTGGAGAAGAAGGGCAGCCAGTTCACCTTCGTGGGCGAGCCCGGCGACAAGGACGCGCTGCTGGCGGAGTCCGTCCGTCCCACCGACGGCCGGATCAACACCGTCATGCAGGCCATCCGCGCGGGCGCCACGCCCGAGGAGATCTTCGAGCACACGAAGATCGACCCCTGGTTCGTCGACCAGCTCTTCCTCATCAAGGAGCTCGCCGACGAGCTCGCCGAGGCGCCCGAGCTGACCAGGGACCTGATCGCCGAGGCCAAGCGGCACGGCTTCTCCGACCAGCAGATCGGCGAGATCCGCGGCCTGCGCGAGGACGTCGTGCGCGAGGTGCGGCACGCGCTGGGCGTGCGCCCGGTGTACAAGACGGTCGACACCTGCGCCGCCGAGTTCGCCGCGAAGACGCCGTACTTCTACTCCTCCTACGACGAGGAGACCGAGGTCGCGCCGCGCGAGAAGCCGGCCGTCATCATCCTCGGCTCCGGCCCCAACCGCATCGGCCAGGGCATCGAGTTCGACTACTCGTGCGTCCACGCCTCCTTCGCGCTGAGCGAAGCGGGCTACGAGACGGTCATGGTCAACTGCAACCCGGAGACCGTCTCCACGGACTACGACACCTCCGACCGCCTGTACTTCGAGCCGCTGACGCTGGAGGACGTGCTGGAGGTCGTCCACGCGGAGCGGCAGGCGGGCCCCGTGGCGGGCGTCATCGTCCAGCTGGGCGGCCAGACCCCGCTGGGCCTCTCGCAGGCGCTCAAGGACAACGGCGTGCCGATCGTGGGCACCTCGCCGGAGGCCATCCACGCGGCCGAGGACCGGGGCGCCTTCGGGCGGGTGCTCGCCGAGGCGGGCCTGCCGGCCCCCAAGCACGGCACCGCCACCACCTTCGCCGAGGCCAAGGCCATCGCCGACGAGATCGGCTACCCGGTCCTCGTGCGGCCGTCGTACGTCCTCGGCGGACGCGGCATGGAGATCGTCTACGACGAGACCCGGCTGTCGTCCTACATCGCCGAGTCGACCGAGATCAGCCCCTCCCGGCCGGTCCTGGTCGACCGCTTCCTCGACGACGCCATCGAGATCGACGTCGACGCGCTGTACGACGGCGAGGAGCTGTACCTCGGCGGGGTGATGGAGCACATCGAGGAGGCCGGCATCCACTCCGGCGACTCGGCCTGCGCCCTGCCCCCGATCACCCTGGGCGGCTTCGACATCAAGCGGCTGCGCGCCTCCACGGAGGCCATCGCCAAGGGCGTCGGCGTGCGCGGCCTGATCAACATCCAGTTCGCGATGGCGGGCGACATCCTCTACGTCCTCGAGGCCAACCCGCGCGCGTCCCGTACGGTCCCCTTCACCTCGAAGGCGACCGCGGTGCCGCTCGCCAAGGCCGCCGCGCGCATCTCCCTGGGCGCGACCGTCGCGGAACTGCGCGCGGAGGGTCTGCTTCCGGCCAACGGGGACGGCGGCGAACTCCCGCTGGACGCGCCGATCTCCGTCAAGGAGGCCGTCATGCCGTGGTCGCGCTTCCGCGACATCCAGGGCCGCGGTGTCGACACCGTCCTCGGCCCGGAGATGCGTTCCACCGGCGAGGTCATGGGCATCGACTCGGTCTTCGGCACGGCGTACGCCAAGTCCCAGGCGGGCGCCTACGGCCCGCTGCCCACCAAGGGCCGCGCGTTCATCTCGGTGGCCAACCGCGACAAGCGCTCGATGATCTTCCCGGCGCGCGAGCTGGTGGCGCACGGCTTCGAACTGCTCGCCACCTCGGGCACGGCAGAGGTCCTCAAGCGCAACGGCATCAAGGCGACGGTCGTGCGCAAGCAGTTCGAGGGC
>Ga0182008_10000992_pt1 | contig 19726 bp, 9 predicted proteins | sample Sormic07211129_1_FD_120482 | JGI IMG/M metagenome (GOLD analysis project Ga0182008, IMG submission 120482) | Rhizosphere microbial communities from Sorghum bicolor, Mead, Nebraska, USA - 072115-129_1 metaG | ecosystem: Host-associated > Plants > Roots > Rhizosphere | place: USA: Nebraska...
ACGCTGAGGAAAGACGAGATCGCCATGAAGAGCAGCAGGCACAAGCCCATGCTGAACAGGAGTTTTTTCTGGATGGAGAGGCGGCGGAGCAGAGACATGGAAGACCTTGGAGGATGGCCTGCACAGGGGCAGGCAAGGGGCAGACAAGCGGACAGTATACCGGCCGCGCTGCGCGTCCCGCCGCACCAATGCTGCTTTTCGTTCATTTATGTTGCGTTGCAGCAACGTGCTTTCCCCATCTGCCCGCATGGCCGGAAACGCATTAGGCAGGCAAGCCGTGGGCGATCAATGCCAGCGGCAATTCCGTGCTGCACTTGATTTGTTCCATGGAAAAGGCGGATGACACGCCCGTCAGCTGCGCGGCCTTGATCAGCTTTTTATAGAAGGTATCGTAACCCTTGATATCGGTGGTGACGACTTTCAGCAGGTAGTCGATGTCGCCGCTCATGCGGTGAAATTCCTGCACTTCGGGCAAGACGATGACGGCGGCGGCGAAGCGGCGCAGCCATTTTTCATCGTGCTGGCCCGTGCGCACGCTGACGAAGACGGTCACGGGCAAGCCCACTTTTTGCCGGTTGACGATGGCCACGCGGCTCTCGATATAACCCTCTTCCTCCAGGCGCTTGAGGCGCTTCCAGCACGGCGTGCTGGACAGGCCGATCTTTTCGCTGAGGGCGGCGATCGACAGGGTGCCGTCCTGCTGCAGGGCGGCGAGGATGGCGCAGTCGAATTTGTCGAGCGGGGCGTTTGGTGAATTCATTTTAGTATTCCGGTTTTTATGGCATGAACATGCTGCATAGTAGCGTAGTTGCAGTGTCTTTTGGCATATCTTCACGGGGGCAGGCCGCTAGACTATCGAGATGTTCCAGCCGCTTGCGCTGCGCCTTTTTAACTGCGCCCTTTTCATAGAATACTCGGACTGCCATCATGAAAGAAATCTACCTCGACAGCAATGCCACCACTTGCGTGCTGCCCGCCGCCGTTGCCGCGGCCCGCCAAGCGATGGAGCAGGGCTATGGCAATCCCAGCAGCACCCATGCGACGGGCTTGCAGGCCAAGGCCATGATGGATGGCGTGCGCCGGCGCGCCAGCGGCTTGCTGGGCGTGGGCGATGGCCGCCTGATGTTCAATAGCGGCGCCACCGAAGGCATCCAGACGGCCGTGCTGTCGGCCCTGTGCGCGCTGCGCGAACGGCGCGACGCGGGCAAGCGCATCGGCAGCCTGCTGCTGTACGGCGCGACCGAGCACAAGGCCGTGCCGGAGAGCCTGGCGCACTGGAATCGCCTGCTGGGCCTGAACCTGGAAGTACGCAAGCTGCCCGTCGATGCGCAGGGGCGCCACGATCTGCAGGCGCTCGATGCGCTGATCGGCGACGCGGCCATGCTGTGCACGATGGCGGCGAACAATGAAACGGGTGTCGTCAGCGATTTGTCCGCCATCGCCCAGCTGCTGCAGGAACGGGGCGCCGATGCCTACTGGATGGTCGATTGCGTGCAGGCGCTGGGCAAGCTGAAACTGAACCTGGCCGCCACGCGCATCGATTACGCACCGTTTTCCGGCCACAAGCTGTATGCGCCCAAGGGCATCGGCATGCTGTACGTGCGCGCCGGCGCGCCGTTTACGCCCTTGATGATGGGCGGCGGCCAGGAAGCTGGCCTGCGCTCGGGCACGGAAAACATGGCCGGCATCGCCGCGCTGGGTGCCGTGCTCGCCGCGCTGGACGATGGCAAGACCTTCCGCAGCCACGCCGACCTGGCCTCGTTCCGCGAGCAGCTGGTGGCCAGCCTGGAACGCGCTTTCCCCGGCATCGTTTTCAATATGCCGTTCGACTTGTCCTTGCCGACGACGCTCAATTTTTCCGTGCCTGGCCTGTCTTCGAAAGAGCTGCTGGACCTGTTCGACGCGGCGCGCGTGCGCGTCAGCTCGGGCAGCGCCTGTTCCGCCGCGAAGGCGCTGCCCAGTTATGTGCTGGAAGCGATGCACGTGCCGCAATGGCGCGCCAGTTCCGCCATCCGTCTGTCGTTCGGCCCCCTGATCGACACGGCGACGGTTAGCGCCGCCTGCGCGCGCATCGAGCGCTGCGGCGAAGCGCTGCGCAGCAGCTGTCTGCTGCCGTCGGCGCTGGCGCCATCGCCGCAGGACGGCATAATCCAGCTGAGCGTCGACGGCCAGTGCACCTGGCTGCTCAGCGACGCCGCCAGCGCCAGTTGCGTCGTCATCGATCCCGCCGCCGCGCTCGTGCCACGCCTGGCCGCCTTCATCCGCTGCCAGCACCTGGCCTTGCGCGCCATCGTGCACACGACGGCGCCAGCGGACCATGGCGCCGCGCGCCTGGCGCTGCTGCAGGAACTGCAGATCGAACAGGTCGGCCACGTCGATATCGACGGTGAGCTGGCGCTGGGCCAGCAGCGGCTGCGCCGCATCGAGTGCGGCGCAACCCATGTGTATCTGCTGGAGCAGCGCTTCGCCTTCATCGGCACCCTGGCGCCCGCAGCGTTGACGCCCCTGCTGGATGCGGCGCTGCTGACGCAAGATACCGTGCTGTGCGCGTCCGGCGACGACGGCAGCATCTGCGGCACCGTGCGCACCGCCCGCGAAGGCGAGGCCGCCGCCAGCGCACTGCAGCTCGATGCGGCCGCCTTGCCCGCCTTCCTGCGCCAGCATCCCGACGCCATCCTCGTCGACGTGCGCGAAGCGTATGAACACGCGGCATGCGCCGGCACCGTGTTCGAAGGCTGCGAGGTGCGCAGCGTACCGCTGAGCCGTCTGGCGGGACAGGTGGCCGCCTGGCTGCAGCAGCCGCAGCGCCCGCTGGTCTTTTTCTGCCGCAGCGGCAACCGCAGCGCACGCGCCGCCGCCTGCCTGCGCCGCCTCGGTCACGGTGCGGCATGGCAACTCGACGGCGGCATGGCGATGGCGGAAGCGACGCGCCACCCGCTGGCCATCGCCGCCTGAACGGCTTGAAATTTCATCCTTGAAATATTGCACCGTGTCATCATCGGCACGGTGCACGTCGCGCCTTTTCTCCCGTTCATTTCCTACCAGCATTTTTCTGCCATTCAACGCGCTGATTTCTTTGCTGAAACGTCCCTAAAACACTGGGTATGTACGCTAGCGCACGGTCTTGCCTGCGCCGCCCTCCTAGGATGAAGTTCAGAAAATCTCCCTACACCCTGAGATTCGTCGCAACGCTCCGGCGCTTCGCTTTCCGTCTTCGCCAGTGTCCGATCGTGTTCTTCCAGACTGGGCCCGCATGACGGTGGCCGCTGGTTGCCTGCGCGCACCTAGCGAGGCCTAAGTTGAAAGAGTACACAGCAGTTGTCACGCAGCAGATCAAGGAACAGGTTTCCAAAGTCAAAGAAATCTTCCGCGACCATTCCCTTGCACCGGACACCTTCGACGCCGCGCGCGACGATGCCTTGCCCCTGCGTTCCGAATTATTCAGCGCCATGCAGATGGCCGCCCACGGCAAGCACGTGGCCGCCGGCCATGCGGTGGGCAGGCATCATGGCCGCGACCGCCTGTTGGCGCGCCTGGCCGACAATGCGGCCCTGATCACGGCCACCGTCAATGAGCTGACGGCGACTGTCAAAAGCGGGCGCCAGGTCACGCCCGCCTCGGAATGGCTGCTCGATAATTTTTATCTGATCGAAGAGCAGATCCGCACCACGCGGCGCCACTTGCCGAAGAATTACAGCAAGGAGCTGCCACGGCTGAGTTCCGGCGTGGATGCGGGCTGCCCGCGCGTGTATAAGATCGCGCTGGAAATCATCTCGCACGGCGATGGCCGCGTCGACCTGGAAAACCTGTGCCACTTCGTCGAGGCTTACCAGGACGTGGCCACCCTGACCTTGGGCGAACTGTGGGCCGTGCCCATCATGCTGCGCCTGGCGCTGATCGAGAACCTGCGCCGCGTCGCCGCGCGCGTGGCCGACGACCGCATGCAGCGCGACCTGGCCAACACCTGGGCCGACCAGATGACGGAGATCGCCGAGCGCAATCCCAGCGGCTTGATCCTGCTGGTGGCCGACATGGCCCGATCGAATCCGCCGATGACCAGCGCCTTCGTGGCCGAATTGTCGCGCCGCCTGCAGGGACAGAGTTCCTCGCTGACCCTGGCGCTGTCGTGGCTGACGCACAAGCTGGCCGAGTCGGGCCTCACCATCGAGCAGCAGATCCAGTCCGAGATCGGGCAGCAGGCGGCCGATCAGGTCTCGATCGCCAACAGCATCGGCAGCCTGCGTTTTCTCGGCACCATGGATTGGCAGGAGTTCGTCGAGACCATGAGCGTGGTCGAACAGACCTTGCGCCTGGACCCGGCCGGTACGTATGGCTTGATGGATTTCGCCACGCGCGACAGCTACCGCCACGCCATCGAACGCATCGCCAAGCGCAGCGCGCGCAGCGAAGTGGAAGTGGCCGAGATGGTGGTGCAGCTGGCGCACACGCACGGCAACGGCAATGACGCGCGCCGCGGCCACATCGGCTTTTACCTGGTCGGGCGCGGCGTGCTGGTGCTGGAAAAGCAGGCCGGCGCCAAGCTGCCGTTCATCGAGGCGCTGCAGCATACGGCGCGCGCCGCGCCGCTGGCCGTCTATTTGGGGGCGATCTCGTTCCTGACCCTGGCGACGAGCGCCTTGCTGCTCGAGCGCGCCGTGCGCCATGGCGTGCAGGGCTGGCCCCTGGCGGCGCTGGGCGCGCTGGCGCTGCTGGGCAGCAGCCAGCTGGCCGTGGCCGTGGTGAACTGGCTGGCAACCCTGATGACGTCGCCGCATCCGTTGCCGCGCATGGATTACCAGTCCGGCATTCCGTCCGATGCGCGCGGCATCGTCGTCGTGCCGACCCTGATCTACAGCCCGGAAAACGTGGCAGCCCTGTGCGAGGCGCTGGAAGTGCGTTATCTCGCCAACCGCGACCCGAACCTGCGTTTCTGCCTGCTGACGGACTTTGTCGACGCGCAGGCGCAAACCCTGCCCGGCGACGAAGCCCTGCTGCGCCAGGCGCAGGAGACCATCCGTGGCCTGAACGAGAAATACCGCGTGGAGGGCGCCGAGCTCACGGAGAACGGCGACCCGGCCGACCCGGAAGAGCTGGGCCATGTGGGGCCGTTCCTGCTGCTGCATCGTCCGCGCCTGTGGAATTCGCAGCAGAATGCGTGGATGGGGCAAGAGCGCAAGCGCGGCAAATTGTCCGACCTGCACGCGTTTTTGCGCGGCGGCGCGCGCGATAAATTCTCGCTGGTGGAAGGCGAGTTGCGCGGCCTGCGCACGATCAAATACGTGATCACGCTCGACACCGACACGCAGCTGCCGCGCGACGCGGCGCGCGAATTCATCGCCACCATGATGCACCCGCTGAACCGTCCCGTGCTGGACGCGGCCGGCACGCGCGTGGTGGCCGGCTACGGCATCCTGCAGCCGCGCGTGGCCGTGGCCCTGCCCAGCGCGAACGCCTCGCGCTACGAGCTGCTGTGCGGCGGCGAGCCGGGCATCGACCCGTACACGCGCACCGTCTCCGACCTGTATCAGGACGTGTTTTATGAAGGCTCGTTCATCGGCAAGGGCATCTATGACCTCGACATGTTCGAGCGCGTGCTGGGCCAGCGCCTGCCCGACAATAAAATCCTCAGCCACGATTTGCTGGAAGGCTGTTATTTGCGCGCCGGCCTGCTCAGCGACTCGCAGCTGTACGAGGAATATCCGGCCCGCTACGACGCCGACGTGAGCCGCCGCCAGCGCTGGATACGCGGCGACTGGCAGCTGATCGGCTGGCTGCTGGGCCGGGTGCCGGGTCGCGCCGGCAAGCGCGAACGCAATCCCTTGTCGATGCTGTCGCGCTGGAAGCTGTTCGACAACCTGCGCCGCAGCGTCGTGGCGCCGGCCACCACCTTGTCCCTGCTGCTGGTGTGGGGCTTTTTACCGCACGTGGCATTCTGGAGCGCGGCCGTGCTGGCCATCATCTTCCTGCCGCCCGTGTTTTCGGCCCTGTACGACCTGCTGCGCAAACCGCGCGACACCCTGTGGCGCCAGCATCTGGCCGCGTTCGAGCGGCGCTGCGGCGTGCAGTTCTCGCACGCCATGCTGACCCTCGTCTTCCTGCCCTATGAAGCCTGGATCAGTCTGGACGCCATCGCGCGCACCCTGTGGCGCCTGGGCGTATCGCACAAGCACTTGCTCGACTGGCGTGCTTCGAACCTGCACAGTTCTTCCGGCAGTCAAGCCGACAGCTGGCGCGCCATGTGGTGTTCGCCCGCGCTGGCGCTGGCCACCTTCGGCGCCTTGCTCTACTGGCGCCCGGCCGCCTTGCCCGCCGCCGCCGTGGTGCTGCTGTTGTGGCTGGCCGCGCCCGCCATCGCCTGGTGGATCAGCCGCCCCATCGAGCGGGCCGTGGCGCGCCTGTCGGCCGAGCAGGGACGTTTCCTGCATGGCGTGGCGCGCAAGACCTGGGCGTATTTCGATACCTTCGTCGGGCCGGACGACCACTGGCTGCCGCCCGATAACATGCAGGAGCATCCGAACCTCGTGGTGGCGCACCGCACTTCGCCGACGAATATCGGCCTGGCGCTGCTGGCCAACCTGACGGCCTACGATTTCGGCTATGTGACCCTGGGCCAGCTGATCGAGCGCAGCCGCGCCACCCTGCACAGCATGGGCGAGCTGGAACGCTTCCAGGGCCACTTCTATAACTGGTACGACACGCAAACGCTCAAGGCGCTGCAGCCGATGTACATCTCGACGGTCGACAGCGGCAACCTGGCCGGCCATCTGCTGACCTTGCAGCCGGGACTGGTGGAACTGTACGACGCTCCCATCATCGGCGCGCAGGTGGTGCAGGGCATCCGCACGACGGCGCAGGTGCTGCAGGAATTCATCGCCGCCGAAGGCGAGGGCAAGGCCATGCGCGAGAGCATGAGCCTGCTGCAGGCGCAGGCCGCGCCCGCCACCCTGGCCGAATGGCATGCTTATCTCGCCGCCGCGAATGGCGCGGCCGATGCGCTGCTGTCGCTGACCTTGCAAAGCGAGGATGGCGAGCTGTCGATGTGGACGGGCGCCCTGGCGCGCCAGTGCCGCGCGGCGCTGGCCGAGTTGCTGCAACTGGCGCCGTGGGCGGCGCAGGCGGGTGTCGATCCTGCTTGGCTGCGCATGCCGACCCTGCGCGAACTGGCCAACCTGGAGGTGCCCGAAGGCACGCCATCCGAGCTGGCCGCCCTGCTGGCGCAGGGCCGCGAACAGGCGGGCCGCCACATGCGCGACATCGCCCACGCGGCGGGCCAGGCGCGCGACTTCGCGCAGATCGAATACGGCTTCCTGTACAACCCGTCGACCAAACTGCTGGCCATCGGCTACAACGTCAGCGAACGGCGCCTGGACCCCAGCTACTACGATTTATTGGCTTCCGAAGTGCGCCTGGCCAGCTTCATCGCCATCGCCCAGGGGCAGCTGCCGCAGGAGCACTGGTTCGCCCTGGGCCGCCAGCTGTGCATGGTGGCCGGCCAGCCCGTGCTGCTGTCGTGGAGCGGCTCGATGTTCGAGTACCTGATGCCGCTGCTGGTGATGCCGAACTACCCGAATACCCTGCTCGACCAGACCTACCACTCCGTCATCGAGGCGCAGATCGACTATGGCCGCCAGCGCGACGTGCCGTGGGGGATTTCCGAGTCCGGCTACAACACGGTCGACGCCAGCCTGAATTACCAGTACCGCGCCTTCGGCGTGCCGGGCCTGGGCCTGAAGCGGGGCTTGGCCGACGATCTGGTGGTGGCGCCGTATGCCAGCATGATGGGCCTGATGGTGCAGCCGGAAGCGTCGTGCCAGAACCTGCAGCGCATGCAGGCGGCCGGCTACATGGGCCGCTACGGCTTTTTCGAAGCGATCGATTTCACCCCCGCGCGCCTGCCGCGCGGGCAGGGCAGCGCCATCATCCGCTCCTTCATGGTGCACCACCAGGGCATGGGCTTTTTGGCCCTCAGCTACCTGCTGCACGACCGCCCGATGCAGCGCCGTTTCGAATCCGATCCGCTGCTGCAATCGGCCTTGCTGGTGCTGCAGGAACGCACGCCGCAGGCCGGCGCGTTTTACTCGAACACGGCCGAACTGGCGGTGCTGCGCAGCGGCGCGCCCGAGCAGGCCATGCCGATGCGGATCCTTACGCAAGCCAACAGCGCCGTGCCCGAAACGCAGCTGCTGTCGAATGGCCGCTACCACGTCATGGTGAGCAATGCGGGCGGCAGCTACAGCCGCTGGAAAGACCTGTCCGTGACGCGCTGGCGCGAAGACAGCACGCGCGACAACTGGGGCAATTTCTGCTACCTGCGCGACCTCGACGACGGTGAAGTCTGGTCCACCATGTACCAGCCGACCCTGGCCGAACCGAAGAAATACGAAGTGATTTTTTCGGAAGGGCGGGCCGAGTTCCGCCGGGCCGACCATGGCCTCGACCTGTACACGGAAATCGTCGTCTCGCCCGAGGACGACATCGAAATCCGCCGCACGCGCATCAGCAATAATTCGAACCGCCAGCGGCGCATCGAGATCACCAGCTTTGCCGAAGTGGTGATGGCGCCGGCGGCGGCCGATGCGGCCCATCCCGCGTTCAGCAAGCTGTTCGTGCAGACGGAAATCCTCGCGCATGAAAAGGCTATCCTGTGCACGCGCCGGCCCCGCTCGAAAGACGAGCAGATGCCGTGGCTGCTGCATGTGATGACCGTGCACGATATCGAGCGCTACGAAGTATCGTTCGAGACGGACCGCGCGCGCTTCATCGGCCGCGGCAACACGGCGCAGCTGCCGCAGGCGCTGCAGGACGACGGGCCGCTCAGCGGCGGCCACGGTTCCGTGCTCGACCCCATCGTGGCCATCCGCTACGTCATCACGCTCGAACCCGACCAGGCCGTCACCGTCGACAGCGTCACCGGCATGGTGGAGCAGCGCGAGGCGGCGCTGCACCTGATCGACAAATACCAGGACCGCCATCTGGCCGACCGCGTCTTCGAACTGGCCTGGACGCACAGCCAGGTGGTGCTGCGCCAGTTGAACGCCAGCGAAGCGGACGCGCAGCTGTATGCGCGCCTGGCCAACGCCGTGATCTACCCGAATGCGGCTCTGCGCGCCGAAGCGAGCATCCTGATCAAGAACCAGCGCGGCCAGTCCGGCCTGTGGGCGTATGCGATATCCGGCGACCTGCCCATCGTGCTGCTGCAGATACGCGACGCGGCCAATATCGAACTGGCGCGCCAGATGGTGCAGGCGCATGCCTATTGGCGCCTGAAAGGATTGATCGTCGACCTGGTGATCTGGTACGAAGAGCAGTCGGGCTACCGCCAGCTGCTGCACGACCAGATCATGGGCTTGATCGCCTCTGGCATCGATGCGCAGGCGATTGACCGCCCGGGCGGCATCTTCGTGCGCCTGGCCGAGCAGATCGCCAATGAAGACCGCATCTTGCTGCAATCGGTGGCGCGCGCCATCATCAGCGATTTGCGCGGCACCCTGGCCGAACAGGTCAAGCGCCCGCCGAGCCCCGTGCTGCGCATGCCGCCGCTGCTGCAGGACCCGGTGCGCGAGCATGGCGGCGTGCCGCACCGGGCGCCGCAGCGCGAGCTGATCCTGGAAAATGGCCTCGGTGGTTTCACGCCCGATGGGCGCGAATACGTGATCACCACGGCAGAAGGCAAGCAGACGCCGGCGCCGTGGTCGAACGTGCTGGCCAATGCGCAATTCGGCACGGTGGTGTCGGAGGCCGGGCAGGCATATACGTGGAGCGAGAATGCGCATGAATTCCGCCTCACGCCATGGCAGAACGACCCCGTGTCCGACCTGTCGGGCGAGGCGTTTTATGTGCGCGACGAGCAGAGCGGCCAGTTCTGGTCGCCCTCGTCTCTGCCCGCGCGCGGCAGCGGCGACTACGTGACGCGCCACGGTTTCGGCTACAGTATTTTTGAGCACAGCGAGGGCGGCATCGCCACCGAGCTGTGCACCTATGTGGCGCTCGATGCGGCCGTCAAATACTCGGTGATCAAGGTACGCAACGACAGCGGCGTGCCGCGCCGCCTGTCCGTCACCGGTTACGTGGAATGGGTGATGGCCGACCTGCGCGCCAAGTCCGGCATGCATGTGGCCACCGAAGTCGATACGATCAGCGGCGCGCTGTTTGCGCGCAATAACTACAACACGGAGTTTTCGGGCCGCGTCGGCTTTTTCAATACGGACGCCAGCATCCGCTCCATCACCTGCGACCGTAATGAATTCATCGGCCGCAACGGCAGCCTGGCGCAGCCGGCGGCGCTGCGCCGCGTGCGCTTGTCCGGCAAGGCGGGTACGGGGCTGGACCAGTGTGCCGCCATCCAGGTGCCGTTCGAACTGCAGCCGGGACAGGAGCGCGAGATCGTCTTCCTGCTCGGCGTGGGCGGGCGCCGCAATGCCGACGCCAGCACCATGGTGCAGCGCCATGCGGGCAAGGAAGCGGCCCGCATGGCGCTCGACGCGGTACGCGCGCACTGGGAAAGCACGCTGGGCGCCGTGCGCATCGAGACGCCCGACCCGTCGCTCGACGTGATCGCCAATGGCTGGCTGATGTACCAGACCATCGCCTGCCGTCTGTGGGCGCGCAGCGGCTATTACCAGTCGGGCGGCGCCTACGGTTTCCGCGACCAGCTGCAAGACGCGATGGCGATGATCCACACGGCGCCGCAGCTGCTGCGCAAGCACTTGCTGCTGTGCGCGGCGCACCAGTTTGTCGAAGGCGACGTGCAGCACTGGTGGCATCCGCCGTCGGACCGGGGCGTGCGCACGCACTGCTCCGACGATTACCTGTGGCTGCCGCTGGCCGCCTGCCGCTATGTGATCGCCACGGGCGACGTCAACGTGCTGTCGGAAGTGGCGCCCTTCATCGAGGGACGGGCCGTCAAGCCGGAAGAGGATTCCTACTATGACTTGCCCGTGCGTTCGGGCGAGTCGGCCGACCTGTACGAGCATTGCGTGCGCGCCATCCGCCATGGCTTGCGCATGGGCGTGCACGGCTTGCCGCTGATCGGTTCCTGCGACTGGAACGACGGCATGGACAAGGTGGGCGAACATGGCAAGGGCGAGAGCGTGTGGCTGGCCTTCTTCCTGTACGAAGTGCTGCAGCGTTTCGCCGAAGTGGCCATGCTGCGCGGCGATGCTGCGTTCGCCCAGTTCTGCCGCGACGAAGCCGTGAAACTGGCGGCCAACGTCGAGGAGCATGCATGGGATGGCGAGTGGTACCGGCGTGCGTATTTCGACGACGGCACGCCACTGGGCTCGCACACGAACGAGGAATGCCAGATCGATTCGATTTCGCAAAGCTGGGGCGTGCTGTCGGGTGCCGCCAACAAGGAGCGGGTCGCCGGCGCCATGCGCCAGGTCGATGCGCGCCTCGTGCGCCGCGATTCCGGCGTGATCCAGCTGCTCGACCCGCCGTTCGACAAGGCCGACCTCAATCCCGGCTACATCCGCGGCTATGTGCCGGGCGTGCGCGAAAACGGCGGGCAATACACGCATGCTGCCATCTGGACGGCGATGGCGTTTGCCCGAATGGGCGATGGCGAAAAGGCGTGGGAGCTGCTGCGCATGATCAATCCCGTGCGCCATGGCGTCGACGCGCAGGCGGTGGCGCGCTACAAGGTGGAACCGTACGTGGTGACGGCCGACGTGTATGCCGTGGCGCCGCACGTGGGACGCGGCGGCTGGAGCTGGTACACGGGATCGTCGGGCTGGCTGTACCGCCTGATCGTCGAATCCCTGCTGGGCTTGACGCGCGAAGCGAACGTGTTGCGCCTGGCGCCGTCCATGCCGGCCGAATGGGACAGCTTCAAGCTGCATTACCGCTTCGGCGCCAGCAGCTATGCCATCACGGTGGAGCAGGCGCAGGGGCGGCCCGCGGGGCTGTCGCTCGATGGCGTGGCACAGGGCGGCAACAGCATCGCCCTGCGCGACGAGGGCCGCGAGTATGCGGTGCTACTGCTGCTGTAGTCTCGTCGTTGTGTCTTGCCACTTCTCCTGCTCGGGGCGGCGCCGGCCTGCTAGCAGGACCAGGCCGGCGCCGAACAGCAGCAGGTCGCGCGTGCGTACTTCGGGCGCGGATGGCATTGCCGTCTGGTGGCGGTGCAACGGTGCCGCCATGGCGGCGGGGAGGTGGCTGGCGCAAGCGGCCAGGCACAGCGCCGCCGCTTTTCTGTTCAACTGCATATATTCCTCAAGAAAGCGCGCTGACCGTTCCGGATGGGCGCGCCGGTATTCATGTCGCCGACATTGTAATTATGAGCATGAATATTGTAAATGAGAAATTATATAGAGCTGTCTTAAAATCCCAGCGCCGCGCCCGCACCCAGCAGGGTGGCCACGCCCAGCACGGCAAAGATCAGGGCCGCGATGCCATGCACGAGGCGCAGCGGGACGCGGTTGGCGATCCTGTCGCCCAGGTAGACGGCCGGCACGTTGGCCAGCATCATGCCGAAGGTGGTGCCCAGCACGACGGAAACGATGTCGTGGTAGCGCGCTGCCAGCGCCACCGTCGCCACCTGCGTCTTGTCTCCCATTTCCGCCATGAAGAAGGCGATCAGGGTGGTCAGGAAGACGCCGTACCTGGCCAGTTTCGTCTCGTCTTCATCGAGCTTGTCGGGGATCAGGGTCCAGGCGGCCATGGCCAGGAACGACACGCCCAGCACCCAGCGCAGCACGTCGGGCCCCAGCATGCTGGTGATCCAGGCACCGACGGCGGCGGCGAACGCGTGATTGGCGACGGTGGCGACGAAAATGGCCAGCACGATGGGCAGGGGCTTGCGGAATTTGGCGGCCAGCAGAAAGGCCAGGAGTTGGGTTTTGTCGCCGATTTCAGCGAGACCGACGATGCCGGTGGAGATGAGGAATGCTTCCATGAGAGTGCAAGAGGTACGCGGGCCGGACGAATTAACCAATGATCCACGGGCGACTCCGGCCCATGCGGCCGCCCTGGATCAATGGTCTCGTCAAGTTTTGCAACCACCTGCACCATGGCCTGCGGGCCAATCATGTTGATACAGGTTCCCGCGGCAGGACCGCGGGACGACTACTCCCCAATGTTCGAGGCGCATCATACGCCTATGCGTGTTTCTGCGCCAGTGCCGCCGGCCGCCGGTGCTGTGCTGCGTGTGGGACTTCCACAACAATGATCGATTGCAAACAGACTCGACTTAGAATGCAGTTCTGTCCACGACTCCCAGATGGAATGCGCCATGCCGGTCCTTGTCCGCTTGCTTGCCCTGTGCTTGACCTTGTTTGCTCCCTTGCCCGGCCTGTGCGCCGCCGCGCCCTTCGACGACAAGTTCCGCCAGCTGGAAGAACTGCTGCCCACGCCGAACAGCTACCGCACCGCGTCCGGCGCGCCCGGTCACGCCTACTGGCAGCAGCGCGCCGATTACGTGATCCGCGCCACGCTCGATGAAGCGCGGCGCGCCATCACGGCCAGCGAGCAGATCACCTATCACAACCGCTCGCCCGACAGCCTCGCGTATCTGTGGCTGCAGCTGGACCAGAATGGCTTGCGTCAGGATGCCGACCAGCGCCGCGTCCTGAGCGCGCCATCGCGCCAGGCCTGGCTGAGCGGCAACGAAGACGAAGCGCTGAAATTCGAGGACTTGCGCGCCATCCATGCGGGGCACGAGTTTGACGGCGGCTTCAAGCTCAGCGCCGTGAAAGCGGCCAGCGGCAAGCCGCTGCCATATGTGGTCAACCAGACCATGCTGCGCATCGATCTGCCGGTGGCACTGGCGCCCGGCCAGAGCATCACGTTCAATATCGACTGGTCGTATCAGATCAATGACCAGAAGGTGCTGGTCGAGCGCTCCGGCTACGAGTATTTTGAAGACGACAAGAACACGATTTTCCAGATCGCGCAGTGGTTCCCCCGCATGGCCGCGTATTACGACGCCGTCGGCTGGCAGCACAAGCAGTTCCTCGGCTCCGGCGAATTCACGCTGGAGTTTGGCGACTACGAGCTGTACCTGACGGTGCCGGCCGACCACGTGGTGGCCGCCACGGGCGAGCTGCAAAACCCTGCCGCCGTCTTGAGCGCGGCGCAGCGCGAGCGCCTGGTGCGGGCGAAAAACAGCGCGACGCCGCTGCTGGTGATCACGCCCGCCGAGGCGCTGGCGGCGGAAAAGGGCAAGCCGGCGGGGATGAAAACCTGGCACTTCAAGGCGGCCAACGTGCGCGACGTGGCGTGGGCCTCGAGCCGCAAGTTCATCTGGGATGCGCAGGGACTCGACAGCGGCGGCAAGCGCGTGATGGCCATGTCGTATTATCCGAACGAGGGCAATCCGATGTGGCAGCAGTACAGCACGCGCGCCGTCGTGCACGCGATCGAGCAGTACAACAAGTACAGTTTCGACTATCCGTATCCGAATGCGATCTCCGTCAATGGCGCCGTGGGCGGCATGGAGTATCCGATGATTGCGTTCAATGGCGGGCGCCCCGTGAAGGACAAGAAGACGGGGGAACTCACGTATTCGAAGACGACCAAATATGACCTGATCGGCGTGATCATCCATGAAGTGGGGCACAATTATTTTCCCATGATCGTCAACTCGGACGAGCGCCAGTGGACGTGGATGGACGAGGGCCTCAATTCCTTCCTGCAGTACCTGGCCGAGCAGGCGTGGGAAGAGCATTTCCCCTCCTGGAATGGCGAGCCGCGCAAGATCGTCGACTACATGCGCAGCCAGAACCAGGTGCCCATCATGACCAATTCCGAGTCCCTGCTGCAGTTCACGGCGAACGCCTACGACAAGCCGGCCACGGCCCTCAACATCCTGCGCGAAACCATCCTCGGGCGTGAACTGTTCGACTTCGCCTTCAAGCAGTATGCCTTGCGCTGGAAGTTCAAGCGCCCGACGCCCGCCGACTTTTTTCGCACCATGGAAGACGCTTCCGGCACCGACCTGGACTGGTTCTGGCGCGGCTGGTTCTATACCACCGATGCGGTCGACATCAGCATCGACGGCATCAGCGAATACGGCGTGAGCACGAAGAATCCGGAGGTCGAGAAAGCGTGGAAGAAGGCGCAGAAGGAGGCGCAGCCCATCTCGATTTCGGACCAGCGCAACAAGGCGTTGCCGAAGAAGGTGGATACCGATCCGGCGCTGAAGGATTTCTATAACCGGCACGATGAATTCACGGTCACCAACAAGGACCGCAACAGCTATGCGGAAGAGCAGGAAACGCTGGAGCCGTGGGAGAGAAAGCTGCTGGAACAGCGCAACATGGGCAAGCATCTGTACCTGGTCGACTTTTCGAATCTCGGCGGCCTGGTGATGCCGCTGATCCTGGAAATCGAACTGAAAAGCGGCAAGAAGATCATCGAGCGTGTGCCGGCTGAAGTGTGGCGCTACGCGCCGCACAAGATCAGCAAGGTGATCATCACGGACGAACCGATGGTGGGCCTGGTGCAGGACCCGTACTGGGAGACGGCCGATATCGACACCAGCAATAACGCCTGGCCGAGAAAAATCACGCCGTCGCGCCTGGAGCTGTTCAAGCAGGACCGCGACAAGCATAACCTGATGAAGGATTTTAATGTGCCGCTGAAGGCGCCCGAGGCCAAGCCGCAAGCCAGGGCAGAAGAAAAATAGGGAAACAGCGCCGGCCGGTCCTGCGCTTTTTTCTGCCGGCCTGCGCCGGAAGTGCTATTCTGCGCGACGCCCCGGCGCACACGGACCGGGGCTTTCGCAAATCATTCAAAAGACGACCATGCAAACTTTGACCTTCCTGCGCGCGCTGGGCTGTGCGCTATTTTGCCAGCTAACGCTGGCTGCGCACGCCGATCCCCTCAGCTACGCGCGTTACGACCAGGTGCGCACGCGCGACCTGCAGCTGGACCTGAAAGCCGACTTCAAGCAAAAGACGCTCTCCGGCTATGCCGAGCTGTCCTTGAACTGGATCGACCCGGCGGCGCGCACCCTGGTGCTCGATACGCGCGATCTGTCGATCGCCAAGGTGCAGGTACAGGACAAGCGCGGCGCCTGGCAGATGGCGCCGTACCAGCTGGACAAGGCCGACCCGGAAAAGGGTCAGGCGCTGCGCATCATGACCACGGGCCAGCCGGGCAAGGTGCGCGTCTACTATCACACGGCGCCGAACGCCATCGCGCTGCAGTGGCTCACGCCGCAGCAGACGATGTCGGGCAAGCTGCCTTTCATGTTCAGCCAGTCGCAAAGCATCAACGCCCGCTCGTGGGTGCCGTCGCAGGATACGCCGGCCGTGCGCTTTACGTATAGCGCGCGCATCGAGGCGCCAAGCGGCATGCGCGTCGTGATGAGCGCCGAGAACGACGAAAAGGCGACGGGCAAGGGCGGCTGGAAATTCAGGATGCCGCAGCCGATTCCCTCGTACCTGCTGGCGATCGCCATCGGCGAACTGGAAGTGCGCAAGCTCGGTCCCCGTTCCGCCGTGTATGCGGAACCGCCGCGCATCAAGGCGGCCGAATACGAGCTGGCCGACACGGAAAAGATGATCCAGGCAGCCGAAGCGCTGTATGGCCCGTATGGCTGGGGGCGCTACGACATGATCGTGCTGCCGCCATCGTTCCCTTACGGCGGCATGGAAAACCCGCGCCTGACCTTCCTCACGCCGACCATGATCGCGGGCGACCGTAGCCTGGTCGACCTGATCGCGCATGAACTGGCCCACTCGTGGTCGGGCAACCTGGTCACCAACGCCTCGTGGAAGCACATGTGGCTCAACGAAGGCTTCACCACCTACGTCACGACGCGCATCGTCGAGCAGCTGTACGGCAGCGACGTGGCGCAGATGGGCGTGCAGGTCGACCAGGAAGAACTGGCCGCGTCGATCAAGGAGTTGCCGGCCGCGAAAACGGCGCTGATCACGCGCGACGCGGACGCCAACCCGGCGGAAACGTACACGGACGACGGCATCATCTACCCGAAAGGCGCCTGGTTCCTGGCCACCATGGAGCGCCGCGCCGGCCGCGCCGTGTTCGATCCCTTCCTGCGCGGCTGGTTCGACCAGCATGCGTTCCAGAGCGTGACGACGGAGCAGTTCATCGCCTACCTGCGCAAGAACCTGCTGGCGCAGCATCCGGACGTGATGCCGGAAGCGGAACTCGATGAATGGCTGTATGGCACGGGCGTGCCGGCCAGCGCGCAGCGCGTCGTCTCGCCGCGCCTGGCGCTGCTCGACCAGCACCGCGACGCCTGGCTGAAAGGCGAACTGGCCACCAAGGACCTGGGCATGGACAAGTGGATCGCCATCGAATCGATGCACTTCCTGAACGACATCAACAACAAGGCCAGCGCGGCGCAATTGCGTGAGCTGGACCAGGTCTACGGCGTGGGCAAGAGCGGCAACAATGAAGTGGCCTACCGCTTCTACCTGGCCTCCGTGAACGCCGGCTACGACGTGCGCCAGCCCTTGCAGGCATTCCTGCTGAGCGTGGGCCGCCAGAAGTTCGTCGTGCCCCTGTACAGCGCCTTGATGAAGACGCCGCAAGGCCATGCCTGGGCCAGGGACGTGTATGCGCAGGCGCGCGAACGCTACCACCCGGTGACGCAGGAAAGCGTCGATAAATTGATGGCCGCGCAAGCGCATTGAACCTTTCTTTGGACATCCTGACCATGCATACCATGAACCGCCTCGCCGCCGCCATCGTGCTGGCGTTTTCCAGCATTGCCGTGCCGGCGCTGGCATTTGACGCCGCCCCCGTCGTTGCCGCAGCGCCGGTGCCTGCGCCTGCCTTCGATCTTGAGCGCGACGTCGCCACCGCCCTGAAAGTGTTCGACGTGCCCGGCATGGCGATCGCCATCGTCAAGGATGGCAAAGTCGTCACCGCCAGGGGTTTTGGCGTGCGCAAGCTGGGCGAACCGGCCGCCGTCGATGCGCAGACCGTGTTCGAGGTGGCATCGAACTCGAAGGGTTTTACGGCCGCCGCGCTGGCCATGCTGGTCGACGAGGGCAAGCTGGCCTGGGACGATCCCGTCACCAAGCATCTGCCCGGCTTCCAGATGCACGATTCCTACGTGACGGGCGCCATGACCATCCGCGATCTGCTGACGCACCGCAGCGGCCTGGGCCTGGGCGCCGGCGACTTGCTGTGGTGGCCCACCACCACGTTCAGCACCGACGAGATCATCGAGAAGCTGCGCTACATCCGTCCCGCCACGAGTTTTCGCAACAGCTATGCCTACGATAACCTGCTGTATATCGTGGCCGGCAAGATCATCGCCGACAAGGCGGGAAAAAGCTGGGGCGAGGCCATGCATGAGCGCATCCTGGCGCCGCTGGGCATGACGGGCACCACCACCAGCCTGGCCGAGAATGCGGGCAATCCCGACGTCGCCAGCGCGCACAGCAAGATCGACGGCAAGATCGCCGCCGTCAAGTCGATGCCCGTGCCGAACGCGGTGGGCGCCGTCGGCATCAACACGAATGCGGAAGATATCGCCAAGTGGATGATGGTGCTGCTCGACGGCGGCAAGATCGCCGGCGTGCAGGGCAAGGACGGCAAGGAGGCGCGCCTGTTCAGCGAAAAGCAGGGCCGCGAAATGTGGACGGCGCAAACGCCGATCAAGATTCCCGAGCCGAAACCGGCATTGGCCGCGACGAAACCGAACTTCAGCGCGTATGGCCTGGGCTTCCAGCTGCGCGACTACAAGGGCATGAAGGTCGCCATGCACGGCGGCGCGCTGCAGGGATTCTATTCGCGCGTGGTGATGGTGCCGGAAGTGAAACTGGGCGTGGCCATCCTCACCAATGCGGAAAATGGCGGTTCCATGACGGCGCTGCAATGGCGCATCCTCGACCATTACCTGCAGGCGGCACCGTCGGACTGGCTGGCGCTGGTGGCCAAGGTGGAGCAGGACCAGCATGCGGAAGAAGTGAAAAAGCAGGGCAAGGCGTCGAGCGCGCGCGCGGCGAGATCGCAGCCTTCGCTGCCGCTGGCGGCGTATGACGGCGAGTATGAAGACGCCTGGTACGGCAAGGTCGTGATCAAGCCGGAAGGGAAAAAACATATCCTCAGTTTTACGCGCACGCCGGACCTGACGGGCGAGCTGGAACACTGGCAGCACGACACCTTCATCGTGCGCTGGAAAGAGCGCAATTTCAACGCCGACGCCTACGTGACGTTCTCGCTCAATCCCGATGGCAGCATCGACCGGGTAAAGATGGCACCCGTGTCGGCCGAGACGGATTTCAGCTACGACTTCCAGGACCTGAGCCTGGTGCCGGTGAAGCCGAAGGAAGCGAAGAAATAATGGCTCGCTACCGAAACCGCAGCCTGGGCTGCGGTTTTTTTTCGCCTGTCGCCATGCAAATGCGCGGCGCAAGGGTGGCGGACCGGTTTTTATTTCATGAAAAGGGATGAAAAAGAAACGTTATCTTGATTTCTTGTTTGCGTATTTACTAACTTTTCAAGGTGCTACTATTTCCATGCGCCCTATGCCTGGAGACCGATGCATGCGGGCGGCTGGCGCTTGTGCCATGTTTTTTATAACGACTCAACTCTTGGGAATGGGATAAAAATGATCAATGTGAAAAAAGCCGTATTTGTCTTTTGCGCCGCCGTCGGTTTTGCCGGCGCCGTCAGCTCTTCCGCATATGCCCTGCCATCGCGCGAAACCTGCGAGGAAGCCTACACCGCGTGCGTGGTGGACGGCGATGCCAGCTCCTGCACCCTCGTCAATCGCCTGTGCGGCGTGTACGGCATCCACCTGTAG
>Ga0182008_10000993_pt1 | contig 19721 bp, 13 predicted proteins | sample Sormic07211129_1_FD_120482 | JGI IMG/M metagenome (GOLD analysis project Ga0182008, IMG submission 120482) | Rhizosphere microbial communities from Sorghum bicolor, Mead, Nebraska, USA - 072115-129_1 metaG | ecosystem: Host-associated > Plants > Roots > Rhizosphere | place: USA: Nebraska...
ACGTGCTGGTGGTTGGCTCCAGCAGAACGGTGATGTTCTTCTCTTTAGCGGACAGCTCATTTTGCAGGGTGGCCAGGAACGCCTGGCTCAGTGCTTTGAGCTCATCGGCCTTAGCTGCCGGTACGGCAACCACGGCAGAAGCTTCACGCGGGATGGCGTTGCGCAGGGTGCCGCCGTTCAGGTCCAGCACACGCAGATTCAACGCCGCGGCATTATCGAACAGGAAGCGTGCCAGCAGTTTGTTGGCGTTGCCCAGGCCGACGTGAATATCCGCGCCGGAGTGGCCGCCTTTCAGGCCCTTGATCGTCAGCTTCAGGGTCTGGTAACCGGCCGGTACGGCTTCACGCTGCAGCGGCAGGGTGGTGATGAAATCAATACCGCCGGCGCAACCCATGTAGATCTCGCCTTCTTCTTCGGAATCGGTGTTGATCAGGATATCCGCCTGCAGCCAGTTAGCCTGCAGCCCGAATGCACCGTCCATGCCGGCTTCTTCGGTCATGGTCAGCAGCACTTCCAGCGGACCGTGCTCGACGCTGTCGTCTGCCAGCACAGCCAGCGCGGAGGCCATGCCGATGCCGTTGTCGGCGCCCAGCGTGGTGCCGCGCGCTTTGATCCACTCACCGTCGATATACGGCTGAATCGGATCCTTGGTGAAGTCGTGCACGGTGTCGTTATTTTTCTGCGGCACCATGTCCAGGTGCGCCTGCAGGGCAACCGGCTTGCGGTTTTCCATGCCTTTGGTGGCTGGCTTGCGCAGCAGGATATTGCCTACCTGGTCACGCTCGGCGTGCAGGTTTTTCTCTTTGGCCCATTCGAGGATGTGCTGCGCCAGCGCTTCTTCATGATAAGAAGGGTGTGGAATAGAGCAGATTTTGGCAAAAATATCCCACAGCGGCTGTGGCGAAAGTTGAGACAATTCAGACACAATAAGTCTCCTGTAACGGCATTCACGGCATAGCGGGAATACCGCTCGGTTAGGGTTAGGGGCATCTGTGCGGTTTTGGCACGATCTCCAGAGAATATCACTTTCTACCGGGCGGTGCCCGTCCCGAATTGTGCTGTTTAAGCGCTTGATCACACTAGTTTGCTGCGCTGCAGTTCATTTTTTCAGCATCAATCACCAGAGGAAATACTTATGATTTCCACGGTACAACTGGTATTCGGCGCGCCCAGTCTCTATAATCTCGCGCAACCTTTTTTCCCCTGATTACTGAATAAGCCACACCCTGGCTGGCTGGGACACCATTCTATGAGCGAAAAATACGTTGTTACCTGGGACATGCTGCAAATGCAAGCGCGCAAACTGGCTCACCGCCTGCTGCCCGTAGACCAATGGACAGGCATTATTGCCGTAAGCCGCGGCGGCCTGGTGCCGGCAGCCTTACTGGCGCGTGAACTGGGTATTCGCCATGTGGATACCGTATGCATTTCCAGCTATGACCATGACAACCAACGCGAAATGAAAGTGCTCAAGCGCGCTGAAGGCGACGGTGAAGGCTTTATCGTCATCGACGATCTGGTGGATACCGGTGGTACTGCAAAAGCCATCCGCGAGATGTACCCGAAAGCGCATTTCGTCACCATCTTCGCCAAGCCGGCAGGTCGCCCGCTGGTGGACGATTATGTGGTTGATATCCCACAGGATACCTGGATCGAACAGCCATGGGATATGGCGGTGACCTTCGTACCACCGATCGGCGGTCGTTAAGTTCGACAGGCTGTTCCATTAAAACGCCCGGTTTCGCCGGGCGTTTTCGTTAGTTTGGTTTATCGCCCCAGAGTTAGGTACACTACCTCCAGTTGATTAGGCTGTTTGCGGCCTATAGCCAGATTTACGGAGGCTGTTGTTACCATGGCACAAGCCAACCTTTCTGAAATTCTGTTCAAACCCTCATTTAAACATCCTGAGACCTCGACGCTGGTGATGCGCGCGCGCAACAAAGTCAGCGCCGATCTGCATTCCACGCTGGAAGGCAACACCGTCAGCAACTGGTATCGCATGCTTAACCCGCTGTTGTGGGCCTGGCGCGGCGTTGATCCGATCGAAATCAACGAAGTGCTGGCGCGCATCGCAGTCGCCGATGTGGAGCACACCAACGACAAATGGCTGGATACCGTGGTCGGTTACCGTAACGGCAACTGGATTTACGAATGGGTTCACCAGGGCATGCGCTGGCAACAGAGCGCGTTGGAACAGCAGGATCCTTTGATCGGCGGTCAGCACTGGCTCAACGCCGCCAATTTTTACAGCATCGCCGGCTACCCGCACCTGAAAGGGGACGAACTGGCCGAGCAGGCCGAAGCGCTCTCCTGTCGGGCTTACGAAGAAGCCGCGCTGTTGCTGCCTTATCAGTTGAAAGAGCTTGAGTTCCGCATTGAGGGCGGCAGCAGCATCAATGGTTTCCTGCACCTGCCGGAAAAGGGCGAGGCCCCGTTCCCGACGGTGTTGATGTGCGGCAGTCTGGACACGCTGCAAACTGACTATCACCGCCTGTTCCGCGATTATCTGGCACCGCACGGCATCGCCATGCTGACCATCGATATGCCTTCCATCGGCTCCTCATACAAGTGGAAGCTGACGCAAGATTCCAGCTTCCTGCATCAGCAGGTGCTGATCCAACTGGCCTCGGTACCGTGGGTCGATCATCAGCGCGTCACCGCGTTTGGCTTCCGTTTTGGTGCCAACGTGGCGGTACGTCTGGCCTATCTGGAGCCACAGCGGCTGCGTGGCGTGGCTTGTCTGGGGCCGGTGGTGCATCGCCTGCTGTGCGACAGCAAAACGCAACAGCATGTGCCGGACATGTACATGGATGTGCTGGCCAGCCGGATGGGGATGGCCAACGCGTCGGATAACGTGCTGAAGGTGGAGCTGAACAGTTATTCGCTGAAAACCCAAGGGCTGTTGGGCCGCCGTTGCCCGACGCCAATGCTGGCCGGTTACTGGGATCAGGATCCGCTCAGCCCGAAAGAAGAAGCGCAGCTGATCGCATCGTCCTCGCTGGATGGCAAACTGATCGCCATACCGCGCGCCCCTGTCTACAGCAGTTTCCACAAGGCGTTGCTGCAAATGACCCACTGGATGAAAGATAAAATGCGTTAATTAGTTGCTAAATTTTAACAGTTTGTTAAAAAGAGTGGTCTACATTGAGGAGGTTAAAGAATGACGTTACCGAGTGGTCACCCTAAAAGCCGACTAATGAAACGTTTCGCCAGCTTGGGGCCGTACCTGCGTGAAGGGCAGTGTGAGAACGACCGTTTTTTCTTTGATTGTTTAGCCGTGTGCGTCAATGTTAAGCCCGCTCCAGAGAAGCGCGAGTTCTGGGGTTGGTGGATCGAACTGCATGCCGAAGATACGCGTTTCACCTACGCCTATCAATTTGGCCTGTTTGATAAAGATGGGCACTGGACGCCGGAAAAGATTAAAGATGCTGAAGTGAAAACCAAGTTGGAAACCACCCTGCGTGATTTCCACCGTCGTCTGGGCGAGCTGCTGACCACCATGGAACTGACGCTTGAACCGGCCGAGAATTTCAAAGAGAAACTGATTAAACTTTCCGCCTGGCCCCGTTAGACCACAAGTATTCTGCTGATTTCGCGTTGTGCCTGTTGGCATAACGCGTCTCTCCTGCTACAAAGTCCTTTGCACTCTTATTCTCATCATATCCTATAGCTTTCGAGTTGCGGCTAGGCGGCAAGCGCAGGAATCCGCAGGAGCTTACCAAGGTAAGTGACTGGGGGGATTGCGAGTAGCCAACAACGCAGCAGCTTGAAAGATGACGGATAAATTACACGGCAGAAATACTATGAACGGCAGCCAGACACTGGTTGTGAAATTGGGCACCAGCGTGTTGACCGGCGGATCGCTGCGTCTTAACCGTGCTCACATTGTCGAACTGGTACGCCAGTGCGCACAACAGCATGCAGCGGGTCACCGCATCGTTATCGTCACCTCCGGCGCGATTGCCGCCGGGCGCGAACATTTGGGTTACCCCGAACTCCCCGCCACCATCGCCTCCAAGCAGCTGCTGGCGGCGGTCGGGCAGAGCCGGCTGATCCAACTGTGGGAGCAACTGTTTTCCATTTACGGCATCCACGTCGGGCAGATGTTGCTGACGCGCGCCGATCTGGAAGACCGTGAACGCTTCCTCAACGCGCGTGACACCATGACCGCGCTGCTGGACAACCGTATCGTGCCGGTAATCAATGAGAACGACGCGGTAGCGACCGCAGAAATCAAGGTGGGCGACAACGACAACCTGTCTGCGCTGGCGGCGATCCTGGCCGGGGCCGACAAGTTGCTGTTGCTGACCGATCAGCAAGGCTTGTACACCGCCGATCCACGTAATAACCCGCAGGCGGAACTGATCCGTGAAGTGCACGGCATCGACGATGCGCTGCGGGCCATCGCTGGCGACAGCGTTTCCGGCCTGGGCACCGGCGGCATGGGCACCAAGCTGCAAGCTGCCGACGTGGCTTGTCGCGCCGGCATCGACGTGATCATTGCCGCTGGCAGCAAGCCGGGCGTGGTGGCGGACGTTATTGAAGGTAAACCGGTGGGCACGCGTTTCCACGCGCTGGAAACCCCGTTGGAAAACCGCAAACGCTGGATCTTTGGCGCACCGCCGGCCGGTGAGATCACCGTCGACGACGGCGCGGTCGATGCGATTATGGCGCGCGGCAGTTCGCTGCTGCCGAAGGGCATTCGCGAAGTGAAAGGCGATTTCTCCCGCGGTGAAGTGATCCGCATCCGCAATCTGGCGGGGCGTGATTTGGCCCACGGCGTCAGCCGCTATAACAGCGACGCGATGCGCATGATTGCCGGTCATCACTCGCAGGAAATCAGCGAAATTCTCGGTTATGAATACGGCCCGGTGGCAGTGCACCGTGACGATATGATAGTCAGTTAAGGAGTGAGCATGCTAGAGCAAATGGGGAAAGCCGCCAAACAGGCTTCCTGGCAACTGGCGGTGCTGAGCACGGCGAAGAAAAACCAGGTGTTGTCGGTCATCGCCGACCGGCTGGAAGCCGAAAGCGAAGTGATTTTGCAGGCTAATGAGCAGGATATGGCGCAGGCACGCGCCAGCGGGATGAGCGAAGCGCTGCTCGATCGCCTGCTACTGACCCCGGCGCGACTGGCGGCGATCGCCAACGATGTGCGCCAGGTGTGTCGTTTAAACGACCCGGTCGGCCACGTGTTGGACGGTAGCCTGCTGGACAGCGGGCTGAAACTGGAACGCCGTCGCGTGCCGTTGGGCGTGATTGGCGTGATTTATGAAGCACGGCCAAACGTCACCATCGACGTTGCCAGCCTGTGCCTGAAAACCGGCAACGCGGTGATCCTGCGTGGCGGTAAAGAAACCCACCATACCAATCAGGCGACGGTGAAAGTGATCCAGCAGGCGCTGGAACAGTGCGGCCTACCGGCGGCGGCGGTACAGGCTATCGACAGCCCGGATCGCGCGTTGGTGAATGAACTGCTGCGCCTGGATCGCTACGTCGATATGCTGATCCCTCGCGGTGGCGCGGGGCTGCACAAGCTGTGTCGCGAACAGTCGACCATCCCGGTGATCACTGGCGGTATCGGCGTTTGCCACACCTACGTTGATGACAGCGTTGATTTCGACAAGGCGCTGACGGTGATAGAGAACGCCAAAATTCAGCGCCCAAGCGCCTGTAACTCGCTGGAAACGCTGCTGGTGAACCGCAGCATCGCCGCAGAGTTCCTGCCGGCGCTGAGTGCCAGAATGGCGGCGGTGGGGGTTACCCTGCACGCGGCGGAGAATGCCATGCCGCTGCTGCAAGACGGCCCGGCAACGGTGGTGGCGGTGGCGGCAGAAGATTATGACGACGAATGGCTGTCGTTGGATCTGAACGTGGCGCTGGTGGACGATATCGATCAGGCCATCGACCATATCCGTACCCACGGCACCAGCCACTCTGACGCGATCCTCACCCGTTCACTGAGCAGCGCCGAGCACTTTGTGCGTGCGGTGGACTCCAGCGCGGTGTATGTGAATGCCAGCACCCGCTTCACCGACGGCGGCCAGTTCGGTCTGGGTGCAGAAGTGGCGGTCAGCACGCAGAAACTGCATGCCCGCGGTCCAATGGGCCTGGACGCTCTGACCACCTACAAGTGGATCGGCTACGGCGACGATTTGGTTCGCAGTTAACGTTTAGTACGGCGTTGAGATTTCATGTAGGGGCGCAGCATGCTGCGCCCTTTTTGTATGCTGGTTCATACCAGAACTGGCATTGTTGCAGGCCCAAAGAAACTATTCTGACAGTCGGCTCTGTGCCAGGAGTGGACGTTATTAACACTATGGTGTGTTAATAAATGTTGGGTAGAGCATCTCTCAGATGTTTTATACTAAAAATAAAAAAGGTATTATTTCTATTCAACCTCAACTTTTTCGACAACAAATCCATCTTTGCTAAAAAAGTCCAAAACTCGTTCAATGTTACCTATACCCCATTGGTTGGATATTACTATTACTTCACCTGATTCGAGCTCAATCAGATCATCGTCATTCATGTGGTATCGATTTTTTCTCTCATCACTAATACATTCAGCTAGAGCTATCGTACGGTTTTTTATGACGCCAAATAATTTTTTTCTCAGCTCATCGAAGTTAGCAGGATTATTCTTTTCTATCCAATCAGTAAAAATTTCTAATGCAAGATTTCTTTTGTTTAGGACAAGTCCTTTGTATCTATAACTTGAATAATCCCTCTCTGATTTTTTAGAGCTGGCAATCTGCTCTATACGCTTCTCTCTAAATCTAACTTGGTATTCGTTCAGTTCGGGGACCGGTATTATCTGCTCTGCATTGATTAGAACTTCACCTTTGAAATTATAAGGTGTTATTTTTACGCAGCTAATATCAACGCCTTTATCCCTTAGCCAGATTGCCGTAGTAGTAAGTTCCTTACTAAATCCAGCCGATGCCAATATGACTCTTATATCTTTTCCAAAGTCGACAAGCTCTGTATCTTGAAGTTCAACAAAGTCTAGTATTTTTTCTTTAGCATCGATATCAATATTGTTTTTATGAAGATAGGCCTGATAATATTCACATGCCTTAGAAAAACTCATAGTAGATATCATCGCCGCATATCTCAATGCTTGGAGCTCCATATGAGCACCAATCTCGTCACGCTTTAACTCTATTACTACAAGGTTTGCCTGTTTATCAATAGCTAATATGTCAATCCTTCGGCGACTATCTTCCCAATCAGAGAATTCTTCGGCGATGACAAGACAATCAGGTGCCAATATGGTGATGTTATTTTTAATTGCCTCTTGCAAATCATAACGCTCTTGCAATCCTTCAATAGAAAACGTAGTTCTCTCTAAAGGTGTCAATGTTTTGTTGGAAATGTTATATAAAGCCACAAAAACTCCTTTTTAAACCTAACTGATAATAATTAAATGAATCGTTAAATATCACTTTTCCTTGTTAATAAAATACCTCTGTTGTGAGTTGTGTGCCAATGAGAAATTTACGTCTGCTCCTCGATCATAGCGGCCCAATATTAAAGGTTTTCCATATAATAGAACGTTTTCATCAGTTCTTCTTCGGTTTGTGGTGATACCAAACTTGCCCCAGAATCTTCCTCAACTTTTATCAAAAGCTCAATTCCTAACCTGTTTGCCACATGGTTAGCACAACTTCGTGCATGAGAAGCTCTGTGTGCCAAGGATCTTGCAATATCCAAAACTCTTGTCCTCGATGATGAATGAGATATTAGTTCCTCCTTAAACAGATACACCTGGATAACTCGTTCTTCGCTGCCAAAGCTATCAGGGGGGCGTTCAACTATAAGGCAGGGAATGTACCGGACCGGTGGCTCTCTTCAATAGCTATAGCTATGGAGTGTCTAATTTGCTCATCGCGCCCGGATATGTACTGATAAGCGCATTCGTAATGCAAAAATCGTAGGTTCGATTACAGAGAATGAAATCGCCCGCCAATTCGCTCAATAACCGCTCCAGCATCCACCCCAAACAGCCGGGCAATAACAGCAAACTCCACCACATCCAGCTTGCGCTCGCCGTTTTCAACCTTGGCGATAAACGACTGCGGGCGGCCCAGCGCTTCGGCCAGTTTGGCCTGAGTGATGCTTTTTTCCATACGTGATACCCACACCAGCGCAAGAAAAGTGAGTGGTGAGGGGATGCATAACAGGGCAGCGAACCTAACGCCGATTCAACCAAGGCAGCATACGCACCAGCGCATTGTCCTTAACGATATAGTGATGGAACAGTGCTGCGGCGGCATGCAGCCCGATCAGCCAATAGCCGAAAGCCGCCAGCGTCTTGTGCCAGCCGATAATCGTCCGCGCCTGCGGTCGGTCGGCAATCTCGGCGAAGGGCATCGGCAAGCCGAATAAAAACCACTCTTTCCCCCCCAAATAGCGGGAATAGACGCCCAGAATCGGCAACGTCAGCAGCAGCAGGTAAATCAGGCTGTGTACCAGATGGGCTACGCCAATTTGCCATTTTGCCGGTTTCGGCTCGATAGCGGGGCTGGTGTGGCGCCAGCGTAGAAACAAGCGGGCGATCATCAGAACAAATACCGTCACTCCGCAACTGAAATGGGTCACCACCAGCACGTACCACACCGGGGTGCCCGGTACGGCAAGCCCTCTCAGCTCAATCGTCGTGCAGGTCACGACCAGCAGGATCGCCACCAGCCAGTGCAGACGGATCTGCATCGGCATATAAGAGTTCTGCACCGGGTTACCTTTTGATGTTAAATCACAGTGTTGATGAGAGTAACCAAATGTTACAGGAGAGGAAAGCGCCGGATGAGAATTTCATCCGGCGGATTGCCGGTGTGGCACCCAACGCGGGTGCCACACTTTCACTCAGTTGATCTTGGCCTTGGCAAAGTCGCTGCCGTTAACGTCAACCACATAGCCGCTGACGTTGCTGCGGGTGGCGTAGAACACCTTGCCGTTAGCCAGCGGCAGCAGCGGAGCCTGCTGGGCAAAAATCACCTGTGCCTGCTGATAAAGCTTGGCACGTTCGGCCGGGACGCTAACCTTAATCGCCTGCTGGATCAGCTTGTCGTAGCTGCTGTCGCACCAGCGTGCCGCGTTGGCACCGGTTTGCACGCCGGCGCAGTTGAGCAGGGTAGCGAAGTTGTCCGGGTCGCCGTTATCCGACATCCAGCCATACAGCGCGCTCTGCTGTTCCCCTTTGCGCAACCCGGCCAGATACTGGCCCCATTCCCAGGTGACGATTTTGGCTTTTACGCCCACTTTCGCCCAGTCGTTTTGGATCATCTGAGCGATGCGGCGTGAATTCGGGTTGTAAGGGCGGGCTACCGGCATCGACCAGATGTCGGTCTCAAACCCTTTCTCCAGCCCGGCCTGCTTGAGCAGTTCACGCGCTTTTTCCGGGTTGTAAGCGTATTCGGGCAGTTTGTCGTTATAGCCCAGCATGCCCGGCGGCAGTATCGAATAGGCCGGCGTGCCGCTGTCTTTGAATACCGCCGCAACGATGGCCTTTTTGTCCACCGCATAGCTCAGAGCCTGGCGTACCAACACGTTGTCGAACGGCTTCTTCTGGGTGTTGAACGCCAGATAGCCGACGTTCAGGCCGTCGATGTTGTGCAGCTGCAGGTTTTTGTCGCTCTTGATGGCGTCAAACTGCTCCGCCAGCGGGGCAGGGATAATCTGACACTCGTTGGTTTTCAGCTTGGCCAGCCGGGTTTCCGGGTTTGGCGTAATGGAGAAAATCAGGTGTTTGCTGGCCACTTCGCCTTGCCAGTAATGCGGGTTGGCGATGTAGCGGATCAGCGAGTCCTGTTTGTACTGCTGCAGCGCAAACGGACCGGTGCCGATCGGCCAGTTATCGACATATTCCGGGGTGCCTTTTTTCAGCATGGCATCGGCATATTCGGCGGAAAGGATCGAGGCGAAGTCCATCGTCCAGTCGGCGAGGAACGCGGCGTTAGGCTGGCTCAGCGTAAAGCGCACGTGGTCGTTATCCACCGCCTCCACTTTGGTGATCAGCTTGTCCAGCCCGGTGTCGGTGAAGTACTCGTAGTTGCCGCCGGACACCTTGTGATACGGATGATTGGGGTCCTTTTGACGCATCACGGTGAACACCACGTCCTCGGCGTTGAAGTCGCGCGTCGGGGTGAAGTATTTGTTGCTGTTGAACTTCACGCCCTTGCGCAGCGTAAAGGTGTAGGTTTTGCCATCCGGGCTGATGGTCCACTCGGTCGCCAGTGAGGGCGCCGGGGTTTTATCGCTTTCACGCAGCGTCAGCAGACGGTTGTACAGCACCTGCGAGGTGGCGATAAAGGTGGTGCCGGAGCTGGAAAGCTGCGGGTTGAAAGATTCGGGCGAGGCTACGGTGCAGTAGACCAGGGTATCCGTGGCGGCCAGTGCGCTGCCCGTGGTCAACAGGCCGGTTCCTGCCAACAACAGACCCGCAGTGCTTTGTTTTAAACGCATAAAATGGATGGCTCCCTCAGGTTGATTGAGGACACTGCCGCCGCGGTGGCATTCAGGCAGCCCTCAATTTAAATATAAGTGATTGATCGCGAATATGGGAACTGAGGAATGACGATTGTTCGACGGTCGCAGAACGGTAGGGCGTCAAGATAGCCGATGAAATTGTATGCTTAGGTAAATAACCCCGGTTTTTCGGTTGTCTGACAAAAATGTTATCGACGAGTCACTTTGGGGTCAGCAACCCCCACTTAGAATCACCTCACCAGGCAGAACCTGGTCTGGTCAATCTAATGAGGTGGTTATATGAAAGTGATTAAATATGTCATGGCGGCGTTTATCCTGGCGGTGGTGTCCACCAGCAGCTTTGCGGCCAACAGCGTCAGTTCCGAGCAGGGGCTGACTAAACTCGGCGTGGTCTCCGCCAGCGGAGCACTGACGCTCTCAGGTCTGGAAAAGCAATTGGCGAAGAAAGCCGATCAGGCCGGGGCCAGTTCATACCGCATTATTTCCGCCAGCGGAGGCAATAAACTGCACGGCGTAGCGGTAATTTACCAATAATGGCAGGTGCATGCCGTTAGACCGGGGCGGTACTTGTTTTTACCGCCCCAGAAGGTTCCTGTTTTGTTGGTTTGTAGCCCTCATCCTCCGCCACTTAACCCTCGGTCACTCCTCAAGCGCACTCTCCCCGTCAATTAAGTTTGCAGCATGAACAGGTTGTTCTATATTCATGAAAATGATAATAAGTGTTATTATCATTTTCATTTGTAACCAAACCGAAACATCTTCAGTGCGTTGCCCTGGCCTTGGAAAAGGTGGCTGCGCCGTCTCGCTTTACGTGCGCCAGGGAGGTCAAGCACGCCAACCACAACACAATAATAAGGATCACGCCGGGCAGCCCTTAGGCTGGTCATCCAACCGTGTCCGCCATTTACCCCGCTTTTGGCCGTTATTGGCGGCAGCGGGGTTTTCGCTTCCGTTGTTTCAACATTTGTTTATGGCTTATCAAAGGTAGGTAACATGTCGGAAACTGTTTTGGCTACTGAATGGCTGCCGCTGACACCGGCGCAGTTAGACTTCTGGGACGAATTTACCTTGCACCCCGGACAGCCTTTTTCCACCGTCGCTCACGTCACCGAACTACGCGGCGCGGTAGATGAAGAGGCGCTGTGTCGGGCTATCACTCAGACGATGGCGGAAACGCAGGCGTTTGCATTGCGTTTTCGCGGCGGCACTGGCGAGAGTTTGCCGCAGCAGCGTTACGATCCCCAGGCAATACCGCAACTTAATCGCCTAGATCTTCAGGCACAGCCCGATCCTTACCAGACCGCGATGCGGCTGATGCAGGCGGATGTCGATCAACCACTGGATCTGTGCAGCCAGCCGGTGGCCGCGGTGTGGTTGATTAGGCTGGGGCCTTCGCATTTTATTTGGTACGTGCGCGCCCACCATATTGTGATTGATGGCTTTGGCATGGCGTTGGTTGAACATCGTTGTGCCGCGCTGTATACGCATTTCCTCGACGACAGCGCGGCAGGGCACGCACTGGGCGAGATTCATGCTTTTCAGCACCATGAACTGGCCTATGCGGCTTCTGAACGCTGCGCTAAAGACCGGCATTTTTGGCAGCGGTATTTGCCGCCGTCGCAGACCTTGCCAACGGTGCGCAAAGGCGGCAGGGAATATGGCGTGAAATCCCTGAGTACCAGCACGCCGTTGCCGGAGGAGATCCCGCAGCGGTTGCGTTGGCTGTCGGAACGTAGCGGTATCGGTTGGCCCGACCTGTTGCTTTCCCTGTCCGCCGCCTGGCTGTTCTTTACCTTGCCGCCGTTGCCGCATGACAAGGGCGATTCGCGCACCATGTGGATGCCAGTGATGAACCGCCGCAGCAGCCAGGCCACCAATACGCCGGCGCTGGCGGTCAATACGCTGCCGCTTTTGGTGTCGCTGCGTGCGGAAGAGACTTTGGGCCATTTTCTGTCGGGCATGGCGAAGATGCTGCGTGAGCTGCGCAGCCACGCAGGCTACCGTCTGCGGCACATTGCCGCAGATCGCGGTGTGACGCCGGCCTCTCGTTTGTTTATCTCGCCGTTTATCAACGTCCAGCCGTTTGATCCCGCCGGTTTCAGCGGCTGCACCTGTACGCGACGGGTACTGGCAGGAGGATCTGGCGACGGCGCTAACCTGACCTTCCGCGGGCGCACCGATGCTGGCGATCTGCACCTGGATATCGATGTTTACGTGCAGCAGTTTGCCTGCGATGGGATCGAAGACTACGGGCGTGACCTGCAGGCGTTTTTATTGCGTGCGTTGCGGGAAGAAGCACTGGAGACGGCGCTCGGCGAACTGGTGGCGGTGCCCGCCTGATGGCCGAAAGGTCAGCGTAATGGTTGGGGCCATACTCGACCCGATATAAGTTTGAATGAGGTGATAGGGGGCTGCATGCAGCCCCTTTTAGTTTGAACCGTTTAACGTGCCAACAACGCCGCCACTTCCCGCGCATTTTTGCAGGGGATTAACAGCGTTGGCGGTAGTTGGGTGCCAAAGGCCTGGTTAAGCTGCGCCGCCACCTGGCGAATGTGCGGCAGCTTCAATCCCATGCTGATAAAGGCCGTTTCTTCTCCCCATTCCGGGCGCGGCGTTGCGCCGATGGCCTGTAAATAGATCGACAGGATCTTGCCGCTGTGCGCCGGTGGCGCGCTCGGCAGCGGTGCCGCACAGGCATTCAGGCCCGGAGCGGCACGATCGGCGCTGAAGGCTGCGCGGATACGGTGACGGTCGGTCTTGCCGTTACCCGACAGCGGCAGCAACGCGGTATGAATAAAGCGTGTCGGGATATGGGTACAAGGAAGGTAGCCGGTCGAAAAAGCGCGGATCGCCGCCAGCGACAGCGGTTTGCCGTCGTGGGTGAGGTACATCGCCCCGAGTGTCGCTTCGCCATTGTCACCGCCAGGGTAATCCACTACCACGATATCGACAATAGCCTCGTGTCCGCGCAACACATCTTCAATTTCCGGCAGCGAAACGCGCACGCCACGGATTTTCACGTAGCCGTTCACCCGGCTGGCGAACAGGATATTGCCGTCCGGGCGATAGTACCCTTGATCGCCGGTACGGAAGGCCCGCAGCGGTTGCCCGTCGGGCCCATCCAGCGTAACGAAATCATGTTGTTTTAAATCGCCGTCCTCCAGATACCCCAGCGCCAGATTCACCCCGGAGGTGTGGATGCGGCCGACCACGCCGGTCGGGCAGTGGGTACCGTCATCATGGCAGATAAAGTATTGGTTAGCCGGCAGCGGCTGGCCATAAGGCACGGTGCCGGTGTCCTGCGGCGCTATCGGGTGCCAGATGCTCCAGATGGTGGTTTCGGTCGGGCCACCGAGTGAGAACAGGCTGATATCCGGACGCAGGCCGCGCAATTGCTGCACCGTCGCCGGTTTGATGTAATCGCCCCCCTGAGCCACCAGTCGCAGTGAACGCAGGCTGTCGTCGGTTTTACAGGTAAGCAGCATTTCCAGAATGGCGGGGACCGAACACCACAGGCTGACGCCATGGCGCTCAACCAACTGGTTCCAACTGATGGCGTCTTTTTCCTGATGTGGTGCCGGTAACACCAGCGTGGCACCGGCGCTGAGCGAGCCGAACAGATCAAACATCGACATATCGTGGTGCGGCGGCGTGACCGAAATCATCACGTCGTCGGCGGTGACCGCCCAGCGCTGCAGGGTTTGGCCGATAACGTTGGCGGTGGCGCGGTTATTGAGCACCACGCATTTCGGTTTGCCGGTGGTACCGGAGGTATACAGATAATAACTGGCTTCGGTGCTGACGCTGCGCTCGGTCAGCGTCTGGCTGTCCGGCCGCTTGGCGGCGCCCGCCGTCGGGTCAAGCAGTTCTTCTGGCGTAACCCCGAACGAGGTGTCCAGCTCACCCTTGTGTACCACCAGATCCGGCCGGCAGTTGGTCAGCAGATAGGCGGTACGTTCCGGCGGTGAGTTGATGTCGATCGGCACCCAGATAATGCCCAACAGCGCACAGGCGAGTGAAATGGTTACATGCTCCGGGCTGCGCGCCAGATACAAGGCCAGCACGCTGCCTGGCTTCAGGCCACGCTGTTGCAGATTTGCCATCACTGCGCTAACCCGTTGGCCCAATTCCGGGTACGTCAGGCTTAGTTGGTCGCAGATTAACGCGGGGCGCGGCTGCGGATCGTTAAACAACCTGTCGGCCAATTGTGCAAGATAAGGGTAAGCGCTGAATGACGTCTCGCTGTGGTTATGGCGGTAATGTTGGTAATCGATAAATTGCGCGGGGGGAATTTCCACATCGCCGTCCCGGCACATCAACATTACCCGACGTTGCAATGCGTCCAGCATCGCCTGCACTTGCTCGCCATCCAACGCCTGCTCGGCGTAGTCGACGCACAGCAGCAGGTTCTTGTCGGCGTCCTGCATCAGGCGGATATCGATCGCCACCTGCGGCGTCTGGGTCACGCCGTCATGGTAGCGAACCGGCGCGTTGCCAGGCAGCGTCTCCCACCCCAGGCAGTTGGTGAGGATCACCGGCAGCGCCGGGGAACCCTGGCTGAGGTTTAGCAACTGCCGCGCCAGATCAACACCGGAAAATGCCAGATGGTCTAGCGCCCCCAGCACGTCGTCCTGCAAGGCCTGGGCGCGGCTGATAAAGGTGCCCCCCAGGCGGGAATAGCGTACCGCCACAAAGGTAGAGGCGTTGCTGAGCGCACCATTTGCCGCAGGAAACGCCACCGGCACGCCGACGCAGAGTTCGCCGTCGGTGGTCCACTGCGCCAGCGTATCGAGGATCAGTGCCGAAAGGCTGCTGTTGCGCAGCAGGGCATGGGCGGAACCCAGGCGCGAGAACTGCTTTAGAACCTCGCGCGGCAAAGTCAGGTTGGCGCGGCGATAGCGAGATGATTTGATATTGGCCAGCGGGGTGCGCCACGGCAACGCCGACGGCGTGGTGACGTCCTGTAGCTTGGCTTGCCAGTAGGCGGCATCAATCTGACGCTGTTCCGCCGTGGCTGCAGCCGGCGGGCTTGGCGGCACGACAGGCGGCAGCGGGGCGTCGTCGAACAGCCGGGCAATGACGGTGGAGATACCCTGGCCGTCGAGGATCAGCGCGTCGAAGCTGGTGAAAATCACGGTGTCGTAGGGGTTGCCGGTGGCGTCCTGCGTCTCCGAGAGCTGAATGGCGGCAATACGCCACAACGGCTGCGCGGGATCGTGGCGCTGATGCGAATATTGCTCGCGCAAGTCAGCCAATTGGCGTTGCGCTGCCTGATGGTCGAGCGCACGCAGATCGTGCCGATCCAGATTCAGCGTGGCCTCTGCCCGCATGTGTTGGGTGAAACGCTGGGTATCGATGCAAGTGCGCAGCGCCGCATAGTGCTGCACCAGTTCGCTCAATCGGCTTTCCAGGCGGGCCAAATCCAGTCCCAGACCGCGATATTCGCGAAAGTCGTGCATCGCTACGCCGCCGAGCGGCCATTGTTCGCTGCGCCCGAGCAGGTAAGCCTGCTGCAGTGCGCTTAATGGTGTCTCCATGGTATTTCCCTATTGATTGTCACTAACCCACGAAATAGAAAGCAGGGCGCATGAGACCACGCGCCCGGATCGGTATCAGGCTTTGGGTGCCAGCACCTGCAATAACAGTTGAGCGCCCTCGGCGGCATTGGGGGCTCGCTCGCAGATCACTGCGGCAAGAGCGGCCGGAGTCGGGTTCGCCTCTATATCCTTCGGCGCCAGCGCCACCGGCAGGTATTTGTTAAGTACCGCCAATAGGGCCATCAGAGCGTCCTGCGGCAGTTGCAGGGTGCGGATATCGTCATCGTCACCCAGCCTGGCGTCCGGTGCGACCCGCGCCAGCAGCCGGTGCAGCAGTTGGCGAACCGGCATCTGGCGTGCCTGGCCGGCTGCGGAGCATTGCGCCAACCACTGCGAAAGTGGCTGATTAAAGCTGTCCGGCCGGTTGGCGGCCCGTTTCAGCAAGGCGCCGTAAGTGGCGAACAGCTGCGGCAACAGCCGATCAGGGAAGGCGTCCAGGCGGACGTCCCAGTTGATCAGAATGCCGCCGTTGGCGTGTGCCACCTGAGCGTCCAGCGCCACCTGTGGCCCCTGGGAAATTACCCACTCCAGCGGGCCAAAGGTGCGGGTGACGTTGTCAGAAAACAACGCTTTGCCACGGATGCCAAACCCGGCGGTAAACACGACGGGTGAAGGCTGCATGCTGCCTTGCAGGCGCGACAAATCGCGCATCACGCTGACGCCGGGGTAATCGGCGTGAGCTATTAACTCCGCCAGCTGGGCCATCAGGCGGCGGCTGAAAGCCGGCAAGTTTTCAGCCGGGTTCAGCTCCACGCCCAGCAGCACCAGGTTAGAGAAGTCGCCAATGATCGTGGCGAGGTTGGCTTCATCCCGGTGGAACAGCGGCACGTTGAGCCTGAAGCGCGACATGTTCCAGCCATGGCCGACGGTAACGGCAAACAGCGCCAGAAACAGGGATGACAGCGTGATGCCGTGCGCTCTGGCGGCATCCTCCAGCGCTTTGGTTTCGCTCGCGCTCAGTTGCAGCGCCAGCCGATCGCTGCGGCAAATATCCGGTGTGCGCAACAGGTGTGGTGCCGGCGGCAGCTGAGGCAGGCGTTCACGCCACCAGGCCTGAGCGCGAGTGCGACGTGCCTGCAGCGCGGTATCGGCATAGTGACGATCCAGATAGTCAAAGTAGGGTACGCCATTGTCGGCGGGGGATGCCGGACATTGGTGATAAAACCGCGCCAAATCCTCCATCAACACGCGGAAACCCATGGCATCGCCGGCGATCATATCCAGATCAACATGCAGCCTGCTGTGGCCGCCCGGCAGCAGGCTGAGGCTGATATCGCAGGGGATACCTTGTTCCAGCGGCAGTTTTTGGCTGCTTTTTTGCTGCCGTTTGGCTGTGAGCCGGTGGCTCGCTTCGGGGGTATCGAACTGGCTGAAATCGTCCAGATGCAGGCCATGCTCAGGGCCGCAGGGGCTGATGGTCTGCTGGCCATCGGCCGTGATGCACAGGCGCAACATAGGGTGATGCAGGTAAAGGGCGGCAACGGCCTGTCTCAGTCGTTCGACGTCCAGGTCGCAGCAGTTAAATTCCGCATACAGGTGGGCGGATACGCCCCCCAGCGGCGCTTCGGATTGCCGACCTACCCAGTAGGCGGCCTGCATCGTGGTCAACGCTTTCATCGGGTTTCCATCAGTATTGAGAGACTGTAAGAATATATTGCAATGTTAATGGGAATGAAAATTATTACTATTTTTATTTGTTGATATAAAACGTAAGGGTAATGTGGAAAGGGGAGGTTCTGGCTCGCTTATAGAAAATATTAATACCGATATAATTATGTTTTATATTCATTTTAATTGAAATTATTGGTTTTAAAGAACCCACAATAACTGCGTTTTATCGTTCAGCACTTTACCCGTTCTATATCCTGTTTATTTGTTTAGTTGATAATGATTTGCATTAAAAAATGTAAAATATTATCATTATTAACATTTCTTTACGTTTCCAGACAAAAAATCTGCGTCCGCCCCCGGTTTATCTGGGGTGGGGCGGCTGTCTGCGGCAGGGATATGCAATAGCAAGGTCAGGAAGGCCGCAATGCCATTGTCAGTGTGAGAATCAGCGTCGTTACCTATGTGAAATAAAACATATTTTTGTGCATCTGGGATGAAAGGAGAATACATCTATGAGCAAGCATTCAGCGGCTCAAAGGCATAAAATCGTAGGAAACAAGGAAAAAGCAGGCTTGCAGGCCATTGGGGCATTTTCCTCACTCTTTCTGGGTCTTTGTTCTTTATCTGTGGGCAGCGTTAACGCCGCCGCAGTGGACGACAAGGTGCAGGAAGCCGCCGACAGCAAACGTAACGATAATTGGCAGGACTCCGAAAGCCTGCTGGTGACCGGCGAAAAAATAAAACGCAGCATTTTCGACACCGGCTCCAGCGTGCAGGTGTTCGACAGTGAGCGGATCGCCGCTATGCCCAATGCGTTGCAGATCCCCGATTTATTACGCATGACGGCCAACGTCATGGATGTTGGCATCGGTAACGATCTGCCCACCGTGCGCGGTATCGACGGTTCCGGCCCGAACACCGGCGCCAACGCCTTCCTCAGCGGCACCCGTCCGCGCCTCAATTTGTCTCTGGATGGTCGCTCCCTGACTTATAACGAGCAGGCCTATGGCCCGCAGTCGCTGTGGGATCTGGATCGCGTCGAAGTGTTCCTCGGCCCGCAGAGCTATATTCAGGGGCGTAACGCCATTGCCGGTGCGATCGTGATGGCCAGTAAGGATCCCACTTTCGATTGGGAGAGTGCCTTCAAGGGCGGTGCGGGCAACCAGCATTCTTCACAATTGTCCGCTATGGTTTCAGGCCCGCTGGTGGAAGATCAACTGGCGTTCCGCGTCAGCGTCGATCGCCAGCGTCGCCGCAGCGATGTCGATCTTCCTGCTTATGAGCCGGTGGGCGATCCGCGTGAGGTTGAAGCCACTACCGCACGTGCCAAACTGTTGTTCAATCCGGCAGGGCTGCGCGAGCTGACCACCAAGCTGACCTTTAACCACTTTGGCAGCACCTCGCCGCAAAACGAGAGCCTCAACCCGCTGGTTCACCCGACCAGCCTGCGCCACGATCCGCGCCGAGCGGTGTTTAAAAGCAACACCAACAGCGGCGTTTGGGATCTGTCCTGGGAGCAATCCGACAGCCTGACGCTGGAAAACCGCGTTATTTATACCGACTTCAATATTAACCGTCCTACGGCTTATGCCTTGCCGTACGCCGATATCGGCGGAAAAGAGGTGCACGTGGAGCCTGTGGCGCGTTTTGGTGGGCCAGACAGCCGCCTGCGCGGGCTGGCAGGGTTGCGTTATTTCCACTCCAAGCAGGATGAGTTCGTTAACATTTTCGGCGGTTCGACCTTCAAGGATAAAACCGACACCAACTCGGCCTTTGCCGAGCTGACCTACGCCATCACGCCGAAGGTGGATATCACCGCCGCCAGCCGTTTGGAACGCGAGCACCGTCAGCGTACCGGCGGCAGCAAGGCCGTGCGTATCGATTTCGATGAAACCTACGACGTATTCCTGCCGAAGCTGGATCTGGCCTGGAAACCGACGGATACCCAGACCTACGGCGCCAAGGTGGCGCGCGGCTATAACGCCGGTGGCGCAGGCATCACCATCGGCACGCCGGTAGTTA
>Ga0182008_10000995_pt1 | contig 19697 bp, 19 predicted proteins | sample Sormic07211129_1_FD_120482 | JGI IMG/M metagenome (GOLD analysis project Ga0182008, IMG submission 120482) | Rhizosphere microbial communities from Sorghum bicolor, Mead, Nebraska, USA - 072115-129_1 metaG | ecosystem: Host-associated > Plants > Roots > Rhizosphere | place: USA: Nebraska...
CAGATCAAGGCGCTGGAGGATCAGGGGCGCACACAGGACGCGGCCCGCTTGGCCATGGAGACCTACAGCACCGCCGTGGTCTCCCGATCGAAGGAGGTGAAGGAAAATCTTGGCCTGATCGAGCGGTCGTGGGATGGCATCACGAGTGCCACGAAGCGAGCGATCGATGCCGCGCGAAACCTTGGCCGCGATCAGACTGACCAGGACAGGTTCGATACCCTGTTCGAGAATCGCGATGCCGCGAAGAAGCTTATCGACCGCGGCATGGGCAGCACCTCGTTCTACGGGAAGACGGCCCAGCAGTTCTATGAGGACGCCACGAAGCAACTCGGCGCTATGCAGGATGCCCAGGTTGCCGCCCAGAAGAAGGCAAGCCGGGATGCTGCGACCCAGCAGGCCAATGATGCCGCCATCACACTCGCCCAGCAGGCACAGAAGTACGAGACCGACGAGGCGAAGCGAGCCCGTGAAATCGCCGCCATCCATCAGCAGGCGAACGATGCCATCGCCAAGGCCAATCTCGCCGGCGACAAGGACCTCGCCGCGAAGATCCGCGCGAGCGAGTCCGCTGCCGTAGCCGGCCTGATGGCCCAGGGTCCGAAGGCCAAAGCCGATAAAGACCTGACGATCGACGTGTCCTCCGGCTGGAAGGACATGGTCGCCCAGATCGAGAAGGGCATCGCCGCCGACAAGAAGGAAATCGAGCAGCGTGCCCGCGCCACGGTCGAACTGAACTCGTATCGGGCGGCCATGCAGCAGCGCCTGGAGACGGACAAGCAGGCCCTCGACATCCAGGTGCAGAGCCTGGGAATGGGCCAGCACCAGATCGATATCCAGCGTCAGCTGTTGGACATCCAGCGGGATGCGGATCGGGAACTCGCACGCCTCAACGAGCCGGCAAACCGCGCGAAGCTGACCGAGAGCGAGTACCAGGACCGCCTATCAGCCATCAAGGACTACGAGGATCAGCGGGTCCAGCTGGTGCACGACGCTGATTCACGGCTGGAAGCGGCACGCTCCGATTGGACGAATGGCGCCCGTCGTGCCATGGCGGACATCACCTACGACGCCGGAGACACCGCGACCAACTTCGCAAACTTGGTCCAGAGCACCTATGGGAGCCTTTCCGACTTCATCGTCGACGCCGCCACGACTGGCAAGGCGAGCATCAAGGATCTGGTGTCCTCCATCCTGAAAGAAGTGGCTCGGCTTGAGGCCAACAAGGCCGCCGCTGCGTTGATCAGCTATGGCGTCGGGTTTTTCACGGGTGGCGGCTACGGCGGCACGGGTGGGCAGGGCGGCGTCGACTACAACTCGCAGGGCTTCGTTTCGCAGGTATATGCAAAGGGCGGTGTCGTCGATGGCGCTTCGGTGTCGAACTGGTCGAACCAGATCGTCGATCGCCCCACGACCTTCGCCTTCGCCCGAGGCGCTGGGCTGATGGGTGAGGCTGGGCCGGAAGCCATCATGCCGCTTAGCCGAACTGCCGACGGAAAGCTCGGTGTGCGGACGCAGGGCGCTGGCGGCGATACGAACGTTTCCATCGCGGTCACCGTGAATTCGGACGGGTCCTCGTCGGTCGACGCCGCCGGCAGCGATCAGGCGATGGGCAAGAAATTCGGCACGGCCATCGAATCAGCGGTGAAGAAGGTCATCGCCAACGAGCAGCGGCCGGGCGGGTCGCTCTGGCGCGCGAGGGCCAACGCATGACGGACACGTTCACCTGGCGTCCGGTCGGGACCCCCACCGGACAGGCCACGTTTCGCGTGCGGAAGGCCCAGTTTGGAGACGGCTACTCACAGGAAGTGGCTGACGGCCTCAACAACAAGGTGCAGTCGTGGCCGCTTGATTTCGCGGGCTACAAGAGAGACATCGAGCCAATCGTGGCTTTCCTTGACGCTCACGCGGGCTACGTCGGGTTCTTCTGGACGCCGCCGCTCGGCGTCCAGGGGCTCTACAAGGTCACCGATTACAAGTTCACGCCCGAGGGCGGTGACTTCTACACGCTGTCCGCGACGTTCGAGCAGAAGTTCGCCCCATGACCTTCGTTGCCGATATCCAGCGCCTCGAGCCCGGGGCGGAGATCGTGCTGTTCGAACTCGACGCGCGGGCGATCACCGGCGGCGGCGAGGGCGACATCATTCGCTTCCACGGCTACACCCAGAGCGAAGCGATTGTCTGGCAGGGCAAGAGCTACGATCCGTGGCCCATCCAGGCCGATGGCTTCAAGGTCGACCCAGCCCAGCCCACTGTCCCAACGCTGTCGGTGGGAAACGTCAACGGGCGAATCACGGCCCTGTGCCTCGCCTTCCAGGACATGGTCGGCGCGCGCCTGACGCGGCACCGCACGCTGAAGAAGTACCTGGACGGACAGCCGGAGGCCGATCCGGAACAGGAGGCCGCGCCGGATATCTGGTACATCGAACGCCGCGCATCCGAAGACAGTCAGCAGGTCACGTTCGAGCTCGCGAGCCCGATGGACCTGGGCGACCGCCAACTGCCGAGCCGCCAGATCATCACCAACGTGTGCAGCTGGCTGGTGAAGGGCGGGTATCGCGGCCCGTACTGCGGCTACAACGGACCACCGGTGGCGAAACAGGACGACAGCCCGACCGATGACCCCTCGCTTGACGTGTGTGGTGGCCGCCTCTCCTCCTGCTACCTGCGCTTCGGTCGGTATAACCCGTTGCCCTACGGCGGCTTTCCGGCCGCGAAGCTGATCCGATGAACCCGAAAACGCAGCTGGCTGTACACGCACACGCCATCGAGGCATACCCGCGCGAGTCCTGTGGGCTGGTCGTGGTGAAGAGAGGAAGGGAGCGCTACGTCCGATGCCGGAACCTCGCCACGACGCCGTCCGAACATTTCGTGCTGTCTCCCGAGGACTATGCGGCCGCCGAGGACGTCGGTGAGATCACCGCTATTGTGCACTCGCATCCCGACGTGCCCGCACGGCCGTCAGAAGCAGACAAGGTGGGCTGCGAGCGGTCAGAGTTGCCGTGGGTCATCGTGTCGGTGATGCCGGGCCCCGTCGTTGCCGAAACACAGGTCATCGAGCCCACTGGCTACGAGGCGCCGCTGGTCGGCCGCACGTGGACCCATGGCGTATTGGACTGCTGGGCCTTGTGCCGCGACTGGTACCGTCATGAGCGCGAGGTTCTGCTTCCTGACCCGCCACGGTCCGACGAGTGGTGGAACGACGGCGTAAGTGACCTCTATGGCATCGCCGCGATGGCCGCCGCGGGCTTCCGCCGAATCGACCTTGCCGACCTGGCACGCGGCGATCTCATACTCATGCAGATTCGGGCGAAGAACCTGGTCCCGAATCACGCAGCTATCTACCTGGGCGATGGCCTGATCCTGCACCACCTGTACGGCCGCCTGAGCTCGCGCGACGTGTACGGCGGGTATTGGCAGGAGGTCACCCGCTCGGCATGGCGCCTCAATGCGCCAACCCAGCCCACTGGAAGCCCATGACCGCGACGACCATCATCCTCTCCGGCCCGATGCGGAAGCGCTTCGGGCGCGAGTTTCGTCTGCACCTGGACGGTAAATCGCCCAGGGAGGCGTGCCGGGCGCTTGCGGCGGTCTTTCCAGGCTTCAGGGATTACATGCTTAAGGCAAAATCCCGCGGCATCGAGTTCGCCATCTGGCGCGGGCGCGGAAAGGGTGCCGAGAACATCGGCATCGATCAGCTGGACGAGCCAGCAGGATCAACCATCCGCATCGCACCGATCGTTGTAGGTTCGAAGCGATCCGGTGTTCTGCAAACCATCGTCGGCGTAGTTCTCATCGTGGTGGGCGCCTTCACTTCATGGGCTGGTGGTGCTGCATTGGTGTCCGTCGGTATCGGCATGGTGGCCGGTGGTGTTGTGGCAATGCTGACCCCGGTACCGAAGCTGAATAAGTCCGCCGACTCGTCGGCGAACCAATCGAGTTACGTCTTCAACGGGCCGATCAACACGACCGCCCAGGGGGGTTGCGTTCCGGTGGCCTACGGCCGCGTGCGTGTGGGCTCCGCCGTAATTTCGGCCGGCATGATCGCCGAGGACTACAGCAGCGCGACCAGCAACATCGGCTCCGGCACGGCCGGCGGTAACGGGAAAAAGACGCCGTTCGACGACGACTGATCGTCTCGACCTCCGACCTTCGCAACCTCCAGCCCGCCATCGCGCGGGCTTTTTCATGGGACGTATATGGGACTCGATCCCCGAATCTCCGGCGCCAAGGGCGGTGGAGGCGGACACACGCCTGTCGAATCGCCCAACACTCTCCGGTCGATCTCGTCGTTTCGCATCCTCGACCTGATCTCCGAGGGGGAGATCGCGGGTCTGGTGAATGGAATGCAGTCGGTGTTCCTGGATGGGACGCCGCTGGCGAATGCCGATGGCACGCTGAATTTCACCGGCGTGGCGGTGCAGACGCGCCCTGGCACACAGGACCAGGACTATATCCAAGGCTATGGCGGCGTCGAGAGCGACACCAGCGTGGCCACCGAGCTCCGCTCGTCGACGCCATGGGTGCATGCGCTCACCGACACGGACCTGTCTGCCGTCAGGCTCACGCTGCAGGTGGATGCGCTCCAGCGGAGCAACACCACCAACGGCGACATCAACGGTTTCACAGTCCAGTACGCGATCGACGTGTCGACCGATGGCGCGGCCTACCAAACGGTCCTCAACACGGCATTCAGCGGCAAGGCCACCAGCCCCTACCAGCGTAGCCACCGCATTGACCTCCCTCCGGCCACGACCGGCTGGAACGTGCGCGTTCGGCGACTGACGCCGAACCAAAACAGCGCGACCACCTCCGACACGACGCGCATCGTCTCGATCACCGAGATCATCGACGCGAAGCTGCGGTGCCCGAATAGCGCCCTAGTCGCGATCAGCGGCGACGCCTCCCAGTTCACGAATATCCCGTCGCGGGCGTACGAGATCTTCGGCCGGAAGGTCAAGATTCCGAGCAACTACAATCCACAAACCCGCGTCTACACGGGCGTGTGGGATGGGTCGTTCCAGACCGAATGGACCAACAACCCCGCGTGGATATTCTACGACATCGTCACGCAGGACCGCTTCGGCCTGGGTGACCTGATCGACGCGTCGATGGTGGACAAGTGGGAGCTCTACCGCATCGCCGTCTACTGCGATCAGCTGGTCGACGATGGCAAGGGCGGTCAGGAGCCGCGCTTCACCTGCAACACCTACCTCCAGAGCCGTGCGGACGCCTTCAAGCTGCTGGGTGACCTGACCTCGGTGTTCCGGGGCATGTCGTACTGGATGGGCGGCGTCATCGCGGCTGTGGCCGACATGCCGCAGGACCCGGTCTACCCGTACACCGCGGCGAACGTGATCGATGGCAAGTTCACCTACCAGTCGTCGCCGCGCAAGACCCGCTTCACGACGGCGCTGGTCACCTGGAACGACCCTTCCAATGCCTATGGCCAGGAAGTCGAGTACGTCGAGGATATCCCCGGCCTCGCACGCTACGGCCTGCAGCAGACGGAGTTCGTCGCCTTCGGGTGCACGAGCCAGGGCCAGGCGCACCGCGCGGGCCGCTGGGCCCTGGTCACGAGCCAGCTGGAAACCGATTCCGTCACGTTCGCCGTGGGCATGGATGGCGTCATCGCGGCACCCGGCCAGATCATTCAGGTAGCCGACCCTGCGCGCGCCGGGGCACGGCAGGGCGGACGCGTGTCGGCAGCCACCCAGGTATCGGTGACGGTCGATCGTCTTCCCGACCTGGTCGAAGTGGGTCACACCCTTACGATCACGCTTCCCACCGGCATCGCCGAGTCCCGGACGATCGCCAACATCGATGGCCGCACACTGGCCGTTGGTCAGCCGTTCTCGGCGGCGCCGGTGCCGGAATCGGTGTGGACGGTGGAAAGCGCGACACTCGCCACCCAGCATTTCCGCGTCCTCAGCGTCTCCGAGGACTCGTCCGACGACGAGATCCGCTACACCATCAGCGCCGTGCAACACGTGCCGGGCAAGTTTGCCAACATCGACGACGGCGCGGCCATCCAGATCCCGCCGATCAGCCAGCTTCCCACAGGCGTACAGCCGCCACCCACGAACGTCCGCCTGACTGGCCATGTGGTGGTGGAGCAGGGCATCGCAAACAACGTGATGACCATCGAGTGGGATAAGGCCGAGGGCGCAGCCAACTACAAGGTCGAGTGGCAGAAGGACGACGGCCAGTGGATTCAGGCCGGCACGGTGCCGACGACATCGGTGGACGTGGCCGGCATCTACACCGGTACGTACGTCGCGCGCGTCACCGCCTTCAACAATGGTCGAACGGCCTCACTCGCGGCCTTCAGCCCAGCCACCGCCATCACCGGCAAGACCGGCTCGCCGCCGCGGCTGGCGACCCTCACGACCGAGAGCCTGATCTTCGGCATCGGCATCCACTGGACCTTCCCGGACGCCGTCAGCGACACGCAGCGCACGGAGATATGGGCCAGCACGAGCGCGACACGCCCCGATCCGGACGAGATCAACCCGGATGCATATCACCTTGGCGACTTCGCCTACCCGGGCAACAGCACCGAGCTCCACGGCCTGATGGCCGGCACGTCGCTGTTCTTCTGGGGCCGCATGGTCGATAAGGCCGGGAACATCGGCCCCTGGTATCCCGAGACGGGCGCGGTCAACGGCCAGAGCAGCAGCGACGCGGGTCCGATCCTCGAGTACCTGACCGGGCAGATCACGAAGAGCCAGCTCGGGCAGGAATTGGCCGAGGCCATCGACTCGATCGACGGCCTTCAGTCGTTCATCCAGCCGCCCCAGGCGTGGGAGGACGACGTCGCTTATTCGACCGGCGCCTTCGTCAGTCATGACGGCCGGCTGTGGCTGGCCCTGGAGAACGCTGCCGCTGGCGTCGAGCCGGGAACCGACCCGGAGGTGTGGCGCGACGTCGGCGCGGTCGCTCAGACGGCCGCTGGGCTGGCGCTGCAAATGTCGAACATCAACCTCACGGTGGAGGAACTGGATGGGCAGGTCCAGGCCACGGCCGAGAAGACGGAATCGGTCTACGCGCAGCTGAACCCGAAGAAGATTGGCGCGCTCACCGATGGGAGCATCGGCGGTCCGAATGACCTTCCTCCGACCGCTGGGTTCTTCGCCCAGACGTTGGCGCAGGTCAGCGACAACCACGCACTCGGCAAGCGCGTCGAGACGGTCCAAGCCACGATTGGAGCGGTCAGTGCGGCTGTCACGACCGAGATCCAGGCGCGAGTCGACGGTGACCAGGCTCTCGCCTCACAGGTCACGACGGTGCAGGCTGTGGCCGATACGGCCAACGCCTCCGCGCAGCTGGCGTTCCAGACCGCAGCCAACGTCGATGGAAAGGTCTCGTCCGCGATTATCGGAAAGGTCGGCGTCACGACGGATGGGAAGTATTACCAGGCGGGATTTGCCGTCGGTATCGACAACAGTGGCGGCACAGTGCAGTCGCAGTTCCTGGTGACGGCTGACACCTTCGCGATCTTGCCGACGTCCGCCGGCGGAACTGCTGTGGCGCCGTTCGTGATCCAGGGCGGCCAGACCTTCATCAGCCAGGCGCTCATCGGCACCGGCTGGATCACCGACGCGATGATCGGCAACACGATTCAGTCCACGGCTGTCGACAGCACCGGCAACCCCTTGTGGTCTCTGAACAAGGGGTCCGGCTTGGTCATGCGCGGGTCGGGCGCGGGATGGCGCACGGAGCGCGATGGCGCAGGATCGCGGCTGTATGACGGTGCTGGAACGCTTCGTTTCCGCTGGGGCGCCTGGTAATGGGGCTCGGCATGCAGGTGTTCGACGCCGCTGGGAACCTCACGATCGATGTGACAACGCGTCTATCTCGCGTCATAGGCAGCACCACAATCGCGGCCGGTAGCACAGGATCAATCGCGGTACCGAACACTACGCAGGGCGCCATTTGGTTTGCCATCTATGGGAACGGTGGAAACCGATATTCGCCTGTGATGTCGGTGTCCGGCGGCGTCATTTCATGGTCGCCGCGCACGGGGTTTCCGGGCGGAGCCGTCGACGTGACCATGCTCTACGGGTTGTACTGATGACCGTCGGTTTTCAGATATTCCTGGCCGATGGCACGACGGTCCAGGCGGACGATACCTATCGGAACCTTTCCGTTCGCGAGCAAGGTTCTGCCGTTACCACAACGGCTACCGCCGCCGGCGGCACCTCGTTTGTGACCTTCTTCCGAAACGGCCTGACGATGCCGCTGCTGGCCGTGGGTGGAACAGGTCTGGCAGTCGGGCAGGCCTTCTTCGATGCGGCCAACAACCGATGGGGTTTCATTATCACTTCGGCGGGTGGCGTTGGCACCGCGGTTCCGTTCTACATCTTCGATGTTCCTTTCGATACCGACCCACATTTTGGCCTGCAGGTATTCAACGCCGCTGGGCAAAAGACCTTCGACATCATGCAGAAATATCTCCGCGTGAACGACATGTATCAGTCCGGGGTATCGGCGCCTGTGAACAGGAATTACGACCCTACGCGGGACTATGCGTGCATCCACATGATCACCGGATTCCGAATCTCTGCCGTGGCGGGAAACACCCAGCTTTTGGCGACGAGAGTGTCAGCGGGTGCCGTGGCATCCCAGGGCATCACGGTCGACGGATCGCAAGGCATCCCATCGATCAACGAATCACCCGCGACAATTCTTGTCGCCGATGTAACCCACTACTGAGGCCACCATGGCACTGAACATCCAACGTCTCAACATGGACCCGGTGACGGGCGACAACGCCAGCGAAGCGTTCATGAAGCTTGACCTCGATATTGGGGAAATTGCGGAGGCGATCGATGGCGATGGGAGTCCGGGTACGGGACTTGATGCGAGGTTGTCGGCCGTCGAGACGCAGGCTGATGACCTGGAAACAGCGGTGGGCGCCCTGGGCAATGCCGCGTCCAAGAATGTCGGCACGATAGCTGGAACCGTGGCCGCGGGAGATGACGCCCGCCTTGCCTCAAGGGGCCGCCGAAACCTGCTCATCAATGGCGATGCAGCGGTCAACCAGCTCGTTTTTGCCGGTGGTGCTTTGGCTTCCAATACCTACGGGTACGACATGTGGCGGACCTTCGGAGCGGCCGCCTCCTTCACTAAGTCAGGAGATGGCAGCACCCTCACGCTGAACGGTACGATCGGTCAGGTACTGGAAGCACCCGCGCTTCCCAATGCCACCGTGACGGTGTCGGTTCGCAACCCATCGGGCGCGATCACGGTCAACCTTCGCCCGGATGCCACCACGGCCGGCGCCACCGGCGTTATCCCAGCCGGCGTCGGTGTTCAGTCGGTGACGCTTGTTGTCCCAGCTAGCCTGACTGGGAATGTCTTCCTTCAGCTCGTAACGGGCGCTGCGGTGTCCTTCGACGGTCCCAGCAAGCAGGGCGGCATCCAGATGGAGCTTGGTTCGTTCGCGAGCAATTTCGAGCGCATTACTGTCGCGGAGGCCATCGCGCAGTGCCAGCGCTATTACGAGTCCGGTCGCCAGAACGCCGACTTCTATATGATCGCAAATCAGACCGCGACGTTCACCGCGTCCTTCAAGGTCCAGAAGAGGGCAGTAGCCGCAGTGAACGCTGCCTATTCCTACACCGCAAATTCGTTTAACGGGATCGTCGATAACATCACGGTGAACGGATTCCGTTACGGCGCTGCCGCGACGGCAAGCGGCGTGACGGCTTTCGCCCTCAACTGGACCGCTGACGCGAGGCTATGAGCATGGCCAGATACCAGCTGACGAACGACCCGAGCTTCGTGCGAGACACGGTCACGGGAACGTTGGTGCCCATTGGCGGCGGCCTGCTCGGCGACCTCTACCGAGAGTGGCTTGATGCAGGCAACGTTCCCGACCGGGTGCCTGCGCCGTCCTTCTCCGACTATGTCGCCAAGTTCACGCCGGGCCTTCAGCAGTGGATGGAGGACACGGCGCAGAGCAATGCTTATGACTCCGTCCTGTCATGCGTCTCCTACAAGGATTCTGGTGTAGCCCAGTTCGCCGGTGACGCCGCGGCGATGATCGCTTGGCGCGATGCGCTCTGGCAGTGGGCGTCACAGTGGCAGGCCGGATTCAATGGCCAGTTGCCTGACCCAATCCCTATCCTGGAAGAAATCATCGCCCTCGCACCGCAGCCGGTGGCCTTCGGCTGGGTCGTGCACCCACCCGGCCATATCATCGAGTCCCAAGCCCCGGTCGAGCAGACCGCCTGACGCATCCATCACGCCTTGACGGTATGCTGCGGCCATGTGCGGCCGCTACGCCACCTTCGGACCCGTCTCCGTCTCCCGTCACGCCCGGGAGGTTCTGGAGCATATGGAGGTGGACATCATCAGCGAGATCAACCAGCGCGAGCCGCAGTACAACATCGCCCCGACCCAGAAGGCGCCGGTGCTCGTGCACGGGGAAGGCGGCTACCACGTCCGGGCGTACCGCTGGGGGCTGGTGCCGTCCTGGGCGAAAGACCTCTCGATCGGTGCCCGGATGATCAACGCCCGGGTGGAAGGCCTGCTCGGCGTCACGGAAAAGCCCAGCAGGGCCTTCATCGGCGCCCTGAAGAAGCGGCGCTGCCTGGTCCCGGCCATCGGCTACTTCGAGTGGAAGGGCGTCTCGCCCAATAAGCAGCCGTACTTCATCCACGACCCCGCCGGCCACCTGCTGATGTTCGCCGGCCTGTGGGAGGGATGGCGCGAGTCCCGGGATGCGGAAGTGGTGCACACCTACACCATCATCACCGGCGAGCCCGGCAAGATCTCCGGCGACATCCACGACCGTCAGCCGGTGATCCTCCCGCCTGACCTCTGGGAGGTGTGGATGGAAGGCCCGCCGGAAGAGGCGCCGGCTGTGCTCGCGGCTGCGCCCGAGGCGGACCTCATCTACCACCCCGTGCCCAAGGCCGTCGGCAACCCGCGTAACAAGGGGCCCGAGCTGGTCGAGCCGATACGGGAATCCCCGTAACGACATCAATTCAATGGCTTGCACCCATAGATCTCGCTTTGGCGTACGTTCCATCCAGGTGGCATATCTCGTTGTGCATCGACGAGCCGTGCAGTTCATCCCATGGCGTCGCGCCCAGCTCGACCCCAAGCGTCCTGGCCAGCCGTAGCGTGTTGGTGGACCATTCGATCGCGTCGCACTGAATGTGCTGGACGATGAGGCATACCCGCCGGCGGTCTGGCGGCTTCTTTGCGACCGCCTCGTCGACCAGAAGCCCTTGGGCAAGCAGCACCGCCTTGATGATGCCGCTCAGCGCGACGTTGTAAGGCACGACATCCAGCCATGGTTCGGGCGGATCAATGTGCTGGGAGCACCAAGCCTTCATGGGGTGGCTTCCGGGCTGCCGGGGGACGCGATCCAGGCGCGCCCATAGCCGGGCCAGCGAGGCCGCCGTGCGGACCATGATCCAGCGGACGTCGTCGTCAGAAAGGTGAGAAGGGGAGGGCGAGGTGTCGTGCATGCGCCTATCCTGCCGTGCCGCCGTATCACCAGATGAGAGATGTGAAGACGGGGCCGGTCAGCCGCGCTTCGTGGCCTCGTAGCGGTCCGCCGCACACTTCGGGCACTCGCCTCGCCGCAAGCCGCCGAGCGTCTTCTGCCACGGGTTGTACCCACCGTGGGTCGGGCAGATCATCCAGGCGTTCTCCCGCTCGCGCTTCTCTTGGCGATACCGTTGTGCTGGGCGCCGGCCGTAGAAGGCCATCAGCGGCAACCGGGATGGCACTTGGGGCACCCGTTGGCCACGACTTGGCCGTAACGGAGGACGTTGAGGGCATAGCCAAGGTTGTGGCGCCGGCAGTGGCCGCGCATGGAGAGGGCGCGCTTACGGGCGGCTGCGGCGTCGAAGGGGAGGGATGCCGGGTCGATCTTCCGCTCGCCGGAGGCGGTGAGGTAGTAGTTCATGAAGCGATTTTCCCGCCACACGTTCTCACCGATCGCGACCATATTCGGGGGACGGCACACAAAGTTCGCCCGACCGCTACTTCCAGCGAGGTGGCCGACTGATGGAGCGCCCCGCCGCGTCCTGGATCGTCTCAGGTAGCTGGGAGTTCTGAAGGTGCGTTTGGGTGATGCGGCGATGGAAATGTGAACACTCTTGAAGCTGCTTCGTTGGTCGCTTGGGTGCGCACAGGATGCCGACCGTCTTGCCCATCGATTTCACGAGGTGGCACGCTTCGGCCAGGTCTGAATCGTTCGAAACGACCACCGCACAGTCATATGCGTTACGCCACGCATCGTTGAGCATGTGGACCGCAAGGTTGACGTCGGAACCCTTCTCTTCGCGGTGCCAGATTTCCACGTACTTTGAGCCGGGCGGCGGTGGAGGCTGCACCAGCCGTCGCATTTTAGGCATCTCCGTAAAGTTGCCTTGATGAATAATGACTCCCCTGGCCCGCAGGGCGCGAAGGTAGACATCCTGTCGTGACGGCATGTCCGGATCGCCAGGAGGCGCCTTCACCCGGGCCGTGAAGTATCGGACTAGGCATATCGTATTTTGGGGAGAGAGTGCGCCCTGTGCCATGGCGGCCAAGTCCAGCCACTTCACGCCTGGCTGACCCTCGAGCAACGAATGGAACAGGTTGAATCCATCCACGTAAACCGCAGTGCGCATTTCCGCTCCCCAGAAAAGGCAACGCCACCTACAAGAGGTGGCGTGCGACCCGGCGACCGAAACCGCTCGGGGATGTGCTGCGTATATTGGTGGTGCCCTCGAGCGATTGCAACTAATTTCTATCGAAATCGGTTCACATTTTTACGGCGAGTTTTACGGTGCTTATAATCCAAGCAACGTTTTTAGCCGTAAGTAGTTGATCGCAATGGTGGGTCGTGCCGGATTCGAACCGGCGACCTACGGATTAAAAGTCCGCTGCTCTACCAACTGAGCTAACGACCCACACGCGGGAACCGGCAAGTTTACGGTGCGGGCCCGGGTGGCACAACCCGAAGGGTGGGGTGGTTCAGGTCGTGAGCACGATGGCCTCGACGTCCCGGCCGGCCTCGCGCCAGGCGCCCAGGCCGCCGGTGAGGGGGCGGACGTTCGAGAATCCCAGCTTGCTCAGCCGCTCCGCCACCTTCGCCGCGGAAACTTCATTCGGGCACGAGCAGTAAATGACCACCGCGCTGTGCCGGGGCAACGTGGCCAGTTCCTGGTCGGCGGTGGCGAGGTCGAACAGGCGCGAACCGGGGATCACGTAGGGATCGTCGCGGCGGCTCATCGCCGAGCGGACGTCGACGATCAGGGCGCCCGGTTCGTTCGCGAGCAGGATCGAGAGTTCGTCGACGCTGATGCGGCTCTTGCGCAGGCGCGAGAGCAGCAGCGCGCGGCGCAGGTAGCGGAAACCGATCCACAGCAGCAGGCCGATGGCGGCGACGGTCGCCAGGCCCAGGCCGAACTGCCGCAACGCCGCCAGCACGGCGTCGATCTGGCGATAGAACAGCATGCCCACCGACAGCCCGACCGACACCCACAACGCCGCGCCAAGCAGGTCGTACATCGTGAAGCGGACGAACCGCGTGTCGCCGGCCCCGGCGATCGGGATGGCCACCAGCGACAGGCCGGGAATGAAGCGTGAGACCAGCAGCAACTTCACGCCGCGCTTCTCGAAGAAGCCGCTGGCGCGACGGACGCAGGTATCGGGCGAGAGGGAGATGCGGCAGAGACCGTCGAGCACGCGGTAACCGAAGCGGCGGCCGGTCAGGAACCAGGCGGCATCGCCGAGGAAGGCGCCGGCGAGCGCGCCGAGGAAGGTGGCGATGATCAGCAGCGGATCGCGCGCGGCGACCAGCGTGCTGCCGACCACGATCAGGGTGGGCATGGCGGGTACCGGCAGGCCGATCGCGCCGGCGAACACGCCGAGGAACGCCACGAAGGGCGCCGTGTCCGACCAGTTGATGCTCGTCACGCCCGCGTTCCTCGAAAGGGTCCCAGTGCTCGCGCAACGATACGCTGGTTGCCCCTCCGACGACAGCTCCGGCGTGCGCTCAGTGCGCCGCGTGGCGTCCCAGCAAGGCGAAGGTCTGTGCGGCCGGGCCCGCCGCGGCGCCGTCCAGTTCCACCCAGAAGAGGGTGCCGCGGCCCGGGCTGGAACGGACGCCGATGCGCCCGCCCAGCGTGTCCACGATGCGCCGGGCCACGGCCAGGGCGAGACCGTAGCCGGGGTGCCCCGGCAATCGCGTGAATTCCTCGAAGACACGCGCCTGGAGCGTCGGTTCCAGGCCCATGCCGTTGTCGCGCACCTCGAGGCGGACCGTGCTGCCGCGACGGCGCATCGCGACCAGGACCCGGCCGTTCGGCGTGCTCAGCACGGCGTTGCCGACCAGCCGGTGCAGCACGTCGCCGAACAGGGCGGGATCGGTACGCAGTGGCAGCCGGCCACCGCGCCAGCGCACGTCGACACCCAGTCGCGTCGCATCCATCTCGATGGTGGCGCGCTCGCGTACGAAGAGGTCGGAGGCGATCAGGTCCGTCATCGTGGGCTCGATCGCGCCGGCGTCGAAGCGCGCCATCTCGAGCAGGCCATCCAACAGGTCGTTGAGCCGCATGAGGCTGCTGCGCATCTGCCCGAGCACGGCCCGCTGGCGCAGGTCCTCGCCGGGCTGCATCCCCGCCACGAAAAGAGCCAGCGCCTGCAATGGCTGGCGGAAGTGATCGCCGATCTGCTCCACGAAGTGGGTGTGCCGCGCGATGTCCTGCAGGCGTTGGCGCAACGCATCCGCCATGGCCTTGTCGTGGCGGGCGCGCAGTCCCACGAGTTCGTCGAGCAGGTTGTCGATCGCACGCAGCGCATCATCGCTCGCCGCCGTGGACGGCGTGCCACGGGGATGCAGGAACTCGTCGATGCGGCCGCGCACCCGCTCGACCGGTACCACTACATCCCGTTCCAGTGCACGCCGCGTCACGAGGAAGACGGCGACCACGCCAACGCACAGCAACAGCGTCATGAGCATGCCGGCGAAGCGGCGTTCATGCAGTACGGTGGCGTCGGACACCGTCTCCAGCTCGCCCTGCGAGGTACTGGTCCACACGCGTATCGGGCGTCCCGAGCCGAGGCGGCGGCCGCTGTCGACGACGAGATCGTCGTCGCCCTGGCGATGGAGTACCGCTTGCTGGGTGGGAGCGCTGCGCGAGAGGGCGCGTGCGAGCGCGTCGCGTGTCGCGTCCTCGCTGGCCAGCGCGTTCACCGAGGCGGCGATACGCACCGCCTGGATGCGCGCCACGGCATAGCTCTCGACACTCGTGGCGCGGAAGTGCAGTACGCCGAGGCTCACGGTCAGCGCCAGGGCGACGAGCGTCATCGGCAGCAATCCCTTGAGGATCAGCTGCCGTCGCAGTGGCGCGGGCCTGCCATACGGGTGCGGCGACGCAGTCATGGAACGGCCTTGTTGCGCGGGGTCTCATGACGAATCTATGAAACGCGCGTTCGCCGCGCGATAGACAAGGGGAGCTAAACCGGCCGGCCTAGGCCGTTCGGTCTATCACTTGCCGCGCAGGCGCGTGACGAGCAGGTCGTGGTCGGCCTGGATCTTGCGGAAGCGTGCGGTGCGGGCCGCCTCGCTGACCCATTGGGCGGTGGTGGCCCTGCGTTTTTCCAGCGCGTATTCGATATCGGCGAAAGGAACGAGGTCCGCGTCGTCGGCGCCCGCGAAGCCGCTGATGTCGTGGATGAGCTTGAGGTTGGATTCTTCGCGCACGCCGTCCTTGCCCTTGCCATAGCCGGTGATGAAGCTCGCCACCTTTTCCCGCAGCGCCAGGGGCAGGTCCTTGCGAATGACGATCACCGCGTGCGGGATCAGCGACGACTTCCACAGGATGCGCAAACGCGCGTACTGGTCGGGGAAGTGTTGCTGGAAACGCTCCAGGTCGGCCGTGTTGTTGGTGGCCACGTCGACCTCGCCATTAACCACCGCCAGGGCGTTGTTCTGGTGATTGTCGATGTGCACGCTGGCGAAGAAGGTGTCCGAGTCGATCCCCCGCGGGGCGAACAACTGTGTCTCTGGCACGAGGTAGCCCGATACCGACAAGGCCTCGCCGCGCGCGAAGCGCCACTTGCCCGGGCGCATGAAGAGTTCGTCCAGCGTGCGCAGGCGCGAATCGGAAGCGACCAGCAGCACCGCGTAATATCCCTTCGATCCGTCGCCGCGGGTAAGCCTCCCTATCACCTGCATGTTCTGCCGGGACACGGCGTCCAGGGCCAGCCTGCCGGAAAGGAAGGCGATGTCGACGCGCTGTTCGGCGATCGCCTGGGCGATGCCTTCATAGGTGGTGACGGAGATAGCGCGGATGGGCCGGGCGATCGACTTGTGCAGGTCGTCCAGCATGGGTCGCCATGCTTCCAGCGATTCGGCGGGACCGCCGATGGGAAGGATGCCGAAGGTCAGTGGGGCATTCGGATCGATGTCGCCCGGGGGACTCGCGATGGCCGGCAAGACGCACAGCGCGCACGCCAGCACCGCGGCGAGCCATCCGCGTTTCCGCCGTGTCGAAGCGATCCCCACGCCTGCCCGCATCGCGCCTGCCCCGCGTTGTTCGGCCCAGCTTACGCCGGGCCGATGACGAATGGGCGTCTGTTCAGTCGCCCAGGTGCTGCGCCGCGACAAGGGCCTCGAGCCGGTTGCGCACGTGCAGCGCACGGAAGATCGCGGCGAGATGAATCTTGACGGTTCCTTCGCTGATACCCAGTTCGCGTGCGATCAGCTTGTTCGGGCGACCCTTCGCCAGCAGCTTCAGCACGTCGATCTGGCGATCGGTCAGGACCGTGGCGAGGCGCTCCTTGGTCGAGAGCCCGTCGTTGTTGTTGGATAGCGAGAACGTGGGCACGCCGCCGGCGGAAGCCGCCTTCATCGCTTCCGGCGGTACGTACACCCCACCGCCGACGACGAGGCGCACGGCATTGAGGATCACGTCGGGAGGCGACGATTTCGGGATGTATCCCTGCACGCCCAGGTCGAGCACGTGGCGGATCGAGGAGGGGTCCTCGGTGCCCGACAGCACGATGACGGGACGCATGCGAGATGCGCCGTCGTCGGTGTCGGACTCGCGCAGGGCCGCCACCGCCTCCTTGATGTGCTCGACGCCGTCCGCGCCGGGCATGGCCATGTCGATGAGCGCCACGTCGGGCGCGGGCTTCTGTGCGAGCTTGTCGCGAAGCTGGGCTACCGTTTCGGCCTCGACAAACTCCACGTCCGTGTCGAGCTCGCGAAGCTTGAGCTTCACGCCCTCGATGATGAGCCGATGATCGTCCGCGATCAGAACACGCATGCCTCTCCCTCCGCTCGCTTGGATCGCAAGCTCCCCGTTGTCCGGACCATAGCCCTACGGGCGTCCATGGGCAAGCAGGCCATCCGGCTCAGACGGCTGCATGATGGACAGTCCAGGCCGAAACCATTACCTCGTGCAGGCGCTCGGGAGAAACCGGCTTGAACAATACCTGCGTGGTCTGCTGGTCGATGTTGCGCAGGAATTCGCCGCGGGTCTCGCCGGTGATCAGCACCCTGGCGAAGGGCGGTGGGTCACCCGGCCGGCGGCGGTAGTAGCGGTCGAGCAGGGCGATCACGTCCAGGCCGGTGCCTTCCCGCAGGCGCAGGTCGGAAATCACGATGTCGGGCGGCTGCATCCATTGATGCACGGCTTCCATCGCCTGCTGGGCATCCTCGGCGGTCATGACCTCGCAGCCCCAACTGCCCAGCAGGTAGCTGATGCCGGCGAGGATGCTGGGTTCGTCGTCGATCACCAGCACGCGCATCCCGACGATGTCCCGAGGGATGCCGGGTTCCGGCGCGGCCACCGTCGTCGCCTCGACCGTGCCTGGCTGGATCTCGGGCAGGGTGATCGAGAAAACGGTTCCCTTGCCGGGCATGGAACGCACGGATGCCCGCGTGCCGAGCAGGCCGGCCAGCCGCTGCACGGTGGACAGCCCCAGGCCGAGTCCGCGCCGGGTGCCTTCCGGACGGCCCGCCTCGGGGCCGCTTTCCACCCGGTAGAACTCGTCGAAGATGTGCTGCAGGTGATCCGGCCCGATGCCCAGGCCGGTATCCCACACGTCCACCCGCACACCACCGTCGAGCCGGCGCCGTGCCCCGACCAGCACGCCGCCGCAGCGCGTGTAGCGCAGCGCGTTGCTCACGAGGTTGTTGAGGATGCGCGCGAGCATCGTGCGATCGGTGCGTACCCAGAGACCGGTGGTGCGCACCACGAGGCGCAGGTCGTGCTGCTCGGCCACCATGCGGAAGTTCACGCTCACTTCCTCGAATACCTCGTCCAGCGGCACGTCGCGGATGATGGCCGGCATCGCGCCGGTTTCCAGGCGGGAGAGATCGAGCAGTTCGCCGAACAGGTGGTCGAGCGATTCCACGCACTCCTGGATGTGCGCGATGCGGTTCAGGCGCACGGGATCGTATTCATCCACGGCGAGCCCGGAGGAGAACAGCGTGAGCGCGTAAAGCGGCTGGCGCAGGTCGTGCGAAGCGGCGGCGAGGAAGCGTGCCTTGGCGACGCTGGCCGCTTCCAGGGCGGCGTTCTTCCGCGCGAGTTCCTCGGTGGCGGTGGCGATCTCGCGCTCCATCCCGATCTGCGCGTGCAACAACTTGGAGGCGGCACCGTTGAAACCACGCTGCAGGTCGCCGATCTCGGTGTCGACGGTGACCGGCACGACCACGGTACGGTCGCCCAGGCCGAGTTGGCGCACCGCGATCGCCAGGTTGCGCAACGGCGCGCTCAACCAGCGGGCCGTCGACCAGCCGATGGTGACCGCGATCAGCAGGCTGAGCGCCAGCCAGACCAGGGCGTTGTGCACGCTGGCGCGTTGCGCGGCGACGGCGTCCTCGACGCTCACGTCCACGGTGACGGAGCCGACCACGCGATGGGACGCGGGGTCGAGGACCTCGCGCGCCACGGTCAAGCCGTCGTCGTCGCTGCCGATCGAACCGTTCACCCGGTCGGCGATGATCTCGCCGTCGCGGTCGCTGATGCGTACCCGGGATACCTGCGGCAACTGCACGATGGATTGCGCGATGCGGCCGATCTCGCGGCGCTCGCCGGTGCGCAGGGCCTCCCCGGAGACGGTCGCCGCCTGCTGCGCGATGGCATCCGCCGTGGAGCGGCCCATCTCGTGAAGGGTGTCCATCTGGTGGCGCGTCAGCAAGGTGACCAGGAGGATCGCGCTGATCGCGGTCGGCACGAGGGCGACGCAGGTCAGGCGCTGCACCAGCGAGGTGCGGCGCCAGACCTTTTCCAGCCATGGAGCGGATACATCACGCATGCGATTCCCCAGGCACCGCCCGTCCCCGGCGGCGCGAGACTACAGCCTAGCGCAGATCGCGCGGAGCGGCGTCAGCCCTTCCGGCCTAGCCGGGCGCGTACCGTCTTCACCAGCAGGGGGAGGATCGTGAGCAGCGTGAAGGCCGCCAGGGGCAGCATGATCCTGGTATTCAGGAAGCTGGCGGCGGTCACCGGCGCGCCGCTGCCGAAAGTCTCGCCCAGGCCGGCGCCGACCGAGCTTTCCACGAACAGCGATACCGTCCCGCCCAGCCAGGTCGCGCCCACGAACAGCCACAACGGGCAGCGAAGCCATGCCAGTGCCACGGTCATGGCGCCGAGCGGGACGATGGGAATGAAGCGAAGAGCGAGCGTGTAGGTGACAGGATGGGCGGCGAAGCGGTCGCGCAGGCGTCTTGCCAA
>Ga0182008_10000998_pt1 | contig 19680 bp, 19 predicted proteins | sample Sormic07211129_1_FD_120482 | JGI IMG/M metagenome (GOLD analysis project Ga0182008, IMG submission 120482) | Rhizosphere microbial communities from Sorghum bicolor, Mead, Nebraska, USA - 072115-129_1 metaG | ecosystem: Host-associated > Plants > Roots > Rhizosphere | place: USA: Nebraska...
CGCGGGCGCTGCAGGCGATCGCGCAGCGCGGCGGCGAGCCGTCCGCGCAGTAGCTCAGTGCACGATGCTGGTGAGTTCGCCCAATGCTGAGACATCGGTGTCCAGCAACTTCGCCAGCAGCGTGCGCCGCCAGTCGTCGTAGATCGCATGCGCCTCGGCCAGGTCGGCGCCATAGACCCGCGCCATGTCGGCCAGCTCCTCGCGCAGGAAGGGGTTGAGCCGCTGCTGCAGCGCCTCGTCCTGCGCCAGGATCTCGCTTGTGAAGCGCGCGCGTTCCTCCTGGGCCATGGCCTGCAGCTTGTCCAGCCACCAGCCCACGATCTGGCTGCGATGGAAGGCTTCGTCGGGCCGGATGCGCGACTCGGCGAAGTCCTTCATCGCGGTGTCGGCGATGCGCGCGGTGCGTCGCACGATCTGCATGCGCGCCAGGATGTAGAGCTCGTAGTGGAACTCGAAGGCCAGGAAGCCGGCCACGCCGCGAAACGGGATGTCGCCCGCGCGCTCCCAGTGCTCGGCCAGGTGGCGCCGGATCTCCGGCAGCGGGTCGCTGCCGCGCAGCGCCCACAGGTGGCGGCGCGCCTCCACCGCATGGTCGCCGTCGTCGCCCAGCTGGCGCGACAGCAGCAGCTGCACATGCGGATCGTCGGCGAACACGGTGTGCATCGCGCGCGCCACGGCCTGCACGATGAACAGGTCGTGCGCGGCGGTCCGCACCCAGTCGTCGCACAGGGCCTGCACCTCCGCCGGCGTCTCGGGGCCGCGCGGCGGCGCGGCGCGGCGCGTGGGCAGGCCGGGCACATGCCGGTGCGCGACGGTGAGGAACAGCGCGTCTTCCAGCGCCGGGCCCCAGTCGGTCGAAGCGGTGGTGCTCATGCCGTGGCCTCCTCGACGGTGGCCGCGTCGTGGCGCCGCGCCGCGCCCGCATGGCGCGTGGGCAGCTTCGCGCCTTCGCCGAAGAGCTTGTGGCGCAACGTGCCTTGGGCATAGTCGCGCTTGTAGACGCCGCGGTCCTGCAGCACCGGCACCACCAGGTCGACGAAGTCGACATAGCTCTCGGGCGTCACGGTGCGCATCAGGTTGAAGCCGTCGATGCCGCTCTGCGCCACGCGCGCCTGCAGTTCGTCGGCCACCTGTTCGGGCGAGCCCACGATGGCGGCCGTGCGGCTGCCCAGTTCCATCAGCGCGAGCAGCTTGCGCACGGTCCAGACCTTGTCCGGGCTGCGCTGCGTGATGGATTCCACCGCCGACACCATGGCCTGGGTCGGGGCGTAGCGGATCGGGTCGTCCAGGCCGTAGGTCGAGAGGTCGATGCCGGTCGAGGCGCTGAAGTGCGTCAGGCCGGCCTGCGGACTCGCGTACCGGCGGTAGTCCTCGTACTTCTCGCGCGCCTCGCGCTCGGTGGCGCCCACCACCACGATCGCGCCCGCGAACACCTTGATGTCCTCGGCCCGCCGGCCATGGCGCACGGCACGCGCGCGGATGTCGGCCGAGATGAAGGCATTGAGCTCGGAAGTCGGCGCGTTGATGAACACGCACTCCGCATGGGTGGCCGCGAACTCCCGCCCGCGCTCCGAGCCGCCGGCCTGGAACAGCACCGGCGTGCGCTGCGGCGAGGGCTCGCTGAGGTGGATGGCGTCGAGCTTGTGGAAGGGCCCGTCGTGCACGATGCGGTGCACCTTGCCCGGCTGCGTGAACACGCGCCCCGCGCGGTCGCGCACCACGGCGCCGTCTTCCCAGCTGCCCTCCCAGAGCTTGTAGACCAGGTCCATGTAGTCGTCGGCCATGTCGTAGCGCTCGTCGTGCCGGATCTGCTCGGTCAGCCCGTGGGCGCGCGCGGCGCTGTCGAGGTAGCCGGTGACGATGTTCCAGCCCACGCGGCCCTCGGTCAGGTGGTCGAGCGTCGACATGCGGCGCGCGAACAGGTAGGGCCGTTCGTAGCTCACGTTCGAGGTCACGCCGAAGCCCAGCTGCTGCGTCACCGCGGCCATCGCGGGGATCAGCAGCAGCGGATCGTTGATCGGCACCTGCACCGACTCCTGCAGCGCGGCTTCGGGCGACTGGCCGAAGACGTCGTTGACGCCGACGATGTCGGCCAGGAACAGGCCGTCGAACTTGCCGCGCTCCAGCGTGCGCGCCAGCTCGGTCCAGTAGCCCAGGCGCCGGTAATCCTCGGAACGGTCGCGCGGATGCGTCCAGATGCCGTGCGCGATGTGGCCCACGCTGTTCATGTTGAACGCGTTGAGCAGGATGTGCTTCTTGTCTGCCACGGGCGTGCCGCTTCCGCTCACCAGCCGAAGGCGATCAGGTCGCCGTACTGCTTGCGCAGGATCTCCTTGACCTCGGGCGTGCTGTTGTAGAGCGCGATGAAGCGCTTGAGGCGCGGGTCGTTGGCGTCGGCCGTGCGCGTCACCCAGTGGATGGCGTAGAGCGTGGAAGGCTTCTGGTAGACGATCGCACTGTTCGGGTCCTTGCCCGCGAGCTTGATGAAGGACGGGAAGGTCACGCCCAGGTCCACGTCGCCCAGCGCGCGCGCCACGTGCTGCGCCTCCACCGGCACCAGCTTGAGCTGCTTCGGGTTGCCGATCACGTCGGTCACGGTGGCGCGGAAATCGGAGCCGTCGCGCAGCTTGATCAGGCCCACGTCGTCGAGCATGCGCAGCGCCCGGCCGGTGTTGACCGGGTCGTTGGCGAAGGACACGGTGGCGCCCTGCTTGACGTCTTCCAGCCGCTTGACGCGGTCGGAGTAGATGCCGAGCCAGGTGATGTAGCCGGGCGCGACGGCCTTGAGGTCGTAGCCCTTGGCCGACTTGACGTTCTCCAGGAAGGGGATGTGCTGGAAGTAGTTGACGTCGATCGCGCCTTCGGCCAGCGCGGTGTTGGGCGTGACCCAGTCGTTGAACTCGATGATCTCGACCTTGATGCCTTCGGCCTCGGCCTTCTTCGCAATCAGCTTCACCGCATCGTTGGCCGGGCTCGCGGCCAGGCCGATGCGCAGCGGCTTGCTCGCCTGCGCCGAAGCGATGCCCGTGCCCGCGAGCCCGGCCGCCAGGGCCGCGGTGGAGAGGACGGTGTGGAGAAGCAGCCGGCGGCGGCTGGCCAGGAGAGGCGTCTGCATGAAAGGACCCAGGCGTTGTGAAGAGGGAGCGCACTGTTTCACTTCCGCGCCGGGATGCCAAAGAATCAAATCGACTTTCGATAGACGGAACTCACAGGCGGGGCAAGCGTTGCCGCGCATGGGCCGGCTTTCCGTGGGTCGAATGGCGGGCCCGGGGGCCTTGCTGCGGTAGCCTCGGGCGCCGATGAGATCCCCTGCCCTGCAAGACGACCCCTTCCTTCCGCGCATCGCCACCGAACGCCTCGTGCTGCGGCCGCTGGCCCCCGCGGACGCCGATGCGCTGTTCGCCATCTTCTCCGACCCCGCGGTCATGAAGTACTGGAACACCCCGCCCTGGCCCTCGGTCGACACCGCGGCGCGCTTCATCGCGGAGCGCCGCGAGGAGATGGCACGCCAGGCCGCGATCACGCTGGGCATCGGCCTGCAGGCCGAAGAAGAAGGCCCGCCGATCGGCCAGTGCATGCTCTTCGCGATCGACCAGGCCTCCAGGCGGGCCGAGATCGGCTTCGGTCTCGGTCGCGCGCACTGGGGCCAGGGCTACATCGGCGAAGCGGGCCGCGCGCTGATCGCCCACGGCTTCGAGCGGCTCGGCCTGCGCCGCATCGAGGCCGAGATCGACCCGGACAACAGCGCTTCAGCCCAGGCGCTCGAACGGCTGGGCTTCCGCCGCGAGGGCCTGCTGCGCCAGCGCTGGGAGATCGACGGCGTGGTCTCCGACTCGGCGCTCTACGGCCTGCTGGCCAGCGACCGCTAGCCGGCGCCCCGGCTCAGGCGTTCGCGTCGCCCGAGCGCGTGAACGAGTAGCGGTGGATGTCGGTGCGGAACTTCCATCCCTTGCCGGCCCAGTACTGCTGGGCCAGCGCATTGGTCTGCAGCACGTCGATGTGCGTCTTGAGGATGCCCAGCGACGCGAGGCCGGCCAGGCAGCGTTCGACCAGCGCCGAGGCGATGCCCGCGCGACGATGGGCCGGCTGCACCAGCAGGTGCTGCAGGTACCCGCGGCGACCGTCGTGCCCGCACATCACGCAGCCGACCACGGCACCCGATGCCACGGCGACGAAGCTCAGGCCCGGATTGCGCTGCAGGTAGCGCTCGGTGGCGGCGAGCGAGTCGGCATCGCGCAATGAGATGCCGGGCGTCTCTTTCATCAGGGCGATCACATCGTCGTAGTCGTCGATGGTCATGGTGCGGATGAGGGGGGTGGAGGGGGCGTCAGGTCCGGTCACGGGAAACATGGGGACGGTGGAGGGAAGGCGATTGTGCAGCGGCCGGCCGAGGCGCGGCCTCAGAACTTCGGCGCCGGAAACTTCATGTCCCGGTAGCGCACGATGCCGCCGCCGCGCACCAGCCGGTAGCCCAGCCAGATCGCGAAGAACAGCGGCAGGCCGATGTAGGTCGCGACCACGCCGGCCCAGTCGATGCGGTCGTTGAGGAAGGCCTGGTAGTTCTGGCCCAGCGTGATCACCAGGCACAGCAGGAAGGCGAACACCGGCCCGAGCGGGAACAGGCCCGCGCGGTAGGGCAGCGCGCCCAGGTCGCGGCCCTGCGCCGCGTAGCCCTTGCGGAAGCGGTAGTGGCTCAGCGCGATGCCCAGCCAGGCGATGAAGCCGGTCATGCCCGAGGCGTTGAGCAGCCAGATGTAGACCTTCTGCGGGCTGAACACGAAGCTGAAGAAGCACAGGCCCGCCACCACCGCCGTGGCCCACAACGCCATGCGCGGTACGCCGTTGGCCGTGACGCGCGCGAAGATGCGCGGCGCCTTGCCTTCGACCGCCAGCGTGTAGAGCATGCGGGTGGAGGCGTACATGCCCGAGTTGCCCGCCGACAGCACCGAGGTCAGCACCACCGCGTTCATCAGCGCCGCGGCCGACAGCAGGCCGGCGCGCTCGAACACCAGCGTGAAGGGGCTCAGGCTGATGTCGCCCACCTCGTTCTTGAGCAGCTTCGGGTCGGTGTAGGGGATCAGCAGGCTGATCACGCCGATGGCCAGCACGTAGAACAGCAGGATGCGCCAGAACACCTGCCGCACCGCGCGCGGGATGTTGCGCGCCGGGTCTTCCGATTCGCCGGCCGCGATGCCGATGAGCTCGGTGCCCTGGAAGGAGAAGCCGACGATCATCGCCACCCCGATCAGCGCCGCGAAGCCGCCGACGAAGGGCGCGTCGCCCACGCCCCAGTTGGCGAGGTTGCCCATGAAGCCCTGCGGCGAGCCGCCGCGCAGGATGCCGAAGATCATCAGCGTGCCCAGGCCGATGAAAACGATCACGGTCAGCACCTTGATCGCCGCGAACCAGTACTCGGCCTCGGCGAAGCCGCGCACCGAGATCGCGTTGAGCCCGAACATCAGCGCCAGGAACAGCGCGCTCCAGAGCACGCCCGGCACGTCCGGGAACCAGTAGGCCATCACCAGCTGCGCGGCCACCAGGTCGACCGCGATGGTCACGGCCCAGTTGTACCAGTAGTTCCAGCCGATCGCGAAGCCGAAGCCCTCGTCGACATAACGCGCGCCATAGGTGGCGAACGAGCCCGAGACCGGCATGAAGGCGGCCAGCTCGCCCAGGCTGGTCATGAGGAAATAGACCATCAGGCCGACCACCGCATAGGCCAGCAGCGCGCCGCCCGGGCCGGCCTGCGAGATGGTCGCGCCCGAGGCGACGAAGAGCCCGGTGCCGATCGATCCGCCCACGGCGATCATCGACAGGTGCCGGGCCTTGAGCACGCGATGCAGCCCCCTGTTCCCGGGCGGTGTGTCTTCCCCGGCGGCGGTCGTCCCTGCCTGCAGTTCCATGGTTCTCTCTTTGTTGTCTTGACGAAGGGACGCCACTGTAGCCGGGTGGACCGCCCTTCTTTGGCCCGCCGCTAGCGGCGCGCGCGCGAGACCCGGCGCCTGGGCGCCTTGCCCGGCACCGGCAGGCGCTGCGCGAGGCAGGCGATCAGTTCCTGCGCCACCACGTTGCGCGTGGGCCCCGGCTGGTAGACCAGCACCACGCGCCGCTCGATGCGCGGCTTCGCGAGCGACAGCACCACCAGTTCGGGGTCGCGCAGCGAAGAGGTGTAGAGCTGCGGCATCAGGCCCAGTGCGAGCCCGCCACGCACCAGCGCATAGAGCGTCTCGGAATAGCTGACGCGGTAGGGCTCGGCGCCCTGTGCGAACTGGGCGCGCGCCGGGTCGCCCAGGGCCGGCATGCTGCCGCTCTCGAACAGCACCAGCCGCTCGCCGCCGATGGCCTCCCAGTTCACCTCGCCCGCCTGCGCGAGCGGATGGTCGTGCCGCACCACCAGCACCAGCGGGTCGCGGAAGAGATCGACGCAGGCCAGGCCGCCGGGCGGCTCGGTGATGGCGACCACCGCCATGTCGAGCTGGCCGCCGCGCACCTCGGTCACCAGCGTGGTCGAGGGCGCATCGCGCCAGGCGAACTCGACCGCCTGCGGCGCGTCGCGCACGAAATCCGCCACCGCGGCCGCGACCCTGGCACTGGCCGAGGGGATGACGCCCACGCGCACATAGGCCCGGCCGCGCTGCACCGTGCTCTCGATGTCGTGCAGCACCACCTCCAGCGTGTTGACCAGGAAGTCGGTGCGCGCCAGCACTTCGGCGCCGACCGGTGTGAGTTCCAGCCGATGGGTGGAGCGGGTCAGCAGCGCGGCGCCGAGCAGCTTCTCCATCTGCTTGATGGCATTGCTCAACGCGGGCTGGGTGATCGACAGCCGGCGCGCGGCGCGCCCGAACTGGCCCTCCTGCACCAGCACCGAGAAGAACTGGAGCTGACGCAGGGTCAGCGCGCGCAGGGCCGAGGTGGTCATGGCTGCTTATTCATTGGCTGAATCAAATTATAGATATTTGAAATTTTTCTTATCCCCCCTTCTTCCCTAGACTGCGCCGCATGCGCTCCACCTCCCCTCTTCCGCCTGCGCTCGAATCCTTCCTGCGCGCCATCCCGAAGGTCGAGTTGCACTGCCATCTGTTCGGCACGGTGCGGCACGCCACCTTCGCGGCGCTCAACCGCCAGGCCGGCATGCCGCTGGCCCAGGACGAGGTCGAAGCCTTCTACACGCGCGGCGAAAAGCCGGTGGGCGTGCTGCGCGTGCTGCGTGCGCTCGATGCCCAGCTGATCCGCAGCGCCGACGACCTGTACCGGATCACGCGCGAGTACCTCGAGGACGCGGCGGCCCACAACGTGCGCTACAGCGAGTTCTGCTGGAACCCCACCGGCACCGTGCATGCCTCGGGCATCGGCTACGCCGCGGCCCAGCAGGCGATCGTGCGCGCCATCCATGATGCGGAGCGGCAGTTCGGCATCGTCGGGCGCCTGATCGCGGCCGTCGACCGCGAGGCCAGCCCCGAGGCCGCCGTCGAGATGGTGGACTGGGTCACGGCGCAGCGCTGCGAGGAGGTGATCGGCATCGGCATCGACTACCGCGAGAACGACCGGCCGCCCGAGCTCTTCGTGCAGGCGTATCGCAACGCGCGCCGCGCCGGCCTGCGGACCACCGCCCACGCGGGCGAGTTCGGCATGCCCTGGACCAACGTGCGCACCGCGCTCGACCTGCTCCAGGTGGACCGCATCGACCACGGCTACACGGTGGTCGACCAGCCGGACTTCGCGCGCGAATGCGCGGAGCGCGGCGTGCTGTTCACCGTCGTGCCGACCAACTCCTACTACCTGCGCACGCTGCCGCCCGAGCGCTGGGCGCTCGACCACCCGATCCGGCGCATGCCCGGCCTGGGCCTGCGCATCCACCCGAACACCGACGACCCGACGCTGCACCAGGTCACGCCCACCCAGGCCTGGGCCATGATGGTCCGCGACTTCGGCTTCGGCCTCGACGACCTGCGCGGCTTCATGCACAACGGCCTCGACGGCGCCTGGATCGACGACACGACGCGGCGCGCCTGGCGCGCGCAATGGAGCGCCGAATTCGACGCGCTGCGCGCGCGGCTGCCGCACGACACCCCCCCCCTCTCCGGAAACTGAACATGCCCACGCTCAAGCCCCTCCTCTTCGCGTCGATGGCCCTGGCAGCCATCGGCGGCAACGCGTTCGCCCAGTCGCCCGCCTGGCCGGGCGGCCGGCCGATCACGCTGATCGTTCCCTATTCGGCTGGCGGCAGCGTGGACTTCAACACCCGCCTGGTCGCCACCAGGCTGGGCGAATGGCTCAAGCAGTCGGTGGTGATCGAGAACGTGAGCGGTGCCGGCGGCGCCATCGGCGTGGCCAAGGCGGTGAACGCGGCGCCGGACGGCTACACGCTGGTCGCCGGGCCCGACAGCGCGATCGCCATCGGCAGGCTGATCAACCCCGCGGCCTTCAAGTTCGATCCGCTCAAGGACCTGGCGCCGGTGGGCATGCTCAACACCGCGCCCATGGTGCTGGTCGCGCGGCCCGGCCTGCCGGTGCAGAGCTACGCCGACTTCGTCAAGCTGGCCAAGGCCGCGCCGGGCCAGTACAGCTACGCGACCTCGGGCGTGGGCACGGTGCTGCAGCTGGCGATGGAACTGCTCAAGCAGACCGGCGGCATCTTCGTGACCCATGTGCCCTACCGCGGCGGCGCGCAGATCGCCACCGACGTGATCGGCAACCAGGTCGACCTGGCCATGCTGGTCAGCACCAGTGCCATCCCGCACGTCAACGGCCATCGCCTGAAGGCCCTGGGCGTGACCGGCAGCCAGCGGCTCGACGCGCTGCCCAACGTGCCGACCTTCGGCGAGATGCCGGGCCTGAAGGGCTATTCGATGGTCAGCTGGACCGGCATCTTCGCGCCTGCCGCCACGCCGCCGGCGATCGTCGCGCGCATCAACCAGGAACTCAACGCGGTGCTCCAGGAGCCCGAGGTGCGCGCCAAGCTGCAGGAACAGGGCGCGCTGCCCGGCGGCGGCTCGGCCGCGGAACTCGGCGCCTTCGTCAAGGCCGAGTACGCGCGCAACCAGAAGATCGTGCAGGCCGCCAACATCAAGGAGTGAGCCGCCGCACGGCGCGCACCTTTACCGCGGCCCCCGGGCGTGCTGGAATGCGAAAGCATCCCGCCGATGCCCCATGGACCTCCTGCACCACCCCCTCGTCCGCAGCGTGCTCGTGCCCGCGCTGCTGGCGTTCCTGCTGTGCGGCCTGCTGCGCCGGGCGGCCGGCGCGCGCTGGGCCGCCGCGGGCACCGCCTTCGCGCTGGTGGTGGCCTGCGCCTGGGTGGTCGGCTGGCCGTCGAACCCCGGCAGCCTGATCGGCAAGCTGCCATGGGCGCTGCTGGGCGCGGCGGTGCTGGGCGTCGCGCTGGAAGCCCTGCGCGCGGGCCTGCGCACCCAATGGCTGGCCGCCGCCGCGGCCTGGGCGTTGATGCTCTTCGTGCTGGGCGCAGCCACACCGCTCGCGGGCATGGTGGCCTGGGCGGTGGGCACCGCGGTATTGGGTGCCGTGCTGCAACCGCCTGAGGACACGGCCGATGCGCCGGCGCTGCTGGCGGTGGCCGGGCTGGGGCTGGCGGGCGTGGCGATGCTGTCGGCGTCGCTGCTGCTGTTCGAACTGGCGCTAGGCGCGGCGGTGGCGGTCACCGCCACGGCGCTGTGGCTCTGGCCCCGCGCGCGCATCGCCTTCGGGCCGGCCGGCCGCATCGCGGCGGCGCTGGGCTGGCTGGCGCTGGCCCATGCCACCCTGCGCCTCACGCAGGCCCCGGCCGCCGCGCTGGGGCTGCTGGCGCTCGGCTTCGCGGCCGGGCCGCTGCTGGAACGCTGGCCGCGCGCCGCCCGGCCGCCCTGGGCGCGGCCCCTGTGGCGCGCCGCCGGCGCGGCCGTCTGCGCGGCGGCGGCGATCGCGGTCGTGCTGCTGGCGGGCACGGCTGCCGCGCCCGGCGCCGTGCCGCCGGGCGAAGGGGACGGGTATCCGTACTACACGCCGCGCTGGTAGCGCTGCTAGCATGCCTTCGACCGACCGCATCCTTGGGTGCCGCCGCTGGCGGCCGGGGCGGCAAGACCATCACAGGAGTCCGTCTTCTGAGCGCCCTGCCCGTTCCCTCCCTTCCTTCCGCTGCGCCCGGCGACGTCGCCGCGCTGTGGCCGCTGTGCCTGGCCATCGCCGAGCGCCGGCGCCGGGGTGAGGCCGCGCCCGACGGGCCCGCGGCGCTGGCCTGGTCCGACGGCCACGGCTACGCGCTGCAGGGCGACTGGGATGCGCCCGCGCAGGCGCTGTTCGCGCTGCTCAAGCCGCTGCTCGACCGCCGCGGTGCCCACGCCCGATGGGTCATCGGTCAGCTGGGCCAGAGCCTGGACGGCTGCATCGCCACCCACAACGGCGACTCCTGCTTCGTCAACGGCCCCGAGGGCCTGGTGCATGTGCACCGCCTGCGCGCGCTGTGCGATGCGGTGATCGTGGGCGCCGGCACCGCCTGCCTGGACAACCCGCAGCTCACCACCCGCCGCGTCGAGGGTCCGCACCCCACGCGGGTGGTGATCGACCCCGGCCTGCGGGTGCCGGCCGATGCGCGCGTGTTCACCGACGCTCAGGCGCCCACGCTGCTGGTGTGCGCGCCCGAGCACCGGGCCCGCGCCGAGGCGCGGCTGGGCACGCGGCAGGTGATCGCGGTGCCGCGCAGCGCCGCGCTGGACGGCCAGCTGCCGCTGGCCAGCGTGGTCGACGCCCTGCGCGCGCGCGGCCTGGACCTGCTGTTCGTCGAAGGCGGCGGCGTGACGCTGTCGCAGTTCGTGCGCCAGCACTGCCTCGACCGGCTGCACCTGATCGTCGCGCCCGTGATGATCGGCGCCGGCCATCCGGGCCTGCAGGTGCGGCGCTCGAACGCGATGGGCGAGGCGCTGCGCCCGCCGGCCCGCACCTTCGCGCTGGGCGGCGACCTGCTCTGGGACCTGGACCTGCGCGCGGCCTAAAGCCAGGCCAGCAGGTCGGTGTGGCCGACCTGCAATCGCGTAGCCGCCCGCTGCGCCTGGCGCCGCAGCCGCCAGGCCTGCACCGCCGGTGCCGCCTCGGGTGCCTGCTCGAGCGCCGCGATGGCCAGGCCGTCGACCATCTCGCGCAGCATCGCGCGGTCCGCCGGCGAACGTTCGCCATCGACCTGCCAGTCGCTCGGTGCGGTGGCGACCCGATAGCCCGCGCGCCGCAGCAGCCGGACGGCTTCCGCGACGGCGCCGCCGCCCAGGGCCGGGCCGAAGCCCTTGTCGCGCCGCTGGTGGGCGCGGAAATGCGCATGCACCGCTTCATCCGCGCCGTCGGCGGGTTGCCACTGCAGCCGGTCGTCCACGCTGAGCGCCCAGCCCACGGCCGCGCCGGCCGCGCGGCAGCGCGCGACCAGGGCCTGGAGCCATGCGGCCGACACCAGGTCCAGCAGAGCCGAGGCCGTGACGAGCTGCGCGCCGTCGAGCGCCGTGACACCGGCCAGGTCCGCCAGGTCGGCGCGCTGCCATGCGACCGTGAGCTGCAGATGCTCGCCCTCGATCGCCAATCCATCCCCCTCGACCACGCGACAGCCCTGCGCCACCGCCCAGGTCGACAGCGCCTGCGGCAGCGCGGCCAGCAGCGCCGGGTCATGGTCCAGCAGCTGCCAGTGCTGGCGCCCGCCCAGCCGGGGCGCGAGCGCGCGCAGGCTGGAACCGGTGCCGCAGCCGAGGTCCACCACCTGCAGCGCGGCGCCGGCATCGCGGCCGCCGCGCAGGCGCGCGGCCAGCGCGGGCCAGTCCAGCCGGAGCGCCGACGCCTCGCGCGCCGCACGGTCGAAGGGCTCGCGCAGCGCCAGCCAGCCGGCGTCGAAGCCGCTCATGGCGGCGCGGTCCCGATCGACCGCAGCGCGGCCGCGAAGCGCTGGCCGGCATCGGACCAGCGCGGCAGCCTTGCGGCGGCGGCCCGCGCGCCCGCGGCCAGTGCGTGGCGCGCCTCGGGTGCGTCCATCAGGCGCCGCAGCGCTGCACGCAGTGCGTCGACGTCGCCCGGCGGCACCAGGATGCCGGCATCGGCAGGCACGGTGTCCACGATCGCGCCGGCCGCGCAGCTCACGACCGGCAGGCCGCGCGCCAGCGCCTCGGCCAGCGCCATGCCATAGCCTTCGTGCCAGGACGGCAGCACGAACAGGTCGGCCTGGGCGTAGAGCGCGGCGAGCGGATCGGCATCGACCTCGTCGTGCCAGGTCACGCGCTCGGCCAGGCCGAGGCGCCCGGCCAGCGCCTGGGCCCGGCGCCCCTCCTGCGCATCGCGCGCCAGGCTGCCGGCGCAATGCAGGTGCCAGCGCCGCTCGCGCAGACCGGCCAGCGCCTCGAGCAGCAGCACATGGCCCTTGCGCGGCGTGACGGTCGCCACGCACAGCAGCGACAGCGCCTGCGGACCGGCACCGCCGCCCGCAGCCAGGGGCGCCGGATCGGTGCCGGGCTCGACCACGTGGATGCGATCGGGCGGCACCTCGTAGGGCGCCAGGGCGCGCGCGGTCGACGGGCTGGTCACGATCACCCGCCGTGCATGCGCGAGCGCGCGGCGCTCGCTGTCGAACAGCCGGGCCCGCTGTGCTTCGGTCAACCCGGACTCGAGTGCCAGCGGGTGATGCACCAGCGCGACCCAGCGCAGCCTGTCCGCGTGCGCCGCGGCCAGTTCCGGCAGCACGCCGAAACCCAGGCCGTCGGCCACCACCAGCGCGCCGTCGGGCAGGGCCGCCACCACCTGGCGTGCGCGCTGCGCCGCCGCGGCGTCGGGCCAGGGGAAGCCGTCGCCGGGGGAGAGCACGTCCACCTGCCAGCCCGCGGTGCGCAGCTGGTCGACGATCCGGCGGTCGTAGAGGTAGCCGCCGGTGCGGCTGTCCCAGTCGCCCGGGACCAGGAAGGTGCAGGACCTTTGCATCAGCTGCCGGTCGCCGGCCGCGGCAGCGCGGCCTCGTAGGCGGCCCAGGCCACGTGCGACTCGTTGAGGCGCACGCCCAGGTGCTCGATGCCGCCGGCATGCGGGCCCAGCTCGCCGGTCACGATGCGGTCGGCGATGCGCTCGAAGATCACGCGCGCCAGGAATTCGGTGGTGGTGTTCTGGCCGGCGAAGGCGCCGTCGTCGTCGAGGTTGCGCAGGTTGAGTTCGCCCAGCACCTCGCGCAGCACCGTGGTGGCGCGCGCGATGTCCACCACCATGCCGTCGGCATCGAGCGCGCGGCGGTGGAAGGTCGCATCCACCACGTAGGTGGCGCCGTGCAGCCGCTGCGCGGGGCCGAAGGCCTCGCCGCGGAAGCTGTGGGCAATCATGAAATGGTCGCGGACGTTGACGCTGTACATGGTGGAGCTCCCTTGAAGAACAGGTTCAGGAATAGTCGATGCGCTGGCACAGCGTATCGGGCGCGCCGGCCGCCAGGCGCGCCAGCACGGCGGGCAGTTCCTGCAGCGGCGCGCTGTCGGTGATCAGGGCGTCCAGCACGGCGGCGGCCGGCTGCGCCAGCAGCGCCAGCGCCAGCCCCATGCGGCGGCCATGGCTCCAGCGGCCGCGCTGGGCCGTGGCCACCTGGCCGACCTGGGAGCTGCGCAGCGTCAGGCGCTGCGCATGGAAAGCCTCGCCCAGCGGCAGCGTCACGGCGCGTTGGCCGTACCAGCTGAGCTCGAGCACCGTGGCCTCGAAGCCCGCGAGGCCCAGCGCGCTCGCCAGGCCGGCGGGCTGGCCGCTGGCGTGCACCACCAGGTCGGCCGCGCGCGCCGCCGCCGCCGGCAGCGCGAAGTCCAGGCCCAGGTGCGCCGCCACCGCGGCCCGTTCGGCGCGCACGTCGACCAGCTGCACCGCGCAGCCCGGGATGCGCGAAGCGAGCCAGGCCACCAAGAGCCCGACCACGCCGCCGCCCACCACCGCCACGCGATCGCCCAGGCGCGGCGCCGCATCCCACAGGGCGTTGACGGCCGTTTCCATGTTGGCGGCCAGCACCGCGCGCGCGGCCGGCAGGCCCTCGGGCAAGGGGTGGACGGCCGCGGCGGGCACGTCGTAGCGCGACTGGTGCGGGTGCAGGCAGAACACCGTGCGGCCCTGGAGCGCGGGCGGGCCGGCCTCGACGAGGCCGACGCTGGCGTAGCCGTATTTCACCGGCCCGGGAAACTCGCCCTGCTGGAAGGGGGCGCGCATGCGCGCGAACTCGCTGGGCGGCACCTCGCCGCGGAACACCAGCAGCTCGGTGCCGCGGCTGACGGCGCTGTGCAGGGCCCGCACGCGCACATGGTCGTCGGCCCGCGCGCCGAGCGTGCCCGCGCGCAGCACGGCCCGGCCCGGTGCCTCGGTCCAGAGGGCTTGATACGCATCGCAAACCACAGGTGTCCGAATTGCTGGCATGCTCTTTGGTGTCCCACCGCCGCCGCCCGCCGTGTGGTGGGCCCTCCGGCGCAGAAGGATCTTAAGACGATGCTTTCGACCCCAGGCTCCCATCACCCCATGGCCGCACCCGCACCCGCGGGCTTGCGCCGCGATGCCGCGTGGGCGGTGGCGCGCGTGGCGCTGCTGCTGGCGTCCGGCCTGGCGGTGGTGGCGCTCCTCGCGCCGCTGCACGGCATGAGCCTGTGGCTGGTGCCCAAGGCGCTGGCGGTCTTCGGCAGCGGCGCGCTGCTCATGTGGACCGGCCTGGCCACCCACGCGCCCCATGCGCGCTTCGGCGCGGCCAACGGCATCACGCTGGGCCGGCTGGCGCTGATCGCGCTGCTGGCCGCGGCCATCGGCGAAGTGCCGGCCGACCCGGCCGCCTTCGGCTGGGCGCTGGTGGCGCTGGCCACGGTGGCGGCGCTGCTCGACGCGGTGGACGGCCCGGTCGCACGGCGCCGCCAGGAAGCCAGTCCCTTCGGCGCCCGCTTCGACATGGAGACCGATGCGCTGCTGATCCTCGTGCTCTGCGTGCTGGTGCTGCAGCAGGACAAGGCCGGCGCCTGGATCCTGGCCTCCGGCGCGATGCGCTATGCCTTCGTGGTCGCCGCCTGGCGCTGGCCCTGGCTCGCGCGCCCGCTGCCGCCCAGCCTGCGGCGCAAGACGGTGTGCGTGGCGCAGATCGCCACCCTGATCCTGTGCCTGGCCCCGGTCGTCGAGGCCTCCTGGGCCGGCCTCGTCGCCGGCGCGGGCCTGCTCGCGCTGGTCGGCTCCTTCGCGGCCGATGTGCGCTGGCTCGCACGGCATCGGCCCCGCACTTCGGAGACCGGCCCATGAACAACCCCCTCGCCTCGCCCACCCGCCGCGCCTTCGGCGCCGGCCTGCTCGGCTGGATCGCGCTGGGCCCGGACACGGCCTTCGCGGCGCCCGCGCGCTACGAGATCGATCCCGAGCACATCAGCGTCGGCTTCCTGGTCGAGCACATCGGCTACGCCAGGGTGCTGGGCATGTTCCGCGCCGCGCGCGGCAGCTTCCGCTTCGACGAGGCCAGCGGCGAACTGGGCGAGGTGCGCATCGAGGTCGACACCCGCAGCGTGTTCAGCAACCACGTCAAGCGCGACCAGCACCTCCAGAGCGCGGACTTCCTCAACGCGGCCGAGTTTTCGCGCATGGTGTTCACCGCCGCCCGTGCCACGCGCATCGCCGAGCGCCACTTCGCCATCGCCGGCGCGCTCGAGCTGCTGGGGCGCTCGCAACCGCTCGTGCTGCAGGCCACCTGGAACAAGAGCGGCCTCTCGCCGATCGCCAAGTCCTCCTACGTGATGGGCGTGTCGGCACGCGGCAGCTTCCTGCGCAGCGCCTACGGCATGAACTACGGGGTGGGCAACGGCTGGGTCGGCGACGAGGTGCAGCTGATCATCGAGTTCGAGGCGATCCGGCAGTGAGCCGCCTCGCGCCCTGGCTGCGCCTCGCGCTGGCGCTGGCGCTGCTCAATGCATTGCTGACCCTGGGCGCGCCCGCCGCCTCCTTCTGGCCGCAGCCCGGCGCGCGCGTGTCGCTCGAACTGTGCGCCGGCGTGGCCGGGCTGGCCGGCTGGATCGCCTGGCGCGGCGGCCCTGCCGCCCGGGCCACGCGCTGGCTGGCGGCGGCGAGCGCCGCGCTCATCACGGTGCACCTGCTGGATGTGACGGCCACCGCGCTCTTCGGCCGGCCGCTCAACCTCTACTGGGACGGCCGGCACCTGGGCAGCGTGCTGGCGCAGCACGAGGTGCCGGCCTGGCAGCTCGCCGCGGCCGGCGCTCTGCTGCTGCTGGCGGTGGCCGCCGTCACGGGGCTGGCCTGGGCCTGCTGGCGCGCGGTGGCACACGGGCTGGCCACGCGCCCGGCGCGTCTGGCCCTGTTCGCGCTGTGCGGCCTGCTGGTGCTGGCGCGGGCCGCCGACGGCCTGGGCGGAGTCGAAAGCTGGCGCGCCTTTTCCGAACCGGTCTCGAAACTGGTGCTGCGCCAGGCGCAGTTCCTGGTCGCGCAATCGCGCGCCGACGGCGCGGCCTCGCGGCTGTCGCCGAGCCCGGCCTTCGCTGCCGACCTCGATGCGCTCCACGGCGCGGACGTGCTGGTGCTGTTCTCCGAGTCGTATGGCGTGTGCACCGTCGACGATCCCGTGCAGGCGCAGGTGCTCGCCGGCCCGCGCGAGGCGCTGGCGCAGGCCATCGCGGCCAGCGGGCGCGCGGTGATGTCGGCGCGCGTGCGCTCGCCCACCTTCGGCGGCGGCTCCTGGCTCGCGCACGGCGCGCTGCTGACCGGCGTCGACACGCGCGACCCGCTCGACTACGACCTGCTGCTGACCACCCGGCGGCCCACGCTGGCACAGCACTTCGCCGCCCACGGCTATGAGACCGTGAGCTGGATGCCCGGGCTGCAGCGGCCCTGGCCCGAAGGCCGCTTCTTCGGCTTCGACCGCTACGTGGACGCCAGCACCATGGGCTACACCGGCCTGCCCTTCGGTTCGTGGCGCATCCCCGACCAGGCCGCGATGGCGCTGCTGCACGCGCAGGAGCTGGCGGCGCCGGCCGCGGCGCGCAAGCCGCGCTTCGTCGTCTTTCCCACGCTCAACAGCCACGCGCCCTTCCATCCGCTGCCGCCCTTCGTTGGCGACTGGACGCGGCTCACCGGCCCCGCGGCCTACACCCCGGCGCAGCAGATGCATGCGATGGAGGAGCTGACGTCCTGGCGCGACCCGGTGCCCGCCTACCTGCAGTCGATCGCCCTGACCTGGCAGTGGCTGGGCGCCTACCTGCGCGAGCAGGCGCCGCCCCGGCTGGTCGTGGTGCTGATCGGCGACCACCAGCCCTGGGCCCGCGTGAGCGGCAGCGGCAACGACTGGGACGTGCCGGTGCACATCATCGGCGCCGATCCCGCGCTGCTGCGCCGCTTCGAGCGCGAAGGCTTCCAGCCCGGCCTGCTGCCGGGCCCGCACACGCTGGGCGCCATGCAGGACCTGGCGCCGCTGTTGTCGAAGGTGTTCGCGCGGCCCTGATGCACGGCGCCGCTTAGACCGCGATCGCCATAACCTAGTGAGCAATGGTTCGTTGTCCGGGCAAAGGGCCGGGCTTATGGTGGCCGCCACCCCGCTCTCTCCCCGCGCACCATGACCTCCCCACGGCAGCTCAAGCTCGGCGCCTTCATGCGCCCCGTCAGCATCCACACCGGCGCCTGGCGCTACCCCGGCGCCTTCCCCGACGCCAACTTCAACTTCGCGCACCTGAAGCGCTTCGCCCAGACGCTGGAGCGCGCGCGCTTCGACGCCTTCTTCATGGCCGACCACCTGGCCGTGCTCAACATGCCGATCACCGCGCTGCAGCGCAGCCACACGGTGAGCTCCTTCGAGCCCTTCACCTTGCTGTCGGCGCTGGCGCAGCACACGCAGCACATCGGCCTGGTCGCGACCGCCTCGACCACCTTCGACGAGCCCTTCCACATCGCGCGCCGCTTCGCCTCGCTCGACCACCTGAGCGAAGGCCGCGCGGGCTGGAACATCGTGACCACCAGCAACCCCGACGCGGCCAAGAACTTCGGCCGCGACGAGCACATGGCGCACGACGAGCGCTATGCCCGCGCGCGCGAGTTCTACGACGTGGTCACCGGGCTGTGGGACAGCTGGGCCGACGACGCCTTCGTGCGCGACGTCGACAGCGGCCGCTTCTTCGACCCCGAGCGCCTGCACACGCTGGCCCACAAGGGGAAGTACCTGTCGGTGCGCGGCCCGCTGCACATCGCGCGGCCGGTGCAGGGCTGGCCGGTGATCGTGCAGGCCGGTGCCTCGGAGCCCGGCCGGCAGCTCGCGGCCGAGACCGCCGAAGTGATCTTCGCCGCGCCCGGCACGCTGGACGAGGGGCGCCGTTTCTACGCCGACGTCAAGGGCCGGCTGGACGCGCTGGGCCGCGAGCGCGAGCACCTGAAGATCCTGCCGGGCGCCTTCGTGGTGGTGGGCGACACGGTGGCCGAGGCGCGTGCCATCCGCGCGAAGCTCGACAGCCTGGTGCACTACGAGAGCGCGATCGCCTCGCTGTCGATCATGCTGGGCCACGACGCCTCCGGCTTCGATCCCGACCAGCCCCTGCCCGAGATCCCGCCGACCAACGCGAGCCAGAGCGGCCGCGAGCGCGTGATCGCGCTGGCGCGGCGCGAGGGCTTCACCGTGCGCCAGCTCGCGCAGCGCATCGGCGGCTACGGCGGCCTGGCCTTCGTGGGCACGGCCCAGACCATCGCCGACGAGATGCAGGAATGGCTCGAGGCCGAGGGCTCCGACGGCTTCAACATCATGTTCCCCTGGCTGCCCGGCGGCCTCGATGCCTTCGCCGACAAGGTGGTGCCGGAGCTGCAGCGGCGCGGCATCTTCCGCCGCGAATACGAGGGCAGGACGCTGCGCGAAAACCTCGGGCTGCCGCGGCCCGCGAACCGCTTCTTTCCGGAGGCGCCACCCTACCAGCGATAGGTGGCGGTGGCGACCAGGCTGCGCCGCTGGCCGTAGCCGCAGCTGTAGGCGTCGCAGTTGCGGCCGACGTAGATGCGATCGGTGAGGTTGCGCGCGTTGAGCGCCAGGCTCCAGCGTTCGAAGTCGTAGCCCAGCATCGCGTCGAACAGGGTGTACGACGGGATCTTGGCTGGCGCGGATTCGTTGGCGCCGTGGGTCGAGCCCACGAAGCGCACGCCCAGGCCGACCTTCAGGCCGTTGCCGATCCGGTAGTCGCCCCACAGCGAGACCTGGTTGCGCGGCGTCGCCACGAGTTGCTTGCCGATCTGGTCGGGGTTGCTGCTGGCGGTGACGTCGGCATCGGGCGTCCAGGTGTAGGCGGCCACCACGTTCATGCGCTGGATGGGCTGGAAGCTCGCTTCGAGTTCGAGCCCGCGCACCCGCACCTCGCCGGTCTGCATCGGCGTGAAGTTCTGGCCGAAGGTGATCACGTTCTGGCGCCGCAGGTCGAACACCGCGGCGCTGTAGGTGTCGCGGGTGCCGAGCGGCTGGTAGCGCAGGCCGGCCTCGTACTGCTTGCCGGTCTCGGGCTTGAAGGGGCTGTTCGTCTCGGGGTTGATGGTGGTCGTGGGCGAGAACGATTCGGAGTAGCTGACGTAGGGCGCCCAGCCGCTCGGCGCCAGGTACACCAGGCCCGCGCGCCCGCTGAACTTGTTGTCGGTCTGGTTGGAACTGCTGCCGTCCAACTCGCTGTGCGAGCGCACCTTGGCCGTGTCGTAGCGGCCGCCCAGCGTCGC
>Ga0182008_10001001_pt1 | contig 19636 bp, 18 predicted proteins | sample Sormic07211129_1_FD_120482 | JGI IMG/M metagenome (GOLD analysis project Ga0182008, IMG submission 120482) | Rhizosphere microbial communities from Sorghum bicolor, Mead, Nebraska, USA - 072115-129_1 metaG | ecosystem: Host-associated > Plants > Roots > Rhizosphere | place: USA: Nebraska...
TCGCGCAGCACGATCACGCGGTAGTTGCGGTTGTTGGCGTCGAAGGCGGTGTTGAGCACGCAGCAGTCGGTGAAGCCGCCGTTGAGCACCACCGTCTCGATGCGCTGGTTGCGCAGCAGGAAGTCGAGGTCGGTCGGGTAGAAGGCCGACAACCGGCGCTTGCTGTCCACGCGCATGTCGCCGGGCTCGACGCGCGTGACCCACTCGGTCCACTTCGAGCCCTCGATGGCATGCGCGTCGGCATTCGGAATCTCGCCCACGTGCAGCGGAAAGGTGCGCCGCCAGGCAGACGGAATGCCGTGGACGTCGTCCTCGCCGCCGGGCCGCAGCACCGACCTGATGTGCACGATGCGCACGCCCAGCGCGCGCACTTCGTCATGGAAGCCGTCGATGGGCGCCACCACGTCGCGGGCGCGCGGCGCCGGGCAGGGGCAGTCGGGGTCGTCGTCGAGGTGGCCGCGGTGCATGTCGATCGAGACCACGGCCGTCGTGGCCGGGTCCAGGTAGTCGGCGAACTGCGCGGCATCGAGCTCGCGCGCCTCGTTGTAGACCCAGGCCTTCATCGCCGCTCCTCCCGCACATAGGGTTGGCCCAGCGCGCCGGGCTCTTCATCGGCGCCGCGCCGCGAGAGCGCGACCCACACCATCACGCCCAGCGTCACCGCATAGGGCGTCATCATCACGAAGTACTGCGGCAGCTGCACGCCGGCCGCGGCCAGCTGCGGGATCAGCGCCTCGATGCATCCGAAGAGCAACGCGCCCACCAGCGCCTTCCCGGGCGACCAGCGCGCGAAGATCACCAGGCCCACCGCGATCCAGCCGCGCCCGCCGGTCATGCCCGCGATCCACAGCTTGGTGCTGACCACCGAGATGTAGGCGCCCGCCAGTCCCACCAGCGCCGAGCCCGCGAGCACCGCGGCGAAGCGCCAGGCCGTGACACGGATGCCGGCCGCGTCGGCCGCCTGCGGGTTCTCGCCCACGGCGCGCAACCGCAGGCCGGTGGAAGTGCGCGCGAAGAACCAGGCCACCGCGCCGAAGACCGGCAGCGTGAGCCACACCATCGCGTTCTGCTCGAACAGCTTGCCCACGCCCGGCAGCATCGACAGCGGCCACAGGGCCATCGCACCGATGCCCGCGGTCGCGTGGTTGGTCCAGTCGGCCATCGAGCCGACCAGCGCCGTGAGCCCCTGGCAGAAGAACACCAGCGCCAACCCGGCGATCACCTGGTTCACGCGCAGCCAGATCACCATCACCGCGAACAGCACCGACACGACGCTGGCCGCGAGCATGGCCAGCACCAGCGACACCGCGGGCTGGCCGATGGCGATCTGCGCGCCGATGCCGGCCAGCGCGCCGACCAGCATCAGCCCTTCGGCACCCAGCGCGAGCACGCCCGCGCGCTCGCAGATGATCAGGCCCAGCGCCGCGAGCGCATAGGGCACGGCGAAATCGGGCGTGCTGGCGAGCCAGTTGAGGATCACGCCGCCGCTCATTGCGCGCCCTCCCCGCCCACGCGGCGCAGCCGGTGGCGGATGAAGAAGTCGCTCGAGGCCACGCACACCACGATGAGGGCCTGGATCAGCTGCACCATCGAGAACGGCACCTGGTAGAAGACCTGCAGGCTGCGCCCGGTGACGAACAACGCCGCCACCAGCAGCGCCACCACCGTGGCCGCCAGCGGGTTGTTGCGCGCCAGGAAGGCGATGAGGATGCCGGAGAAGCCGTAGCCCTGGTAGAAGGCCTGCGTGAGCCGGCCCTCCTGCCCCGCCACCACCGCGAAGCCCGCGAGCCCGGCCATCGCGCCCGACAGCAGCACCGCGCCGTAGATGGTGCGCCGCACCGGCACGCCATTGGCATGCGCCACGCGCGGGTTCGCATCGACGAAGCGCAGGTACAGGCCCGCGCGGCTCACGCTCACCAGCCACCAGGCCAGCAGCGCCACCACGCCCGCGAGCAGGATCGAACTGCCCACGCCGCCGCCCAGTTCGGGCAGCCGTTCGAACACGCGGAACTGCGGCGAATAGGGGAAGTTGTCCTTCGGGTCCTTCCAGCTGCCGTAGACCAGGTGCAGCAGGAAGTTGGCCGCCATGTAGTTGAGCATCAGCGTCGAGATGATCTCGTTCACGCCCAGCTTCAGCTTGAGCCACGCAGGCCCCCACACCCACAGCAGGCCGCAGCCGATGGCCGCGATGAACATCAGCGGCAGGCGCAGGGGCTCGGGGCCGACCTGCCACATCGAGATCGCGGTCGCGCCGATCGCGCCCCAGACCATCTGGCCTTCGAGCCCGAGGTTCCAGAAGCGCGCGCGGAAGGCGATGGCGCCGGCCAGCCCGACCAGGATCATCGGCGCGGCCTGGAACAGCACGGCGCGGAAGTTCTGGCCGTCGAGGAAGGTCTGGGTGATGAACTCGTTGGCCAGTTCGCCGGCGGGCACGCCAGCCGCCACCAGGATCGCGGCGGAGAGGCCGAAGCCCACCAGCAGCGCGGCCGCGAGGATCAGCGCCTGCCAGCGCCAGGCCATGTGCTGACGGATCTCGAGCGCGTAGCGGCGGCCCGCGAGCGGCTGCGGCGCCGGTGCGGGCGCGGCCTTGGGCGCGTGCGCCAGGTCGGCGGAGAGGGATGCTTCAGCCATGGTCCACCATCGCCTGTCCGATCGCCTGCCGGTCGGCGGGCTGCGCGAATTCGCCGGCGATGCGCCCGCGCGTCATCACGCCCACGCGGTCGGCCAGCTGCAGCACCTCGTCGAGGTCCTCGCTGATCAGCAGCACGGCCGCACCGCCGTCGCGGGCGGCGCGCAGCCGCGCATGCACCTCGGCGCTGGCGCGCACGTCGAGGCCGCGGCTGGGGCTGTGGGCCAGCACCAGCGTCGGCGCCTTGCCGAACTCGCGCGCCAGCACCAGCTTCTGCGCATTGCCGCCCGACAGCAGCGCCGCCTTCTGCGCCACCGAACGCACGCCCTGCACGTCGAAGGCACGCACGGCCTCCTGCGTGTCGCGCTGGATCAGCTGGCGGCGCAGCCGCCACACCGGGCCGTAGCGGCCGGTGTGGACGCGGCCGATGGCGTAGTTCTCGGCCACCGACAGGCCGCCCGCGAGCGCGAGCCCGTAGCGGTCGGCCGGGATCGCGGCGATGCCGATGCCGCGGCGCGCGGAGGCGGCCAGGGTCTTGAGATCGCCATGGCCTTCGAGCCGGATCTCGCCTTCGGTGGCTTCGCCCGGCAGGCCCATGATCGCGCCCGCGAGTTCGCCCTGCCCGTTGCCGCCGACGCCGGCCAGGCCGTAGATCTCGCCCGCGTGCAATTCGAGCTCGACGCCGTCGAGCACCCGCCGGCCTTCGGGCGAAGCGGGCGTGCGCAGCCCCCGCACCGACAGGCGCACCGCACCGCGCGCCGTCTTCGCCGGCTGGAAGCCCGCGGCCGCGACCGACTCGCCCACCGTGAGCTTCACCAGTTCGGCGACCGAAGTCTGTGCAGGCTGCAAGGTCGCCACCGTGCGCCCGCCGCGCATCACGGTCACGCGGTCGGCATAGGTCTTCACGTCGGCCATCTTGTGCGTGACCAGCACCACCGCCGCGCCCTGGCGCGCCAGGCCCCGCACCGTCTGCAGCAGGCGCGCGGCCTCCTGGTCGGTCAGCACGGCCGTGGGCTCGTCGAGGATCAGGATGCGCGCGCCCGCGAGCAGCACCTTGAGGATCTCGACGCGCTGCTGCTCGGCGATCGACAGTGCATCGACGCGCTGGGCCGGATCGATGTCGAAGCCCAGTTCCGCGGCCTTGTCGCGGATGGCGCGCTCGATCGCGCGCAGCCGCTCGCCATGGCGCTGGTAGGCGGCCGGCGGCGGCGCGGTGAGCAAAATGTTCTGCGCCACCGTGAACGGCCGCACCAGCTTGAAGTGCTGGTGGACCATGCCGATGCGGTGCCTGGCCGCGTCGCGCGGGCCGGCGAAGCGCACCGCGTTGTCATCGACCAGCAGCTGGCCAGCCTCGGGCGCATAGAGCCCGGCCGCGATGTTCATCAGCGAGGACTTGCCCGCGCCGTTCTCGCCCAGCAGGGCATGCACCTCGCCCCAGCGCGCGGCGAAGTGGGCGTCGGTCAGCGCCGCGAAGCCGTCGAAGGACTTGCGGATGCCGGTGAGTTCGAGCGCGTTGGGCATGGCTTACTTCTGCGTGACCACGCCCTTGACGAACCAGTCCATCTTCCACAGCTCGGCATCCGAGAGCACCGCGCCCTTGGCCACGCGCTCCTTGCCGTCGCGGTCGGCCAGCGGGCCGGCATAGACCTGCTTGCCCTTGAGGATCGCCTCGCGCTCGGCGCTGATCAGCGCGGCCTTGTCCTTGGGCACGGCCGGGCCGAAGCCCGCGATGTCGGTGCCGCCGTCCTTCATCTCGATGAAGGCGCCGTAGGGCGCGGGCTTCCAGCCGCCGGCGATGACCTTCCTGAGCTCGGGCACGAGGAAGCGGTCCCACACCCACACCGACGAGCACAGCGTGGCCTTGGGCGCGAACTGGCGCAGGTCGCGGTGGTGGCCGGTGCCGTAGACGCCGCGCTCCTGCGCGACGATCTGCGGCGTCGGGCTGTCGACGTGCTGGCCGATCACGTCGGCGCCCTGGTCGATCAGCGCGGCGGCGGCGGCGCGTTCCTTGACGGGGTCGTTCCAGGCGCCGGTGTAGATCACATTGACGGTCGCGTTCGGGTTCACCTTCTGCGCGCCCAGCGCGAAGGCGTTGACGGTCCAGTTCACCACGCCGAAGGGGTTGGCCGCGACGAAGCCCAGCTTGCCGGTCTTCGAGGCCGCGCCGGCCGCCATGCCGCACAGGTATTGGCTCTCGTAGGTGCGGCCGTAGAAGGACTCGAGGTTGGCGCCGTTGGTGGTGCCCGAGCCGTTGAGGAAGGCCACGTCGGGGTACTTGGCCGCCAGGTCCTTGAAGCTGTCGGAGTAGCCGAAGGCGGTGCCGATCACGATGTTGGCGCCGCGCTGGATGAACTTCTCGGCCGCGGGCTTGATGGCGGACGCGTCTTCGGGCACGTTCTCGACGAACTGGATCTTCTGGCCGAGCTCCTTCTCGATCTTCAGCCGTGCCTCGTCGAAGGCCTGGGTCCAGCCGCCGTCGTTCTTGGGGCCGAAGTAGAGCATCGCGATCTTCGGCTTGTCCTTGAGCGTGAAGCCGTCGGCGGCCGCGGCGGGCAGCGTGGTGAAGACGGCGCCGCCGGCCACGAGGCCCATCGCGAGGCCCAGGCCGGGAGTGAGTGTGCGCAACTGCATGGAACGACCTTTGGAAAGAAGCTTGGAAATGGAAGGGAAGGAAAAGACCGGTGCAGCGCGCGTCACATCATGAAGTTGATGCGGAACACATTGCCTTCGGGGTCGAGCAGCACCGACTGGTACCAGTGGTAGTAGGTGACGTAGGGCGCCTTGACCAGCGTGGCGCCGGCCTCGAGCGCGACGGGCACCATCCGGTCGACCTCGGCCTGGCTGTCGACGTCGATGTTCAGCAGGAACTTGACGCCGCGCGTGTCGGAGAACTCAGCCAGGTGCAGCAACTCGTAGGCATCGAGCGCGTTGAAGCCCAGGCTGGACTTGCCCGTGTCCAGCCCGCGGAAGATCGGCGAGCGGATCGCCTCGATCTCGGGGAAGCCGAACACGCGCTGGTAGAAGCCGCTGAGCGCGACCACGTCCTTGGCGAAGACGTTGACGTAGGAAAGATGCGCCATGGCGTCAGGCCGCCACCTTGGTGCCGCCGAAAGTCGTCTGCTTGACGAACTTGGAGGTCAGGTGGTCGCCCGAGCTGATCGGCGCGTACTTGGGCTGTTCGCCCGGCGCGAGGCAGCTGGGCAGGCACTCGACCATCGCGTCGTAGTTGGGCTGGTGGAAGAACACCAGCGACTGGCGGCGGTTGGTGCTCGCCACCTCGAAGGGCGGGTTGGTCACGCGGTGCAGCGTGGAGACCCACTGGTCGTTGGTCCACTGCATCATCAGGTCGGCGATGTTCACCACCAGCCCGCCCTCGACCTGCGGCACGTCGACCCACTGGCCGGCCTTGTTGAACACCTGCAGGCCCTTGTCGTCGGGCAGCACGATGGTGAGGCTGCCGTAGTCGCTGTGCGCGCCCGCACGCAACTGGCCCGGCAGCGGCTGCTCGCGCTGCGGTGGGTAGCTCAGCACGCGGAACATGCTGATGTGGGCGTCGATCTTGTCGTCGAAGAAGGTCTCGGGCAGCGAGAGGCCGAGCGCGAAGATGCGCATCAGCGAGCGCGAGAGATCGCTCATGGCCTCGAAGTAGTCCTCGTAGGCTTCGCGGAAGCCCTCGATGGGCGGCCAGCTGTTGGGCTCGAAGTGCGGGCCGGCGGCGGGACCGCGGTGGTAGTCGTCGTCGGGCACGTTCGACGGGCCGATGGAGAACGACTCCTTGAGGTCGCCGGGCGCCACCTCCTCGAGGCTGTACGAGAGCCCCTCCTCGCCCACCGCGCTGTAGCCGCGCACCGCGTCTTCGCGCGGCCGGTCGACCTTGCGCTTCTCGGCCAGCGGCAGCTCGAAGAACCGGCGCGAGAGCGAGGACACGCGCTCGATCAGCCCGGGCGCGATGCCGTGGTGGGTGATGACGAGAAAGCCGATGCTTCGGCAGGCCTCGTCGACTTGCCTCGCGACCGCCGACTTGCCTTCGGCGCTGCCGTCGAAGTAGGGCGCGAGATCGATGATGGGAACGGACAACAGGGTCATGGCGACTTCCTCATGGACGCATTCATTCGGGAACTGGCACGCCTCTCGCCTTGCAACGTCTGTGCCAGTTGGACCAAATGGACAAATCGCTTTTTCCGCGTCAGGCTGGTGCACCGCGGGGGCCTTCGCCGGCCCCGCATGACGCAAGTCGATGCATCGCGGCCTTACAGTGGTGCGTCCTTCGCGCATCGACGCGGATGACGACGAAGAAAAGAGAACAGAGAGGAAAGATGCCGAAGACCAAGGCGCTGGCCGCAGCCAGCAGCAACACCGAGCCACCCGCGGCGCGCAAGCGCGCCAAGCCGGCGGTGCGCAGCCCGTCGTCCGTGAGCCGGCGCCTGCGCCAGATCGAGGACAAGCGCAGCGCGATCCTCGGCGCGGCGCTGGGGCTGTTCTCGCGCTTCGGCCTGCACGGCACCTCGATCGACCAGGTGGCGGCGCGCGCCGATGTGTCGAAGAGCAACCTGCTCTACTACTTCGCCAACAAGGAGGAGCTCTACGTCAACGTGCTGCGCGACCTGCTTGCGCTGTGGCTCGAACCGCTGCGCGGCTTCAGCGCCGAGCAGGACCCGGCCGAGGCCATCGGCAGCTACATCCGGCGCAAGCTGGTGGTGTCGCGCGACCGGCCCGACGCGTCGCGGTTGTTCTGCCTCGAGATGATCCAGGGCGCACCGCTGCTGCGCGACGAACTCGACCGCGAACTGCGCGCGCTGGTGGAGAAGAAGTCGGAAGTGATCCGCGCCTGGATCGAGGCCGGCAAGCTGGCGCCCGTCGATGCGCACCACCTGATCTTCGCGCTGTGGGCGGTGACGCAGCACTACGCCGATTTCGGCGTGCAGGTGCAGGCGCTGACGGGGCACACGCTGGACGATGCGGCCTTCTTCGAGCAGACGGTGGAGAACGTGCAGCGGATCGTGCTGCAGGGCATCGCACCGCGTTGAGCATTGCCTTGCGCCCTCCCCTTCCGGGGGAGGGTTGGGGTGGGGGCAGGCAGCGTATCCATCGAGCGCTCTGCCTGCCCCCATCCCAGCCTTCCCCCAGAGGGGGAAGGCGCCATTCAGTGCTGCGCCGGCGCCGCGATCTCGTGATATCGCCGGTCGAAGTAGATCAAGCCCTGCGCCGCACCCCCGATCGCGATCGCCACCGCCTCGCAGAACAACACATCGTGCGTGCCCGCGCTGGTCGCGTGCACCACGCGGCAGTCGAAGGACACGGCCGCGTCCTCGAGCATCGGCGAGCCGGTGGTCTTGTGGCACCAGCGGCCGGCGGCGAAGCGTTCGTCCATCGGCGTCTTGCCGCCGAACAATGCAGAGAGCGCCTGGTGCCCCGCCGCCAGCACGTTCACGCACAGCACGCCGTTGGCCTTGAACGCCGGGTACACCGAGGCCGATCGGTTGAGGCACACCAGCAGCGTCGGCGGCTCGTCGGTCACGCTGCACACGGCCGAGGCGGTGAAGCCGGCGCGGCCCGCCGGGCCGTCGGTGGTGATGATGTTCACCGCCGCGCCCAGGCGCGCCATCGCGTTGCGGTAGTCGGCCTTGGGCAGGCCGGGCGGCAGGCCGGCGGGGTTCGACGAGGAAGCATGGGAGGCCATGGCGTTGAGCATGGGAAGGACTCGTTCAGGCCAGCATGCAGGCTTCGTCGAAGGGCAGGCGCGGCAGGCGCCCGAACACCTTCGACGCTTCGCCGTGGCCGAGGTTGATGAGGAAGTTGACGGTCCAGTCGCTGCCTTCGAAGAAGGCGGCATCGACCTTGGCCTTGTCGAAGCCCGACATCGGGCCGGCATCGAGGCCCACCGCGCGTGCGGCCAGCAGCAGGTAACCGGCCTGCAGGCTCGCGTTGCGGAAAGCCGTTTCGTGCGCGGACTCGGGGCTGCCGGTGAACCAGCTGCGCGCATCGGTGTGCGGGAACAAGGTGGGCAGCTGGTCGTAGAACCTGCGGTCCCAGGCGGCGATCACGGTGACGGGCGCGCGCAGGGTCTTGTCGAGGTTGCCCTTGGACAGCGCGGGCGCCAGGCGCTGCTTGCCCTCGGGCGTGCGCACGAACACGAAGCGCGCGGGCGAACAGTTGGCCGAGGTCGGGCCCAGGCTGGCGAGCGCATAGACCTGCCGCAGCTGTGCGTCGGTCACGGGTTCGTCGGTCCAGCCGTTGTGGCTGCGGGCGGCGGTGAAGAGCAGCGCGAGCGCGGCGTCGTCGAGTGTGGAAGGGGTGGTCATGCGGGAACGGCGGATGCGCTGACCCGCGAGAGAAAGGCCAGCAGGGTGCTGTTGAAGGCGTTGGCCTCGGTCACGCTGTGCGCGTGGCCGCCATGCGCCATGAGGTTGAGCGTGGCGTTCGGCAGTCCGTCGGCCAGGCGCTGCGAGCAGGTCCAGGGCACGAGCACGTCGTCCTTGGCAGCCGCCACCAGCGTGGGCGCGGCGATGCCGGCCAGGCGCGCATCGATGTCGAAGGCGCGCAGCGCGGCGATGCGCGCGCGCATGTTGGCCTCGCCCGGGAAATGGGCGAAGGCGTGGTCGACCTCGTCCTGCACGCGCTTCGCATGCGCGGCGGCCCACGCGGCGGGGTAGAGGAAGATCGGCTGCGCTTCCACGTAGGCACGCGGGCCGACGGCGCCCAGCAACGCGAGCCGTGCCTCGAAGCAGCGCGCCGAATGCGGGTTGGGCCTGGACCAGGCATTGACGAGCACCAGGCTGGCCACACGCGACGGTGCATCGAGCGCCAGCCGCAGCCCGACCAGGCCGCCCAGCGCATGGCCCGCGAAGTGGCACTGCGCGGTGCGGGTGGCGTCGAGGATCTCCAGCACGTCCCGCGCCATGTCTTCGATCGCATAGGCCGCGGGCAGGGCGGCGGGGCTGCGGCCGGTGCCGCGCTGGTCGTAGGCGATCACGCGGTGGCCGGCCGCGATCAGCGCGCCCAGCTGCGGCTGCCAGAAGCCGGCCGAGCCACCGAGGCCCGAGGACAGCAGCACCGTCGATGCCGCATCGACAGGGCCATGCACTTCGAAATGCAGCGGCGACATGCGCGTCAGCCCTTCTTTCCGATGTGCGCGGTCGAGGCGATCTCGACCAGCGCGTCGGGCTTCACCAGCCCGCACTGGATGCAGTAGCGCGCGGGCTTGGTGCCGGGAAAGAACTCGGCGTACACCGTGTTGATCTTCGCGTAGTCGGCCCAGTCCCTGAGCATGATCTGGTTGAAGGTCACGTCGTCCATGGTGCCGCCGGCCGCTTCGACCACGCCCTGGATCGTGCTGAGCACATGGCGCGTCTGCGCGGCCGCGTCGCCCACGTGCACCACGTTGTTGTCCTTGTCGAAGGGCAGCGTGCCCGAGACGTAGAGCACGCCGTCGGCGAGCGTGCCGGGAACGTAGGGCGCGAGCGGCACGCCGGTGCCGGGAGGGATGATGGCTTGCTTGGGCATGGGGAACTCCTCGAAGTGAATCAGGCGATGGCCGCTTCGGCCGATGCAGGTTGGGAAACGGCTTGCGGCGCGAAGGTGGCGCAGAACTGCTCCACCGTGGAGACCCATCCGAAGAAGGTCTCGACGTTGTAGACGGACGCCTTCTGGATGGCCGGGCCGCCGAGCTCGTGCGTGGCGTCTTCCAGCATCACGGCGAAGTACTCGAGATGGAAGGCGTCGCGCAGCGTCGACTCCACGCACACGTTGGTGGCGATGCCGGTGAACACCAGGTGGCGGATGCCGCGCGCGCGCAGCGTGCTGTCGAGCGTGCTGTTGAAGAAGCCGCTGTAGCGCGTCTTGGGCACCACGATGTCGCCGGGCTGCGGCTTCATCTGGTCGATGAGCTCGTAGTCCCATCCGCCCTTGGCGAGGAACTTGCCCTGCAGCGCGGGCTGGGCGCGCATGGTCTTGAGCGCGTTCGACTTGTGCCAGTTGGGCGAGCCGGGGCCACCGGCTTCCACGTAGGCGGCGTCCCATCCGTTCTGCAGGAACACGACCAGCATGCCGGCGGCGCGCGCCGCCGCGATGGCGCGCACGATGTGGGCGATCGTGCCCTGCGCGCCGGAGATGTCGAAGCCGGCCGAGTCGACGTAGCCGCCGATCGAGGCATAGGCGTTCTGCATGTCGACGACGACGAGGGCGGTGTCGGTGGCGTGCAGCGCGAGCGGCTCGGGGCGCGCGGGCAGCACCACGGGCGCGGGCGCACCGGGCAGGCGCGGGGCGCCGACGGGCGTGGTCGAGGTGAGGGTGGTGTTGCGTGCAGGGGTGCTCACGTGCGTTCCCTTCTTCAGGCCGCCAGGCGCTCGGGTTCGACCTGCGAAGGCACCGGGCTTTGCACGTGCGCGCGGCTCTTCATCAGCGGCTGGATGCGCTCGCCGAAGGCCTCCACGCCCAGCACGAAGTCGTCGAAGGTCAAGAGCACGCCTTCGGTGCCGGGCACCTCGGCCACTTCGTCGAGCATGCGCGCCACGCTGGCGTAGGAGCCCACCAGCGTGCCCATGTTGATGTTCACGGCCGAGGTCGGGTCGGCCATCTGGCGCACGTTGGTGTCGGCGCCGGACTTGGTGTCGACCGCCCCCTGCTGCCCCAGCCAGGCGATGGCCTCGTGGTCGGCGCCGGCCTTGTAGTGCTCCCACTTGGCGCGCGCGGCCTCGTCGCTCTCGTCGGCGATCACCATCATCAGCACGTAGGTGGTGACGTGGCGGCCGGTCTTGGCGGTGGCCTCGATGAGCTTCTGGGCTGCCGGTGCGAAGGCCTTGGGCGTGTTCACGCCCTTGCCGAAGCAGAAGTTGTAGTCGGCGTGGGTGGCGGAGAAGTTCATGCCCGCGTCGCTCTGGCCCGCGCAGATCACCTTCATGTCGGCCTGCGGCTGCGGGCTCATGCGGCAATCGTCCATCTGGAAGTGCTCGCCCTTGAAGTCGGACTGGCCGGTGCCCCAGAGGTCGCGCAGCACCTGGATGTATTCGGAGAGGTACGCGTACCGCGTGCCGAAGAACTGGTCGCCGGGCCACATGCCCATCTGCGAGTACTCGGGCCGCTGCCAGCCGGTGACGAGGTTGAGGCCGAAGCGGCCGTTGGAGATGGAGTCGATGGTGGTCGACATGCGCGCCACGATGGCCGGCGGCATCACCAGCGAGGCGGCGGTGGCGTAGAGCTTGATCTTGCTGGTGACGGCCGCGAGGCCGGCCATCAGCGTGAAGGACTCGAGGTTGTGGTCCCAGAACTCGGTCTTGCCGCCAAAGCCGCGCAGCTTGATCATGGACAGCGCGAAGTCCACGCCGTAGCGCTCGGCCTTCAGCGTGATCTCCTTGTTGAGCGCGAAGCTGGGCTTGTACTGGGGCGCGTTTTCGGACAGCAGCCAGCCGTTGTTGCCGATGGGGATGAAGATGCCGACGTTCATGGAAGGACTCCTGTTGCGAGATGGCGGAGCTGCTTGCATGCGCCGTGCCAGCCCGATAAATCCTTATCGATCAATGACTTACGGAATCAGGACCACGACGTTTTGTCCATTTGGTCCAAAGTGGAGCAGCCGATCCACGAGGATTGCGGCAGCGCGGTGCGGGTCGGCCCAAAGCGGTGCAGTGCCGCGGTCACGGGCGGCGCGGCAGAATCACGCCATGCCCAAGACCCCACTCCGCGCCGCCGCGGCCATCGGCGGCACCGCCGACGACGTCGAAGCCGCCTTCTACGAAGCGCTGCAGCGCGGCGACATCGATGCGCTGATGGGCTGCTGGTCGGACGACGACGAGGTGTTCTGCGTGCACCCGGGTGGCCCCCGGCTGGTGGGCCCGGTCGCGATCCGCGCGGCCTTCGAGCAGATGTTCGGCCACGGCGCGATCCACGTGCGGCCGGCACGCGTGCGCAAGGTCGAATCGCTGGCCAGCGCGGTGCACAACGTGCTCGAACGCATCGAGGTGCTCACGGCCGAAGGGCCGCAGCATGCCTTCGTGCTGGCCACCAACGTCTATCACAAGACCGCCCAGGGCTGGCGCCTGGTGGCCCACCATGCCAGCCCGGGCAGCGCGCGCGAGCCCGACGAGGACGACACCGCGCGCCAGACCCTGCATTGAGGCCGGCCGTGCAAGCCATGTCGTCCTACCGCGCGCCGCACTGGTTGCCCGGTGGCAACCTGCAGACCATCTGGCCGGCGCTCTGGGCGCGCCGCGTGGACGGTGCGCCGCCGGTCTACCGACGCGAGCGCTGGACCACGCCGGACGGCGACTTCGTCGACGTCGACCGCATCGACGCCGCCGACCCGGCCGCGCCGCTGCTGGTGCTGTTCCATGGCCTCGAGGGCTCCTCCCGCAGCCACTACGCCGAGGCTTTCGCGGATTTCGCCGCCACGCGCGGCTGGGCTTTCGCGGTCCCGCACTTCCGCGGCTGCAGCGGCGAGATCAATCTGGCGCCGCGCGCCTACCACTCGGGCGATTTCGAGGAGATCGGCTGGATGCTCGAGCGCTGCGCCGCGGGACGGCCCCCCGGCGCCCCGGTGCTGGCCGCCGGCGTCTCGCTGGGCGGCAACGCGCTGCTGCGCTGGGCCGAGGAAGCCGGCGCCACGGCCCGGCACACCGTGCGCGCCGTGGCCGCGGTCTCGGCGCCGGTGGACCTGGCGGCCGGCGGCGCCGCGATCGGCCGCGGCTTCAACCGGCTGGTCTACACGCGCATGTTCCTGTCGACCATGAAGCCCAAGGCGCTGGCCAAGCTGGCCCAGCACCCGGGCCTGTTCGACCGCGACGCGCTGATGGCGGCCGGCGACCTGCACGCCTTCGACAACGTGTTCACCGCCCCGCTGCACGGCTTCAGGGACACCGACGACTACTGGGGCCGCGGATCGGCCAAGCCGCACCTGCAGGCGGTCCGGGTGCCGACCCTGGTGATGAACGCCCTCAACGACCCCTTCGTGCCCGCCGACAGCCTGCCGCGCCCGTCCGAGGTCGGCCCCCACGTCACGCTGTGGCAACCCGCGCACGGCGGCCACGTCGGCTTCCCGCTGGGCCTGCCCCCCGGCCACGTGCGCGGCATGCCCGAACGCGTGGGCGGCTGGCTGGCGCAGCACCTGCCCCGCTGAATCCACAGGGTATTGCCAGGGCCATCGCGGAACCGGCTTCGCCGGGCCGCAGATGGCGCCCCCCCGGCAGGGGGAGGGAGAAGCGACACGAAGTCGCGCGGAGCCTGGGGGCGAGCAAAATACCTCTATGGATGAGATCGTCAAACAGGCCCTCGCGAAGTGGCCCAACGTCCCGCACTGCCACGGCTGGCTCGGCCTCGACGCGCGCGGCAACTGGTACATGCGGGACGACCGCACGCAGGCCGAAGGCCCCTTCCCCGTCGCCAAGGGCTCGCTGCTGCGGCACGACAAGCTGATCGACTTCATCCAGCGCAACTACGAGGCCGACGAGGCCGGCCAGTGGTTCTTCCAGAACGGCCCGCAGCGCGTCTACGTCGAGCTCGAGGCCGCGCCCTGGGTCTGGCGCATCGGCGACGACTTCTCGGTGCGCAGCCACGCCGGCACGCCCACCACGCACGGTCAGCCATTGCTCGACGAGCACGGCAAGCTCTATCTGGCGACGCCGCTGGGGCTGGGCCTGGTGCACACGCAGGACATGGGCCTGGCGGCCGACGCCCTCGAGCAGGGCCTGTGGCCGCAGCCCGAGCCGGTGCAGGCGGCCGCCCTGCCCGCGCGCTTCGGCCATGTGCTGAGCCCGGCGGCACGCCACGCCACGACCACCTGAACCGCGCCCCAAAGAAAAAGCCGGCACGGGGCCGGCTTGGTTCGGGACAGCGTCGACGACGCCGGGGTGTTTCTTACTTGCTCGCGGCGGCGACCGGCGCGGAGGCCGCGCCATCGGCGGCGGGTGCCGCACCGTCCGCGGGCGCAGCGCCGGCGGCCGGACGGTCGGGCACCGGGAATTTCCCGCCGCCTGCGTTGGCCATGTAGACCACGGCACGGCCGATTTCGAGGTCTTCGAAATCGCCGCCACCTTGCGGCGGCATCGCGCCCTTGCCCTTGAGCGCGTGCTCGAGCAGCGTGGCGTAGCCCTGGCCGATGCGCGGGCCCCAGGCCGCGGCGTCGTTCAGGTGCGGTGCGCCGGGGATGCCGGGCGCGCCGTGGCAGGCCACGCACTGCGCCTTGAACACCACTTCGCCGGCGGCGAGTGCACGGTTGGCATCGCGGATCTCGATCGAGCCCACCTTCTTCAGGCGGTCGGCCACCTCGCGGTCGCGCGTGTCCTGCGAGACGCCGTAGAGCGACATGCTGTCGCCCTGTGCCGCACCCGAGGGCCGGTCGCCGGAGACCACGTAGGACACGAGGCCCACGATGATCGCGATGGGGGCGATGAACGAGAAAAAGACCGCCAGCAGCAGTTGCTTCGGGTTCTTGATGGGGCCGGTGTGGGCTTCTTCTGTGGCCTGGTATTGCGGGTCTGCGCTCATGGCGTCCTCAAAATCGGGGGCTTCTCGGGGGGGCGGGCGAAATCAACCCGCGATTATAGGGAAGGCCCCAGAGATCGACGGACTGTGTTGCCCATCGTGGTGCAGGCATGGCAAGGCGCGGCGCCGCAAAAGGCGCCGCGCCGGACCTCATTCCTTCCAGCCGCCGCCCAGCACCTTGTACAGCGTGACCTGGTTCTGCAGCTGCAGCATGCGGGTCTGCACCGCGGCCTGCTGGGCGCTGAACAGCGAGCGCTGCGCATCGAGCAGGTCGAGCGAACTCGCGATGCCGTTGCGGTAGCGCAGGTCCGACAGCTTGAAGCGCTGGTCCTCGGCCGCGGCCTGCGCGCGCAGGGCGCGCACCTGCTCGCCCAAGGTGGCACGGCCCGCGAGCGCATCGGCCACTTCGCGGAAGGCCGACTGGATCGACTTCTCGTACTGCGCCACCGCGATGTCGCGGCCGGCACGCGCCGAGTCGAGGCCGGCCTGGTTGCGGCCGGCATCGAAGATCGGCAGCACCAGCTGCGGCGCGAGCGAGAAGGCGGTCGAGCCGCTCTTGAACAGCCCCGACAGCTCGTTGCTCGCGGTGCCGGCCGTGGCCGTCAGCGAGATGCGCGGGAAGAAGGCCGCGCGCGCCGCGCCGATGTTGGCGTTGGCCGAGCGCAGCAGCTGCTCGGCCTGGCGGATGTCCGGACGCTCGATCAGCAGATCGGAGGGCAGGCCCACCGGCAGTTCGGGCATGGCCTGGATGGCCTCGAGCCGGCCCAGCCCGTTGACCGTGGGAAGGGCCCCGGGCTGCACCGGCGCGCCGAGCAGCAGCGCGAGCGCGTTCTCGTCCTGCAGCCGCTGGCGCTGCTGCTGGGCGTAGGCCGCGCGGGCGGTCTCGGCGGCCGAATTGGCGGCCTGGAAATCGAGCTCCGAGGAGACGCCGTTGTCGAAGCGCAGCTTGGTGAGCCGCACCGACTCGTCGCGCGTGACCAGGGTCTGGCGCGTGAGCTCGAGCAGTTCGTCGTCGGCCAGCAGCGTGTACCAGCCGGTCGCCACGGCGCCGATCAGGCTGATCTGCGCGGCCTTGCGGGCTTCTTCCGTGGCCAGGTACTGCGCGAGCGCGGCTTCCTTCAGGCTGCCGAGGCGGTCGAAGAAGTCGATCTCCCACGAGGAGATGCCCAGGCCCACCTGGAAGCTGTTGCCCAGGCGACCGTCGATCACCGACGGCTGCCGCGTGGCCGAGAAGATGCCGTTGAGCGCCGGGTACTGCGCGGCGCGGCTGATCTGGAACTGCGCGCGCGCCTGCTCGATGTTGAGCACCGACACCCGCAGGTCGCGGTTGTTGGCGAGCGCGGTGCGGATCAGCGCCTGCAGCCGCGGATCGGTGAAGTAGTCCTGCCACGCCACCGTCGCCGCGGCCGCGCCGGCGGGCTGCGCCGGGTCGCCGGGGAAGGTGGTGGGCACCGGCGCCGCGGGGCGCTCGTAGGTCGGGATCAGCGAGCAGCCGGCCAGGAAGGCGCTGGCCGCCAGCGCGCCGAGCGTGTGGCGTGAAATCATTCTTCGCTGCTTAGTCATGGCTTTGCTCGATCCCTGCCGCTTCGGCGTGGCGCCGATCGACTTCATGCTGGCGCGCGCTGCCCTTGAACAGGGTGCGCACGACCACGAAAAACACCGGCACGAAGAACACCGCGAGTGCGGTGCCCGTGACCATGCCGCCCAGCACGCCGGTGCCGATGGCGCGTTGGCTGGCCGAGCCGGCGCCGGAGGCCAGCACCAGCGGCAGCACGCCCAGGCCGAAGGCCAGCGAGGTCATCACGATCGGGCGGAAGCGCAGGTGGGCGGCTTCCAGCGCCGCTTGCACGACGCCCTTGCCCTGCGCCTGCAGATCCTTCGCGAACTCGATGATCAGAATCGCGTTCTTCGCGGACAGGCCGATGATGGTGATCAGCCCGACCTGGAAGTACACGTCGTTGGAGTAGGAGCGCAGCATGGTCGCGGCCAGCACGCCCAGCACGCCCAGCGGCACCACCAGGATCACCGACAGCGGGATGGTCCAGCTCTCGTAGAGCGCGGCCAGGCACAGGAACACCGCCAGGATCGCGAAGCCGTAGAGGATCATGGCCTGCGAACCCGCGAGCTTTTCCTCGCGCGACTGGCCGGTCCATTCGAAGCCGAAGCCCGGCGGCAGCTTGGCCGCCAGCGCTTCCATCTCGGCCATCGCCGCGCCCGAGCTCGAACCCGGCGCGGCCGAGCCCGAGATGCGCACGGCCGGGTAGCCGTTGTAGCGCACCGTCTGCTGCGCACCGTTGACCCAGCGCGTGCTCGCGAAGGTCGACAGCGGCACCGGGTTGCCCTGGGTGTTGCTGGCGTTGAGCTTGAGCAGGTCGTCGGGCTGCATCCGCGCCGGCGCGTCGGCCTGCACCACCACGCGCTGCAGGCGGCCCTGGTTCGGGAAGTCGTTGATGTAGCTCGAGCCCAGCGCCGTCGACAGCGTCGTGTTGATCGCGTCGAAGGTCACGCCCAGTGCGTTGGCCTTGTCGCGGTCGATGTCGATCTGCAGCTGCGGCGCGTCTTCCAGGCCGTCCGGCCGGACCTGCGTGAGCAGCTTGCTCTGCGAGGCCATGCCCAGCAGCTGGTTGCGCGCGTTGATCAGCGCCTTGTGGCCCGCGCCCGAGCGGTCCTGCAGCCGGAAGGTGAAGCCGCTGGCGTTGCCCAGTTCGGGAATCGGCGGCGGGTTCAGCGGGTAGATGAAGGCATCGCGCACACCCGAGAGCGCACCGAAGGCACGGCCCGCGAGCGCATCGGCCGAGTGCGCGGCGCCGCCGCGTTCTTCCCAGTCCTTGAGCGTCACGAAGGCGAGGCCTGCGTTCTGGCCCTGGCCCGAGAAGCTGAAGCCCAGCACGCTGACCATGCTCTGCACTTCAGGCTGCTTGAGGATGTAGCCCTCGACCTGCTCCATGACCGACAGCGTGCGCTCCTGCGTCGCACCCGGCGGCAGCTGCACGTTCACGATGATGTTGCCCTGGTCTTCCTGCGGCAGGAAGGAGGTCGGCAGGCCACGGAACAGCAGCACCACCGCGCCGACGATCGCCACATAGATGATCAGGTAGCGCGCAGCGCGCTTGAGCAGCCGCGACACCACGCTCTCGTAGCCCTTGGCGGTGCGCGAGAAGCCGCGGTTGAACCAGCCGAAGAAGCCCTTCTTCTCGTGATGGCTGCCTTGTTCCACGGGCTTGAGCAGCGTGGCGCACAGCGCCGGCGTGAGCGACAGCGCCATGAAGGCGGAGAAGCCGATCGAGGCCACCATCACCGCCGAGAACTGGCGGTAGATGTTGCCGGTCGAACCGGCGAAGAAGGCCAGCGGCACGAACACCGAGATCAGCACCACGGTCACGCCGATGATGGCGCCCGAGATCTGCCGCATCGCCTTGCGCGTGGCATCGAGCGGGCCCAGGCCCTCCTCGGTCATGATGCGCTCGACGTTCTCCACCACCACGATCGCATCGTCCACCACGATACCGATCACCAGCACCATGCCGAACATGGTCAGCACGTTGATCGAGAAGCCCAGCGCGGCCAGCACGGCGAAGGTGCCCAGCAGCGCGATCGGCACCACGATGGTCGGGATGATCGTGTAGCGCCAGTTCTGCAGGAACAGGAACATCACGATGAACACCAGCGCCACGGCCTCGAACAGCGTCTTCACCACCTCGGTGATGGAGATGCTCACGAAGCGCGAGCTGTCGTAGGGAATGCTCCACTTCACGCCTTCGGGGAAGAACTTGGCCAGCTCGGTCATGCGCGCGCGGATGGCCTTGGCCGACTGCAGCGCGTTGCCGCTGGGCGCCAGCTGGACGCCGATGCCCACGGCCGGCGAGCCGTTGAGGCGGGCCGAGGTCGAGTAGGCCTGGCCGCCGAGCTCGATGCGCGCGACGTCCTTGAGCCGCACCGACGAACCGTCGGTGTTGGCGCGCAGCACGATGTTGCCGAACTGCTCGATGGTGCTGAGCTGGCCGGTCACCACGACGGTGGCGGCGATGCTCTGGCCGGTGATGTTCGGCAGGTCGCCGATCGAGCCCGAGGAGACCTGCGCGTTCTGCGCGCGGATCGCCGCATTGACGTCGGCCGACGACAGGTTGAAGCCTTGCAGCTTGGTCGGATCGATCCAGATGCGCATCGCGCGTTCGGTACCGAACAGCTGCGCCTGGCCGATGCCGGCCACGCGCTGCAGTTCGGGCACGACGTTGCGCGAGGCGTAGTCGCCCAGCGCGATCGGGTCGATCGCCGGGTTGTCCGAGGACAGCATCGTGAACAGCAGGAAGTTGTTGCGCGACTTGTCCACGCGCACGCCCTGCTGCGTCACCGCGGCCGGCAGGCGCGGCGTCGCGCGCGACAGCCGGTTCTGCACGTCCACCTGGGCCAGGTCGGCATTGGTGCCGGTCTCGAAGGTGACCGTGATGGTGCCGGTGCCGTCGGCCTGGGCCACCGATTCCATGTAGATCAGGCCCGGCGAGCCGTTCATCTCGCGCTCGATGACGGACAGCA
>Ga0182008_10001002_pt1 | contig 19634 bp, 19 predicted proteins | sample Sormic07211129_1_FD_120482 | JGI IMG/M metagenome (GOLD analysis project Ga0182008, IMG submission 120482) | Rhizosphere microbial communities from Sorghum bicolor, Mead, Nebraska, USA - 072115-129_1 metaG | ecosystem: Host-associated > Plants > Roots > Rhizosphere | place: USA: Nebraska...
CGCGCTCACGCGGTACGAGCTCGGCATGCTCGCGGCGGCGGCGGGTTGCGCGGCGCTGGGCAACTACGCGCTCATCGTCGCCTGCCGCGGCGTCGATCTCTCGGTCGTCACACCTTTTCGCTATAGCCTGATCGTCTGGGCCCTGCTGCTGGGATACGCGATCTGGGGCGACATGCCTCGGCCCCAGGCAGCCGTCGGCGTGCTGCTGATCGTCGCGGCCGGCGCCTTCACCGTCTGGACCGCGCGGCGGCCATAGGTAAAAAGACCGAACTGTCCGCCCGCCATGGTTCGCAGGCGCTCGATGGAGCGCTCGTCGCGACGTTCGCCGCCCTATCAACTCTGACAGTGTCCCTGCGCCTGTCATCACGTTGTAATGCGGGCCTCATTCAACGAGGTGACCTCATGGAGATCATTGCGGGAACGATCGACTCTTTCACGGCAGACGTGCTGTTCGACATGGCGCGCTACCGGCACGAGGTATTCGTCGAGAAGCTGGGCTGGAAGCTCGATACGCGCGGTCGGCTGGAACTGGACGAATTTGACCGGAAGGACACCATCTATCTGATCGCGCGCAATACGGACGGGGAGATCATTGGCACGAGCCGCCTCTTGCCCACGCACCGGCCCTATTTGCTCGCCAGCGTCTTCCCTCAACTGCTCGGCGCCACGCCCGCGCCGTGCTCGCCTGACGTCTGGGAGCTGTCGCGATTTGCCGCTGCCGATTGGATGCGGCTCGACGCGGGCGAAAACGCACATGGCTGGTCGCTCGCGCTGGACATGCTGAGCGTCGCTATGCGGACCGTTGCCAAGCAGGGAGGACGGCGACTCATCAGCGCCTCGCCACTGGGCATCGAGCGCATTCTGCGTCGCGCGGGCCTGTCCGTGCAGCGCGCGGCCCCCCCGGTGCTGATCGAGGGCCAGCATCTCTTTGCCTGTTTCATCGATGTGAACACGGGCTGGTGTCCGCGCCAAGACCGGCACGCCGACGCGGTCGGTTGAGTCCCCCGCAGTTGGGCTGGCGCGCCCCCTGCGGCACGCCACTCAGTTCAGGAGCCCGAGCCGTGAAGCGAATGCCGCGGCCGAGCTCTTGGTGGGCGCGCCCAATCTGGCCATTGCGTTCTGCAGATGAAATTCGACCGTGGGTTTGGAGATGCAAAGGATGGACGCGATCTCATCGCTCGTCTTGCCATCGCCGGTCCAGCACAGCACCTCCACCTGCCGTTTCGTGAGGGATTCGAGCCCCTCCAGCGGGCTACCTCCCAGGAGGCCGCAGAACGCGCGGTGGGCGGTATGGACCAGCCACTGCAGCAAGAGATCCTTGGCGAGCATCTCCGCGGCCGTCAGCGGTTCGCCCGACCTTGCAAGCGTCAACATGCCGACCCGCGCGTCGGGCTCGAAGATCGATTGCGCCCAGCCGACGCGCAGGCCGAACGAGCGCGCCTCGTCCCACATCTGCGGTGCGTCCCGAAAGACTTCGTTACTCCAGACCACGGGCGTGCCGCTGTGCACGCCGTGTGCGACCGTGGGATCGACCTGGAGGTATCCGGCGTTGATGTAACGGTGATTCCACCGCTCGTCGTACGTGCTGAACATCAAGGTCTTCTGTCGGGTGAAGGGTACGAGCGTGCGCAGCCCGTAGGCGCAGTGCTCGAAGCCGAGGTGCCTGGTTGCCACGCTGATCTGCGCGAGCACCTCAGAAGGCTCGCTTGCCTGGCTCAACCGACCGAGAATATCCTGCGTCCACTCGTTCATTGGTGCGCTTCCTGCGTCGTCAGCACCCCCCATTTTTCGCGAGCACCGTCGAGGCTCCCGGTGTGGAGACTGTCAGGCGAAAAGGCCAGCGGCTCCGGCCTTCTGAACCGACCCGCGCTGGGCCGGCGCCCGGCGGCCACCCAGCATGTGATGGAGGCCAGGGTGCGACAGTCTAGAAGCGCCTGGCCGAGCCCGGTGGCAAAATTTCCCACCATTTCTGCCAATCTCGCGAGCCCCCGTTTCGCGCACTGGCTCGGTGCGCGAAGCGTAGTGAGATTCCGGATTGATCCTCCCTACGGTGGCTCCTCATGACGCACAAGGTCTGGTTCCTACTGCTTTCCGGATTTGTTCTTCTCGACATCATCAACGTGCTCGCGGTCTTCAAGGCCGCCAATGCCGCCTTGCGCAGGACACGCGGCAAGCTCGTCGCCTATGACGTTCGATTGGCCTCGGCAACGGGCGGCCAGGCCCAGAGCTCAAGTGGTGTGGCACTCTCGACACGTACATTGCCGCACCGGCTCGTCGGTCGGGCGAGCACGCTCTTCATCAGTGGAGAACCCGATCCGGGCTCGGCGGGGCCGGCAAGCGTGCGGCGATTGCGCGAATGGCTCTCCTGGAACCGGAGGCAGTTGAGCCGCGGCACCGTCCTGGGTGCCCGGGCATTGCTGCCGCGGGCGCCAGACGTCCATACCGTGCGGCGACAAGGCCGCGCTGCACCGCCGGCGCCGCGCCGCGCGCAGGGAGCCTATCTGCACGTGGGCTGCAGGAACGCGGATGGCTGGTGCGTCATCGAACCTGGCCAGGGAGAAGACCTGGCGCTGTCGTGGATCGCGGAGGACCGAGGTGCCGCGTTCGCGGACATGCTCGCCGCGCGCCTTGCCGGACCACGCAGCCGTCGCTACTGCATGCCACGCCGTCGCCGGGTGTCAACCGAGCCGCCCGCGATCGACGCGCGGATCGGCACGCTGCATCAGTGGATCGCGGTGCATCTGCAGGAGAACCTCAGCGTCGCCCGATTGGCGCAGAAGGTCCACATGTCCACACGCTCCTTCGCACGCTTCTACGAACGTGCGACCGGTCTGTCGCCCGGGCGCGGCGTACAGCAGATGCGCCTCGACGCCGCCCGCCGCCTGCTAGAGACAAGCCCACTCCCCCTCAAAACCATCGCCGGGCAATGCGGCTACGGATCCCAGGAGGTGATGCGCAGAGCCTTCGTTCGCGACCTGCAGATGACGCCGTGCGAATACCGGCGGCGCCTCGCCATGATGAAAGATGCAGGCGCGGCCTAGGAGCATGTCTTTCTCGGCGCAACGGGGCCTGCCCAATGCCGGATTGCCCGCCACGACGCGCCCGCACGTCGGGCGCCAATGACTCGTCGACCTGGCCGCATCGCTACTCCTCTGTGGCCCAGCACACCAGCCGCAGGTCCGCCAGCGGCAACAAGGCACGCGTGCCGTCGCCGAAGCGGACCTCCCCGACGTCGCCGTCCTTCGCCTTGATGCGCAGCGAACCGCGCTTTCCACCATGCTCCACCACAAGCACCGTGCGGCCGGCGCTGATGACCCTTGGGAGCCCGCTCCCGGGCGCCGCAGGTGTCGAGCCGCCGAGGGACGGGGGCGACGGCGGGCGATGTCTTGTCTGCGCCCGCCCGATCGGGCCGCCCCGCGCCAGCAGTTCCTCAAGTTCATGCGGACGATCGGTAGCGATGGCCACCAACTCGTACAACAATCGCACGTCCCCGCCGACCCGCCCGTCCTCCACCGCCTGCCGCAATTGCGGCGGCGCGTCGCTAAGTCGTGCCGCCTCGGTGATGAAGGAACGCGGTTTGCCCAAGCGTCGCGCGATCTCGGCGCGCGAATGGCCTTCCCTTTCCCGCTCGGCGATGAAGGTGGCCAGATCGAATGGCGACATGTCCTCGCGGTGCAGATTCTCCGCCGCCTGTGCGAAGGGGTCGACCCGCTCGTCCACGAATGCCGGGACTGTGGCAAGGCCCGCTCGTCGCGCGGCGCGCACCCTGCGCTCGCCCCGGTTGACAACGTACCGGTCCGCGTGCTCGGGATGGCATCGCAACGATACCGGTTCCAGCACGCCATGCTCTCGGATCGATTCAGCAAGTTCCTCGATGCGTTCGCCCTGGATGCGACGGCGCGGCTGACGGGGGTCGAAGTCGATGCGGTCGAGCGCCATCTGCATCGGTGTGCCCACGCCGGCAGAGGTCGCTTCGCCCGTTAGCAGATCGGCCGCCCTGAACTGCGACAGCACACTCAGGTCCAGCCCGTCGGGCGAATTCATACTTGCGCGTCCGCAGACACGGGCTCTTTCGAGGCGTCAATGCGTTGCTGCAGCAACTCGAACGCCCGCATCACCTCGAGGCTCGCCTCGCGGGCCGCGCTCTTGGGTAGTCGCCACACCGGCACGCCCGCGGCCAGCGCCTCGGGAATAGCCGAGCGGGTCGAGATTCGTGCCGGCACTACGAACTCCCGGAAGTTCAAGGCTAGATCCTGCATCGCAGCCTTCTGTCGCAACGAATGCGGATTGAACCGGTTCAAGACGATGGCTGCCAGCCGCAGTTGGGGGTTGTAGCGCCGTCTGACGCCGAAGATGGTTCTGAGCATGTCGGCGACGCCGTCGAGGCTGTATTCCTCCAGCTCGACCGGACAGACCACGGCATGGCCAGCGATCAGCGCCGCGCTCATGCGCAATCCCAGTGCCGGCGGCGTGTCGATCACCACCGTGTCGAATTTCTGCGTCAGGCGAATCACGTTCGTGCGAAATGTGGGAATCACGACTTCCGCCTTCGCGAGTTCGACGTCGGCCAGCTTCTTGCTGCCCGGCACTAGGGCAATGGTCTGCGCGCGGGCCGGGACGATCGGGCTGATGTCCCCTCCGAAAAGTTCCACCGCCTCCGCGATCGCCGAGGCGCTGCGCAGCGATTTCGAGCTGTTCGCCTGCGCGTCGAGATCGATCAGGCACACCGACTGGCGTCGTACATCGGCCAGCCAGTATGCGTACAGCACCGCCAGGGTCGACTTGCCGACACCGCCTTTCTGGTTGCCGAAGATGACCACGTTGCCCATGACTTGCTCCTCAGTCCTCGACGCGAGCCGCGCGGGGCCTCTACGTCCACAACGCGCTGCGCGGCTGCCGTTGAAACCTGCGACAGAGCCATCCCGGCGCAAGGCGGCCCTTCTCGTTGATTCGTGATGGATCGCCATACCCTGTCGCTCACGAATATCGCTGCCCCACGCTTTGCAATGCCACTGTCAAAAACAATAGTCGACACACGCATGTGTGGAGGCGGACATTGCGCCCCATGCAAGCACTCGATGTTCAACACAGGCATGCGACCGACAAAGGCCGACGCGGGGTCTGGCTTTCCGTGCTTGTTGTCGTTGGCTTGATGGCGCATGCCTGCACCCTGTGGGCGCAGGCGGAGTCCGGCGCATCCCAGGTCGTCGGTCAGCAGCAGCAGGCGGCGCGCGACCACGACCGCATCGCGATCCTTCGCGAAGAGCTCGCGAAGTCGCAAGCGCATTTGGAGGATCTCGCGCGCCGCAAGGCTGAGCGGCTCGCCGCGTCCGATATGCAGGCAGCGACCGAAGCCGAGGCGCAGCGCGTTCGCACTCTCGGCGATATCGCAGCCATCCAGCGAGAGATCGCGTCCACCTCGCGTACCTCCGCCCAGACCGCGGCGGTCAAGCCCGTGGCCGCTCAGACCATCAAGGGCCAGGCCGCCGCCGGCAAGCGCGCGGCGCCAACGCTCTGGTGGGACGTCTACGGCGGCAGCCGGCGCATTGACCCCTCAGCTTCAGTTTCTCTCGCGCCCCCGTCCGGGCAAGTGCCTGCGGGATCTTCCTCGGCCACTGGAGTCTTGCCATGACTGCATGCTCGATCCACCCTATCTGGCCCGCAACACGCTTCAGCGTCCGAACCCGATGGATCGGATGCCTGCTCATCGCCGTGCTCGCGACCTCCCCCGCCGACCTCGTCTGGGCCGGAAGTCCGTTCGCGACAGGCGCCAACGCGACCCAGCAGCAACTCGTTGCCATCCTGACGCCGCTGGCGGCGGTCGCCGTGATGGTCTCCGGCGCCATGGCCTGGTTCGGTCGCCTGAGCTGGTGGTGGATGGTCGCCGTCGTGATCGGCACCGTGCTGGTCTTCGGCGGCCCCCAGATCGTCTCCTGGATCCGAGGCCTGTTCGGGGTGTAAGGGAGAGCGGTCCATGAGTCGCAACCAAGGCATCGCCGCGGATCCTCTGTTCGTCGGCATGACACGGCCATCGATGGTCTGGGGCGTCACCTACTCGGCCATGATGTTCAACATCGTGGTCACGACCGAGTCGTTCATCATGACCAAGAGCCTCGCGTGGCTGCTGGCCTTCGTGCCGATCCACGGGGCGCTCTACCTGGTCTGCCTGTACGAGCCGCGCTTCTTCGACCTGCTGCAGCTGTGGGGCCGCACCCGACTGCCCGCCACGCTCGGCGGCAATCTGCGGTTCTGGCGTGCGAATTCGTACAGCCCCCTGGCGCTGGACATGCCTGATTGGCGAGGGCGCCGCCGCATGCGGACGCCGCCTGCGGCGGTGGTCTGACACGGGATCGCCATGAAGCTGCTGTCACGCTCCGAACACACGCTGCGCCGCGAAGCCGGCGCAGCAACCATGATCCCACTGTCGTCGCATGTGGACGAGCATGTGGCCCGGACGCGCGCGGGCGACTATGTGCAGACGCTGCGCCTGGCCGGCACGAGCTTCGAAAGCGCGGACGACAATGACATCAACAGCTGGCACGAGCGCCTCAATGTCCTGCTGCGCAATATCGCCTCGCCCAACCTGGCCCTGTGGACCCACGTGATCCGGCGTCGCGAGACAGGCTATCCGGCCGGGCGGACGGTGTCCGGCTTCGCCGATGAAATCGAACAGCGCTACCGCCGCAAGATGGCCGGCGAGCGGCTGATGGTCAACGAGCTGTACCTGTCGGTCGTCTTCCGGCCGCAGCCGACCCGCATCGGCAACGCCGCATTGCGGCTGTTCAGGCGCGCGGACCCGGAGGGTGCGCAGGCGGAGTTGAGCGATGCCCTCGATGCCTGCGACAAGCTGCGCCAAGAGCTGCTCGCGGCACTGGAGCGCTACGACCCCGAAGCCCTGGGCATCTATCGGCTGCACGAAGAGGATGTGCTGTTCTCCACTCTGATGGAGTTCCACGGCCTGCTGATCAACGGGGAATGGCAGCGCATGCCCCTGCCGCGCTCACCCCTCAACGAGGTTCTGGCCACCACCCGGCCCTTCTTCGGCAATGAAGCCATGGAATACCGCACGGGCACCCAGACGCGGATCGGCGCCTTCCTCGGCATCAAGGAGTACCCCACGCCCACGGCGCCGGGCATGTTCAGCGCGCTGCTGACCGCACCCTTCCCCTTCGTGCTCACGCAAAGCTTCACCTTCTTGGCAAAGGGCACGGCGACCGACATGATGAGCCGCCAGCATCACCGGATGGCGGCCGCCGGAGACCTGGCCGTCTCACAGGCCGAGGAGCTCAAGGACGCGCTGGACGACCTGATGAGCAACCGCTTCGTGATGGGCGACCACCACTTCAGCCTGCATGTGCTGGCCGACACCTACGACGGCCTCGGCGAGGCCGAAGGCCGGCCCCGCCTGAAGCAGCTCAACGACAACGTGGCCCGCGCCCGCTACCTGCTGGGCGACACGGGAATGGTGGTGGCACGCGAGGACCTCGCGCTGGAGGCGGCGTTCTGGGCGCAGTTGCCGGGAAACTTCGGCTACCGCAGCCGCAAGGCGCCGGTGACCAGCCGCAACTTCGCCGCGATGTCGCCCTTTCATAATTTTCCGACCGGCCGCGCCACGGGCAACTACTGGGGTGACGCGCTGGCCATGTTCATGACCCGCGCCGGCTCGCCCTACTACTTCTCGCTGCATGCGAGCGACCCGCGCAGCCCGGATGGCGGCAGCCGCCGCGACGTCGGACACATCACGGGCGTGGGTCCGGTCGGCACCGGCAAGACCACGTTGCTGGGTTTCTGCATGGTGGCCATCTGCAATCGCCTCGACGCCACGCAGGTCATCTTCGACAAGGACGAGGGGCTGCACATTCTGGTGCGAGCACTGGGCGGCCGGTACCTCCCCCTCAAGAACGGCGTGCCGACCGGCTGCAATCCGCTGCAGCTCGACGATGTGGTCACCGACAACATCGAGTTCATGCGGCACTGGCTCAGGCGCCTCGTCATGCGCACGCCGAGCGACACGTTGACCGTCCGTCAGGAAGACGACCTCGACCAGGCGCTGCACGGCACCCTGAAGCTCGATCGCTCGTTCAGGCGCCTGTCCCGCCTCGTCGCCTTCCTCGACATCACGGACCCCGAGGGAATGCACGCACGCCTTCGCAGATGGTGTGCCTCGGAAAGCGGCGACTATGCCTGGGTCTTCGACAACGATCACGACGACGTGGCCCCGCTGCTGGCCCGGCACGCTCTGGTCGGGTTCGACGTGACCGACTTCCTCGACAACGAAGTCGTGCGCACACCGTTGACCATGTACCTCTTTCATCTCGTCACCCGGATGGTGGATGGGCGTCCGCTCGTGTGCTGGATGGACGAATTCGCCAAGCTCCTGAACGACCCCGCCTTCGCGAAGTTCGCCAAGAACGGCCTGGAGACCTGGCGCAAGAAGAACGCAAACATCGCCACCTTCACCCAGAGCACCAGCCATGTGCTCGATTCCAGCATTGCACGTGCGATCGTCGAACAGACGCCCACGAAGATCCTGTTCCCCAATCCGGAGGCGGACTACGACGAGTACACCCAGGGCTTCAACCTGACGGACAGGGAGTTCGCGCTCATCAAGCAGGAACTCGAGCCCGGCTCCCGGCAGTTCCTCATCAAGCAGAACCATGTCAGCGTGGTCGCGCAGCTCGATCTGCAAGGCTTCGATGACGCGCTAGACGTCATTTCCGGGCGCGCGAGCAATGTCCGCCTCATGCGCGAGTGCATCGCGACCTTCGGACCGGATCCCGACCAATGGCTCGCGCCCTTCCGCAAGGCACTGGCCGACCGCCCTTCCCTTTCGCTCTCACACCAGGAGAACTCCCATGCATAGGTTCCTTGCTGCCCTCATCCTTGCTGCGACTTCGCTGGCACCGCTGCACGCCAAAGCCGGTATCCCGGTGATCGACGTCACGGCCGTTGCCAACCTGATTCAGCAGGTCATGTACTGGCAGCAGCAGATCTCCGGGATGCAGAAGCAGTACGACCAGTTGAAGGAATCGAAGGACCAACTGACCCAGACCCACAACGCGATGACTGGAAGCCGAGGTATGGAGCAACTGCTGCCGACCTCTGACCTCGCGCGCAACTACTTGCCTCCCAGTTATGGCGAGCTGATGAACACGCTCAACGGCTCTTCGACCGGTTATGCGGGGCTGGCCAGCCAAGTGCAGTCGATCATGAAGGCCAACAGCATCCTCTCCGGAACGCAGATGGAGGCGCTCAGTCCCGAGTTGCGGCAGATCGTCGAGCAAGGGCGGCAATCGGCAGCGCTGCTCAACGGCATGACCCAGAGCGCATACCAGAACACCAGCCAGCGTTTCGCGGCGCTGCAACTGCTGATCAGTCGCATCGCTTCCGCGCAGGACCCAAAGGCGATCCAGGACCTGCAGGCAAGGATCCAGGCCGAGCAGAACATGCTGACCAATGAGCAGACAAAGCTGCAGAGCCTCTATCAGATTGCAAGGGCCGAAGAAGCGGCCCAGCAGCAGCGCACCCGGGAGCAAGTCATCTCGGGCCATGGCGGATTCAACTCACGGTTTGTTCCCAGCCCGTGAATCATCATGTCCAAATCAACGATCGTCATCGTTGTGATTGCAGTACTTGCCCTGGGAGGCGTTTATCGCTTCCTAAAACAGGACTCGACTCCAACCGCGTCCCCCGGAAGCGCTCCGTTCAAAACGACCAAGCCGGCAGCATCAAGGGCCGAGCATGGGGACTTCCAGAATCGATTTCAGCCGACGATGCGGCCTACTAGCGGTTCCGGAAAATGAAGTTCGACGAGGCGCGCAATGTTCTTTCAACAATTCTGGACGTGGCTCAACGATCAATTGACCGAATACCTCGCGGCCAAAACGGCGACTGTGGCCGGTGCCATTGAGCCTGCGGTGGTAACGCTCGCGACGATCTACGTAATGATTTGGGGATTTCTCAGCCTGACCGGAAGAATTCAAGAACCCATATGGGAGGGGGTCAAGCGCATCTTCTTCATCGCGATCGTACTGGGCGTCGGTCTGAGACTTTGGCTTTACAACGGAGTCATCGTGGACACCTTCTTCAACGCACCAGTGCAGCTTGCGGCCAAGATCACAGGTGCATCGAACCCTGTGTCAGTGATTGACACGATATGGGACAAAGGCGGAACCGTTGCTTCAAACCTTTGGAGCAAAGGCGGTGTTTTGAACGGTGACTTTGGCTTCTATTTGGCTGGAGCCATCGTCTACTTCATCATCGGAGGCGTGGCCGTCTACGCGCTCTTCCTGCTCGTTTTGTCCAGGCTCGCGTTGGCACTGATCCTCGCCTTAGGACCCGTTTTCATCTGCCTGCTTTTCTTCGAGGCCACACGCCGATTCTTTGAGGCGTGGATCGCACAGTTGGCTAACTACGCACTGGTCGCCGTCCTCAGCTCGCTGGTGGCGAGCCTCATGCTTCAGATCGTTTCTTCCTACGCCACGCAGACGGCCGCACGCGGCGCGGCCATCGTTACCGTGGATGCACTGAACATGGTGCTGTGTGCTTCGCTGGTGCTGCTGGTCATGCGCCAGATCATGTCTATCGCAGCCGGGCTTGCGAGCGGCATCGCACTCAGTTCATTCGGCCTCGCCAGCGGATTGGCGCGGTGGGCAATGGGCGGGTCCAAGCGCACGAGTTACGAGTTCGGTCGCGGCGTGCTGGACGGCCTACGGCGCGAGCCAGGCGGTCGCTGGGATTCGTTCCGCCGCCTGGCGGGCAATCGCGTTGGTGCTGGCGTGGCCTCGATGGCAAGTTTCGGCGCCGCGCGTCGCGGCGGCACCGTGCTTCCGAGAGAGCAGGTCATGCCGGGCCTCTCGCGCAATCGCTAGCGAAGGAGCGTGCAAATGAAGCCTTCGATCATCCTTTCTCTGCTTGCCCTTCTTTTTGCGGCATGTGGCACTCGCCCGCCTACCCCGCCGGATTGCGAAGGGCCGCTCACACCGATCAACATCTCGAACGGCGTTTCTCAGTCAGGAGCGGCCCATGCACCAGAACGCCGCCCTTGAAAAATACCTGAGCGAGGCACAGAGCTGGGAACTCGACCGTTCGCGCCGCTCCGAGCGATCAAGCAAGATCGCCTGGACCGTGGCCGCAGCGGCGACACTGGTCGCTGTGCTCTCGGTCGCGGCCGTCAGCGGGCTCACGCCGCTGAAGCAGCCTGTTCCCGTTCTCATCCGTGTCGACAGCAGCAGCGGGATCGTAGACGTCGTTCCCACCTACGAGGGTACGACCGACATCGAACAGCTGGTGACCCGCAACCTGCTGCAGAACTATGTGATCGCCCGCGAGCGCTACTTCTACGGTACCGCGGAGGCGGATTACGAGCTGGTCGCCTCGCAGAACTCGCCTCGGTTGAACCAAGAGTGGGCCGCCGCGTGGGCCGCCGACAACCCGGCCTCACCTCTGAATGCCTACAAGGACGGCACGTCCATCCGCGCGCAGGTGCGATCGGTCACCTTCCTCAAGCTGGAGAGCGGGAAGGACAAGCTGGCACAGGTTCGCTTCACCCGCTCGACGCGCACGGGCGGTACCGGCGAGGAGCAGACCATCCACTGGGTCGCCACGATCGAATTCGCCTATGTCCCGCCGTCGACGGACAACAAGATGCGATCGCTCAATCCGCTGGGCTTTCGCGTCGTCGAATATCGCCGCGAACCCGAGGTCGCCCCGGCCAGCGCTGCACCGAGCAGGCAGGAGGCGCGATGAAGCCCTGGCGCATGCACCGCAGGTTTCCCTTCGCGATCGGATTGGCGGCAAGTCTGGCGCTTGCCGCGCCGCACGGCCGAACTGCGACCGTGCCGCCCACCGGCAAGGTCGACGCCCGGGTGCGGGTGGTCGCCTACCACCCTGAGGATGTCGTGACTTTGCAGGGCTACGTGGGCTACCAGATCCATTTGCAGTTTGCCGAAGGCGAGGAGTTCGTGAACCTCGGCGCCGGCGACAACGGTGCCTTCGATGTCGGCGCCGAGCGCAACCACTTCTTCATCAAGCCCAAGGAAGCACGCGCTTCGACCAATTTCACCGTCCTCACAAACCGTCGGGCCTACCACTTCGACTACATCGTGTCTTCCGTGACGCCCGCGAGCGCAGCCAACAGGCGCATGGTGTATTCGATTCGTTTCACCTACCCGGAGGACGAGGCCCGCGCCGCGGCAGCGGATCAGGAACGACGCAGGACCGAAGCGCGCATGAACGAAGAGACCTCTAAGCGCCCGCGCAATGCCGACTACTGGTTCTGCGGCAGCGATTCGCTCCGACCCGTGAGTGCCCACGACGACGGCGTGCAGACGCGACTGCGCTTCCAGGCGCAATCAGACTTTCCCGCCATGTTCGTGCGCAACGACGACGGATCCGAGTCGCTGTTGAATTTCAACGTCGAAGCGGATGAAGTCGTGATCCACCGCGTGGCGCGCCGCTTCGTGCTGCGGCGCGGTGGCTTGGTCGGCTGCGTGGTCAACCGGTCGTTCGCCGGCGGCGGCGCGCGCCCCCCGACCCACACGAGCGCAGAAGATGTGCGCCGCACCACGACGGGAGAGGGGCCGTGACCTGGATCGACCAGACTCGCCGCGGCGCCCGAATGGATCCGCCGACGCATTCCGATGCGTCCGAGATCGACCCCGGCACCGGGGAGATCCTCTCTGGGCAACCGGCGGCGGCCACCGGAAGCGCCGCAGCCCACGTCGCCGACGAGCGCACCACGGTGCGAGGTGAACGCGCCATTCCATCGGTCAATCGCGAGCGCTCTGTCCAGTCGCGCATCAGCGGATTCCTGGCGCTGGCCGTGATCATTCTGCTCGGTGGCGGCTTCCTGTTCTGGTACTACAACACGCAGTACGCCAAGACCCGCGAGACCGAAGAGGCCGCGAGAAAGGCAGCGGCGGCACGCGCCGGCGGCGAGATGAAGGTGCCGCCGCTCGGCCGCATCGATCCGCCGAGAACACCGCCGGAAGCGACGGCAATCGCAGGCGCTCCCCTCGCCCCGCCGCCGCCGGCGAACGCCGCAAACGCGGGCCCTCCACAGAAGACGCCCGAGCAGATCGCGCTGGAACGGCAGTTGGGCACACCGGTGCTTCGGCGCGCGCAGTCCGCCCAGCCCTTGGGCATTCCGGCAGCGCGCGCGTTTGCGGACCCGGCAATGCTGCCCGCTGGCAGCGGGCCAGGCATGTCCCAGCTGTTCGGCGCGCTGCAGCTGCCTGGCGCCGGCTCGGCCGCGTCCGGCGGCGGTCAACTTGCAGCGAGCCTCCGGCCGACGCCGACCCCGGCGGTCCTCGCCCAGACCCTGCCCACACGGCGCATGCTTTTGCCCAAGGGTGCGTTCATCGACTGCACGCTGGAGACCGCCATCGACTCCACCTACGAAGGCATGACCACCTGCGTCGGCGCCAGCGACATCTACGGGGCGGACGGCAAGGTCGTGCTGCTGGAGCGCGGCACCAAGTACGTGGGCGAGCAGCGCGGAACGCCGCGGCAGGGACAGGGCCGCGTCTTCATCGTGTGGGACGAAGCGCGCACCCCGACCGGCGTCGTGGTCCAGTTGGCCTCCCCCGGAACCGACGAACTGGGACGCACCGGGTTGCCCGGTTTCGTCGACGCCCACTTCTGGGACCGCTTCGGTGCCGCGGTCCTGATTTCGGTGATCGACGGCACGATGCAGGCAATCGCCGCCCAGCAGCAAAGCGGCACTCGGGTCGGCGGCGGCGGCCTCGTGCTCGGTCCGCAGGGCAGTCGCGACGTCATCACGGAGGTGCTGCGCAGCACGGTGTCGATTCCGCCGACCGTCATCAAGAACCAGGGCGAGCGGATCCAGATCCTGGTCGCCCGCGACGTGGATTTCAGGGGCGTCTATGCGCTTCGAACCGACCCAGCCAATCCCTGAACGCACGCCCTGCGCCGCCACCGACCACCTGCAATCGGTGGCCAGCCCCGTGGGAGCCGCAGCAGGCGCGGAACCGCCCTCGTCCCTTGTCCTCTTTCTCGGCCCGCTCGGTCGTCTGCTGGACGATCCCGAGGTCACCGAGATCTGCATCAACGAGCCCGGCGTGGCTTTCGTGGAGCGGCAGTCGGGCTGGCTGCGCGAGGAGTTGCCGTTCGCGAGCTTCGACTGGTGCATGGCCATCGCCAAGCTCGCGGCCAACTTCACGCACCAGCGCATCTCCGCCAACGAGCCGCTCCTGTCCGCCACCCTCCCGGGCGGCGAAAGAATCCAGATCGTGCTGCCGCCCGCGACGCTGGAGCGGACCGTCTCGATCACGATCCGGCGTCCGTCCCACACGCTCTGGAGCCTCGAAGAACTGGCGGTTCTGCGCGTCTTCGAGCCGACATGCAGCGTCCCCGCCTGTCCGGTGCGGCCGACCGATCTGGACAACCTGGCACCGGAGGACCGGGACCTGTCGAGGCTTCTCGCACGCCGCGAATTCGTGCCTTTCCTGCGCCGCGCGGTGCAGTGGCGCAAGAACATTCTGCTGTCCGGCGCGACCGGCTCCGGCAAGACAACGGTCGGCAAGGCGCTGATCCTAGAGGTGCCACCCGAGGACCGTCTGATCACGATCGAGGACGTGAAGGAACTGTCGCTGCGCAACCAGCCCAACCATGTGCGGCTCTTCTACTCGCAAGGCGCCCAGGGGCAAGCCGAGGTCACGCCCGGCCAGCTGCTCGCCAGTGCCAAGCGGCAGCGCCCCGACCGCGTGTTCGTGTCCGAATTGCGAACCGGCGAAGAGGTCTATGACTACCTGGTGTCCGTGAACACCGGCCACCCCGGCTCAATCACCAGCGTGCATGCGGACACCGCGGCGATGGCCTTCGTGGCGCTGGCGCAGTTGATGAAGCGCAGCCAGGCGGGCCAGGGCATGAGCACGCGCGACGGCGTGGAATTGGCGCAGATGAGCGTGGACATCGTCGTGCAGTGCGCGCGCGAACGCCGGGACGACCGGCCGCGGCGCATCGTGCGGGAGATCTGGTATGACCCTGGCACCAAGAACCGAAGGCTTACCTAGCCCGTTCAGGATCGCGGTCGCGTTGGTGGTGGCCGCGATCGTCGGCGTCTACGTTGCCGGCCATGCGTTCCTGATGGCGATGAAACTGCCGCCGCAGCAAGTCACGCTGCTGACCCTGCACGCGTACTGGCAGGCCTACGACGATCGGCCGGACGTGCGCCGCGTCCTCCTGGCCTCGCTGGCCGGTTCCCAGGGGATGATGCTGGGCCTGGTGGGCGTCGCCATGCTGCCGCGTCGCCGGCCGCTGCACGGCGAGGCCCGGTTCGCGAGCCGGCGCGAGATCGCACGGGCCGGGCTGCTGCAGGAGCACGGCATCATCCTCGGGCGCCTGGGCAACCGCTACCTGGTGCTGCCCGGCCAGCAAGGTGTCGAGCTCGAGGCGCCGCCGCGCAGCGGCAAGGGCGTCGGCGTGGTCATTCCCAATCTGCTGAACTGGCCCGGCTCGGCCATCGTCAGCGACATCAAGGGCGAGAACTTCACGCGCACGGCGGGCTTTCGCGCGGCCCATGGGCAGGAGGTGTACCTGTTCGATCCGCTGTCCGAGCGCGAGTGCTCGGCACGCTGGAATCCGCTCGGCTACGTGTCCGAGGCGCCTTACCGCTGTATCGACGACCTGCAACGCATCGGCACGATGCTCTTTCCCGATCCGCAGGCCGGTGACCCCTTCTGGAGTTCGTCGGCCCGGTCGCTGTTCCTGGGCATCGCCCTCTACCTCTTCGAGACCGCGGGCGCCACGCGCACCCTCGGCGAGGTGCTGCGTCAGGGCATGGCCAGCGATGCGGAGGGCTTCCAGAAGCACTGGAAGCGGGTGATCGATGCCTGCGAGCGCGCCGGCTATCCGCTGTCACAGGAAGCGGTGCAGAGCCTCTACGACGTGATCGACCTGGCGCCGACCACGGCCTCAAGCATCCGCAAGACCTTCACCAGCCGCCTGGACCTGTGGCTCAACCCGATGATCGATGCAGCCACCTCGGCCAACGATTTCGAACTGCGGGACCTGCGCAAGCGTCCGATCTCGATCTACGTGCAGATCAACCCCGACAACATTGCCCGGCTGCAGCCGCTGCTGAATCTCTTCTTCCAGCAGGCGATCGGCCTTCAGACGCGCGCGCTTCCCGAAAGCAACCCGCAACTTCGCCACCAGTTGCTGCTGATGCTCGACGAGTTCGCGGCGCTCGGGCGCATCCCGGTCATCGCCGATTCCACGGCCTTCCTGCCGGGCTACAACGTGCGCACCGTCGTCATCGTGCAGTCCCACTCACAGCTGATCGAGAAGTACGGCATCGAGGGCGCCAAGTCGATCCGCAAGATGCTGGCCGCGCGTATCGTGTTTCCGCCCAAGGAGTACGAGGACGCAGAGGCGATCTCTCGCGAACTGGGGACCTACACCGTCCAGCAGAAGAACGTCAGCCGCCCGATGTGGGGCGGTGCGGGCAAGGCGCCGACGGTGAGCATCAGCGAGCAACCGCGCCGCCTGCTGCTGCCCCAGGAGGTCAAGGAACTCGGTTCGGACCGGATGCTCCTGTTCTACGAAGGCCTGCGACCGGTGCTGGCGCATCGCGTCCTCTACTTTCGCGACCGATTCTTCGCCCCGCGCGAACGGCCGGCGCCGCCCGTGCCCAAGCTCGACGTGGGCAGGCGCGGTGACATCCTCGCGCACGTTCGGCCGGTCGTGACCGATGACGAGCAAGACACCGCTGGCATGAGTTCGGGATTCATCACCGGCGCCACGCCGAAAGGCGGTGGCCAGGCGGCAGCGAACCCAACGGCCGCGACCGCGGACGGCGACGCGGTCGCCGACGACCTGCAGTTGGACGATTTCTCGTTCGACTTCGATGACGTGGAGATTCCCACCGAGCGGCTCAGCGAGGAAGACCTCAAGCGCCACGCCGACGAGTTCATGGCGCGCATCCTGGACTGACGCCCTCAACTCAAGTCTGAAATCAGGGCGCCTCGAACGACTGCAGCATGCGAAAGGAGCCGCGATGTCCACAGATCAAGCATCCGGAAGCCCGCCGCCGCCCGACATCGCGAGCGCTGCCTCGCAAGACGAGGCCGGCGCCGTCCAGGCCGAAGCGCCGCAGGCGGGACGCGGCCATCCCCGCGTGCCCGATGCCATCGAGCGCCGGTACCTGCGCGTCGACAACCGGTACTTCTTCCCGGACCGCGCCCTCGCCTTCATCGACGACGGCGCCCGCATCCGCGTGCGGACCGAGAACCGCGAGGTTCTACACAGCGTGGTGGCGATCGCCGAGGCGCGCGGCTGGCGGGCCCTCACCGTCAAGGGCACCGAGAGCTTCCGGCAGGGCATGTGGCGCGAAGCCGCGTTGCGTGGCATCGAGGTCCAAGGCTACGAACCGACGGAGGTGGAAATCCTCCAGATGCAGCGTGCCTCGAAGCCATCTCCGCCATCGCGTGAAAAGGGCGCCGCTCAGGCGCCGGCGCTCCGAACCGCACCGGAGAACCGCGGGGCAGCGATGGCGCGCGATGGTGCAAGCGGCCCTGACGCGGCTCACGATGCCGTGCCAAATCCGACGGAGATGCCGCAAGACCATCGATCGCCGCGCACGGCCCTCAGGTCGACAGTTCAAGGGATGCTGGTTGCAGCGGCCGCTGCACCCTACCAATTCCATCCGACACGGCGCATGTCCTTCTATGTGAGGGTCCGCACCGAGAGTGGCGATCGCACGGTTTGGGGTTCGGACCTCGAACGCGCGCTCGCGGAATCCGCGTCGCGACCGCGCATTGGCGACCAGGTGGTCCTCATGAGGCACGGCGCCCTTCCGGTCAAGGTCCTCGTGGCAGAGCGCAATGCGCAGGGCGAGCTGACTGGAGAGAAAAGGATCGTCACGCAACGTGCCGTATGGCGCATCGAGACATCGGATTACCTTCACGCCATGGAGGAGCTCGCGATGCGCATACGAAGCGGCGAAACGGTGCCTCCCGAGATCCGTCGTCAGCATCCACAACTGGCCACCGCGGCTGCCGGCCTGGCGTTGGCCGAGCAGTACGCGACGCGCGTGACCAGCGACCAAGATTCCCAGCAGCACCTGGTGCAGCTGATCCGCGAACGGATCGCCGACGCACTGGCGCAAGGCCATTCGATCCATCTCCCGGATCGCCGCCCGCATCCCGCACCCGTTCATGTGCGCCAGCGCACGGCCAGAGACCGAGGAGAGCCCAACCATGAGCGCGTCTAGGCGCAGCGGGGCCACACCATCGAACGACGGCCAGCAAGTGAAGGCACGAAGAAGTTCCGACAAAACCACCCAGGCGCGCGCGGGCTTGTCGATGTCCTCCCTGGCGAGCCCCGCGGCGCCCGCGGCAGTCTGGTCAATCTCGGACGGATCCCTCGAGGCGCTCAAATGGGTCGGCCTGGTGCTCATGACCGGCGATCACGTCAACAAGTACCTGCTGCTGGACGCGAGCCCCACGCTCTACGCACTGGGGCGCATGGTGATGCCGCTCTTTGGCTTTGCCCTCATGGCCAACCTGGCGCGGCCCGGCGCGTTTGAAGCCGGCATGCATCTGCGCGTCATGAGGCGGCTGGCGGTCTTCGCGCTGCTGGCGACACCCGCTTTCGTTCGCCTTGTCGGCTGGTGGCCGTTGAACATACTCGTGACCCTTGGGTTGACGACCTTGATCGTGTGGCTGCTCGAACGCGGCGGCGCGGTAGCGCGCGCCGCGGCGTTGATCGCCTTCCTCATAGGAGGTGCGCTGGTAGAGTTCTGGTGGGCCGCACTGCTCTGCTGCCTCGGTGCCTGGGGGTTCGCGTGCCGTCCCGATGGGGTCAGGATGCTCTTGTGGGCGCTGGGGACAGCCCCGCTTGCAATCGTCAACGGCAACTTTTCCGCGCTGGCCGCCCTGCCCTTGATTTTGGGCGCCCGGCACGTCGACATTCCGTTGCGCCGCTGTCGATGGGTCTTCTACGCCTACTACCCTGCGCATCTCTCACTGATTGCCGTGGTGCTGAGACCCGCATGATGGAAGAATCAGTGGCAACCCCCCGGTGTCAAGGTCCTAGAGGCTTGCCAGTATTCCTGTTGAGGATGCCTCGGCCGCCAACTTGCCCTCCGGGTTGTAGAGCGCAGCTTCGAGGAACGCAATGCGCTTGCCACGCTTGATCACTCGCCCTTCGACCCGCCCTTCACCCGGGCCGACCTTTTCATAGAAGCTCACCTTGATTTCGAGGCTGAAGACAGTCTGCAGATGCTCCGAGTCGTGCATCACGGCATGGGCCATGGCGGCATCGAGCCAAGCGGTGATGAATCCGCCCTGGGCGATGGTGCCGTTCGTATGGCAATACTCGCGTCTTACCGTGAAGGCGGCCTGGACCGTCTTGCGCTCGGGAGACCACCCTGTCACGTGGAAGTTGCCCATCGATTCGGCCAATGCTTGGCCAGAGCGAATGCGTGCTTCTAGATCGTCGTTCATTGAAATCGTCCGCTGATGAAATCAGCGGCCATTCTCATCTGAAGCCGGGCGGTCTTTCGCCTTCGTTCTTGCGGTTCATCCCCGCCCTGGGGCTGCAGCTGCTCTATGGCATTGCCGCAAGGAGCGGCTGCTCTGGTCTTGCGACGTTGACGACTAGAAGTTGTC
>Ga0182008_10001003_pt1 | contig 19614 bp, 13 predicted proteins | sample Sormic07211129_1_FD_120482 | JGI IMG/M metagenome (GOLD analysis project Ga0182008, IMG submission 120482) | Rhizosphere microbial communities from Sorghum bicolor, Mead, Nebraska, USA - 072115-129_1 metaG | ecosystem: Host-associated > Plants > Roots > Rhizosphere | place: USA: Nebraska...
ACAAGCTGCGCGAGCAGGCGATCTACAAGCTCCCCAACGGAGCGCAGACCTTCGCCGGGCAGGCGGACGACCCGTTCTTCGCCGACCTGCGCGTCTTCGACCTGCTGTACGGCGGGAACCTCTCCGAGGTCGGGCGGGACACCCTCAAGGGCTACAACGTCAACTCGATCGCCCTGCAGGTTCCGACGGACATGATCACCGAGTCGAAGAAGCAGCCGGTCGTCGGCATCTGGTCGACCGTGCAGCGCAGGAACGCGCAGGGCTACTACGAGCAGGTCTCACGTCTGGGCAACCCGCTCGTGAACGAGGTCGTCAACCCGATCAAGGACAAGGACAAGTTCAACGCGTCCTCGCCCACGTACGACGCGCAGTTCCTGAAGAACGTGACCAACCCGGAGCTGCCGAAGCTCATCGAGGCGATCTACAAGATCAAGGCGCCCTCGGAGCCCCGCAACGACCTCGTCGACGTGTTCCTCAAGGGCGTCAAGGGCCTCAACCAGCCGCCCTACGTGCGCCCGGCCGAGGAACTGCGCCTCAACACCTCCATCAAGCCCACCGCCTACCCGAAGCGGCTCGGTGTCCTCGACGGTGACAACGCGGGCTTCCCGAACGGGCGCCGGCTCACCGACGACGTGATCGACGAGGCGATCCAGGTCATGGAGGGCGAACTGGTCGGTTCCAAGAACGACCTGGGCGACGCGGTCGACAAGAACGACAAGGGCTTCGGCAAGTACTTCCCGTACCTGGCCAACCCGACCTCCGGTTCGCGCGGTGCCACCGCCAAGGGTGTCTCCAGCGGCAGCGACGTCAAGAGCCAGCTCGGTGACGCCCTGCAGCCCGCGACGGCCGGCGGCATGGACAACACCACGCTGATCGCGGCCTCGGCCGGCGGCGGCGCGGCCGGTATCGCGCTGATCGGCATGGGCCTCATGTGGTGGCGCCGGATGCGGAACCGGGCCTACTAGGCCGCGTCAGCGGTCACCAGGCGGCGGATCGGGCGGACTTCTTCGGAGCGGCAACCGCCCGATCCGCGAATCGCATCACCCCTGAACTGGCGCGGCCCGCACTCACTCATCCCCCACGGTGCGGGCCGCGCCGCTTCCAGCGGCAACATCCCTGTATTGAACGGCACTTGAGGAGAGGGCGATGGGCCCGGGAACGAATGACAGCGAGGACCGCGCCCCGGAAGGGGCCGAGCCCGGTGGTGAGGCGGCTGCGGTTACGTCCGGGCTGCTCGCGCAACCGGAGTCGGAGACGGCCGTCGAGTCCCCGGACGACGCGTCCGCCGATGAGCGGGTCGCTGCCGTGCGGCGGGTCGCCGCCGCGGGACGCCGGTGGCACATCGGCCAACTCACCGGGATCGCCGCCCTGTTGGCCGTCGCGCTCACCGGAGGTTCCATCGCTTACGGCGCCATCCGGGACGGCGGCGGCACCACCGCCGTCTCCGCCGAGTCGAGCGCGCTGTCACCGGCGCTGCTCGGCAGCGGGAACATCGACGCGAGCATCCTCTCGCTGCAGGCCCATCTCAAGGCGCAGCCACGGGACTTCGGGAGTTGGGCCTCGCTCGGGCTCGCCTATGTGGAGCAGGCCCGGACCAAGGGCGACCCCTCCCGCTACCCGCAGGCCGCCAAGGCGCTGAAGCGCTCCCTCGCCGTGAAGCCCGGCAACGAGCAGGCCATCACCGGGCAGGCGGCCCTCGCCGCGGCCCGGCACGACTTCAAGGACGCGCTGAACTACGCCGACCAGGTGCTGAAGGAGAACCCCTACAGCCAGAACGCGCTCTCCTCCCGTATCGACGCCCTGGTCGAACTCGGCCGCTACGCCGACGCGTCGAAGGCCGCCGACACCGCCGACTCCCGCCGCCCGGGCATCCCGATCTTCACCCGGTACGCGTACGTGCACGAGCTGCGCGGCGACGTGAGGACGGCCCGCCAGGTCCTGGAGCAGGCACTCGGCACCGCGAGCACCAAGGGCGACATCTCCTACGTCGCCTTCCAGCTCGGCCAACTCGCCTGGAACCAGGGCGACTACAGGACCGCGCTCACCGACTACGCCCGCGCCCTCGCCGCCGACGACAACTACCTTCCGGCGCTGGAGGGCCGTGCCCGTGCCGAGTACGCGAGCGGCGACGAGGCGACCGGACTCAAGGACATGGAGCAGCTCGTCGCCCGCTATCCGCTGCCCCAGCCGCTCGTGGAACTCGGCGAGATGTACCAGGACCGCGGCGCCCCCGGCGACGAGGCGAAGGCCCACGACCAGTACGCCCTCGTCGACGCCTGGATCGCCCTGGCCCGCGCCTACGGCGTCAACGCCGACCTCGACACCGCCCTCGCGGCGGCCGACCACGGCGACAAGGCCGCGGCTCTGCGCGCCGCCCGCGCCGAATGGGCCCGCCGCCACACCGTGCACACGGCGGACGCGCTCGCCTGGGCGCTGCACGTCAACGGCAAGGACGCACAGGCCCTCCCGTACGCGAAGCAGGCCACCGCGACCGGCTACCGCAACGCCACCTTCCTCTACCACCGCGGCATGATCGAACGGGCCACCGGCCACACCGACGACGCCCGCGCCTCCCTGCGTGCGGCGCTGAAGCTGAACCCGGGCTTCTCGCCGCTGGGCGCCGCCGAAACCCGTAAGGCGCTCAAGAACCTGGAGGCGGCCCGGTGAACCTCCCTCGCTTGCCGGTCACCTCCGCGGCCGTCCTCATGGCGGCCTGCGCGCTCGCGCTGGCTCCTTCCACCAGCGCGAGCGCGCACCCTCTGGGCAACTTCACCGTCAACCGCTACGACGGCCTGGTGGCCGCTCCCGGCGAGCTCCGCGTCGACCATGTCGAGGATCTCGCCGAGATCCCGGCGACCCAGGCCAAGCCGGACATCAAGCGGCTCGGTATGACGGAGTGGGCGAAACAGCGGTGCGACAAGGCGGCCGCGGGCAGCAGGGCCACCGTCGACGGGCGGGCCGCCACGCTCACCGTGGAGAGCAGCGAGGCCCGGCTGCGCCCCGGGCAGGCCGGTCTGAACACCCTGCGGGTCGAGTGCCGTCTCACCGCGCCGCTGCCCGAGGGCGAGGACGCGACCGTCGGCTTCCACGCGGAGGGCGCCACCTCGGGCCCGGGCTGGCGGGAGATCACGGCGCGCGGCGACCGGATGACGCTCACCGCGACGGACGTACCGAAGAAGTCCGTCTCGCACGAACTCACCAGCTACCCCAAGGAGTTGCTCTCCTCCCCCGCCGACACCTCGTCGGCCTCCCTGCGGGTGCGCCCCGGCGGACCGGCGCTCGTCGAGGACCGGGCGGACGCCCCCGCCGCCTCCATCCTCCCGCGCGGCGCCGACCGCTGGACCGAGGCCCTGAACAACCTGGTGGCCCGCAACCACCTCACCGTCGGCTTCGCCGCGCTCGCCCTGCTGATCGCGATCGTCCTGGGGGCGATGCACGCGCTGGCCCCGGGCCACGGCAAGACCCTGATGGCGGCGACGGCGGCGGCCCGCGGCGGCAAGGCCCGCCTCAAGGACGTCCTGCCCCTGGCCGCCTCGGTCACGGTCACCCACACCCTCGGCGTGGTCGCGCTCGGCGTCCTGGTGACGGCCGGCTCGGCGGCGACCCCCTCGGTGATCGCCTGGCTGGGCATCGCGAGCGGCGTCCTGGTACTCGCGGCGGGCGCCAACCTGGTACGCCGGGCGTGGCGCAACCGCGCGCACGGTCAGGGAACGGCACACGGACACACACACCCTCATGACCACGACCACGACCACGACCATGACCACGGCCATGACCACGGCCATGACCACGGCGGCCACGCCCACGACCACCCCCACGGGACCGACCACAAGCACGACCACCCCCACGGGACCGACCACAAGCACGACCACCCCCACCCCCACACCCACGCCGCCGAGGAGACCGAGGAGACCGAGGAGCGCTCCCTGGTCCTGGTCGCCGCCCGCACGGAGACCGCGTCGGCGACGGCCATCGAGGCCCACACGCACGACCACGGACACGCCCATGACCACGGGCACGCCCACCCCCACGGGACCGGCCACGCACCCGACCACGCGCACGAGCACCCGCACGAGTCCGGCCACTCGCACCACCACTCCGACACCGTCGAGCACACGCACGGCGGCTTCACCCACACCCACTCCACCGCCCCCACCGTCCGCGGCACGATCCTCCTGGGCTTCGCCGGCGGGCTGGTCCCCAGCCCCTCCGCCGTCGTCGTCCTCGTGGGTGCCGCGGCGCTCGGGCAGGCCTGGTTCGGGCTGCTTCTCGTCGTCGCGTACGGCATCGGTCTCGCCCTCACCCTGACCGCCGCCGGGTTCGCCGTCGTCAAGTTGGGTACGGGGATGAACCGGGTGCTGGACAGGCGCCCCCGCTGGACCACCCACCCGATGGCCGCCTTCGTACGCACGACCGCCCCGCTGGGGTCCGCGTTGCTGGTGGTGGCTCTCGGGGCCGGACTGGTCCTCAAAGGGGCGGCATCCGCGTTCGGATGAGCTACTTTGTGAATGAATCAGGTGAGATGCCGTGGGGGGCGTCGGTGTCGGAAGAACCGGGCAGTGAACGTCTGATCGCGGGCCGCTACCGTCTGCTGTCCCCGCTCGGCGAGGGCGGTATGGGGACGGTGTGGCGGGCCCGCGACGAGGTGCTGCACCGCGAGGTCGCCGTCAAGGAGGTGCGGGCCCCCTCGGGGCTGCCGGCCTCGGACGTCGAGCGGATGTACGCCCGCCTGGAGCGCGAGGCGTGGGCGGCCGCCCGGGTCGCCAACCGCAATGTCGTCACGGTGTACGACGTGGCCACGCAGGACGGCCGGCCGTGGATCGTGATGGAGCTGGTGCGCGGTATCTCGCTGGCCGAACTGCTGGACGCCGAGGGCCCGTTGGAGCCTCAGCGGGCCGCGCACATCGGCGCCGAGGTGCTGGCCGCGCTGCGGGCGGCGCACGAGGCCGGGGTGCTGCACCGGGACGTGAAGCCGGCCAATGTGCTGCTGTCGAACGACGGCCGGGTGGTGCTGACCGACTTCGGTATCGCGCAGGTCGAGGGCAGTTCGGCGCTGACGATGACCGGCGAGGTGATCGGCTCGCCCGAATTCCTCGCGCCCGAGCGGGCGTTGGGCAGAACACCGGGCCCGGAGTCCGATCTGTGGTCGCTCGGTGTGCTGCTGTACGCGGCCGTCGAGGGCAACTCCCCCTTCCGTCAGGCCACCCCGCTCAACACCCTGCGCGCGATCGTGGACGAGGAACTGCCGCCGCCGCGCCGGGCGGGTCCGCTCGCCCCGGTCATCGAGGGGCTGCTGCGCAAGGATCCCGCCGAGCGCATCCCGGCCGACCGGGCCGAGCACGACCTGCGGATCATCGCGGCCGGGGGCGCTCCGTCCGGCGCGACCGCGCCGACGCCGCCGTACACCCCGACGATCGCGGCCTTCCCGGAGCCCGCCCCGTACCCGTCGGGGGAACGCGCCCGGCCGGTCCCCGCGCCGGCCCCGACGACCCCGGTCGCTCCGCCGCGTGAGCCCGAGCGCAACCGCCGCGCCGGTCTCGTCCTGGCGATCGGCGTGGTCGTCCTCGCCCTGGCCATCGGCGGGCTGACGTACGCCCTGATGAACCACGACAAGGGCGGCGGGGGGAAAAGCAACGCCGAAAGCCCCCGTACGGACACCGGGACTTCGCCGACGGTCGCGCACAGCACTCCGGGCAGTCCGACGCCGAGCCCGAGCCGCAGTGCCTCCAGCACGCCGCCGCAGTCCGTGACCGTCACGCTCGCCGGCTCGAACACCGACTACTCCGGCAGCTGCCCGCCCGCGCAGGGCGACGCGCCCACCTTCACGGCGACGTTCACGGTGGGGCGGCTGCCGGCCGAGGTCACCTACCGGTGGGTGTCGAAGGACGGGCAGGTGATGGACCGGGGCTGGAAGACCCTGTCCTTCCCCGAGGGCGGTGGGCGGACCAAGCAGGACACGGCGTTCGTGACGACGTACGACAGCAGCGGGACCTTCCGGAACTCGATCAGTGTCGAGGTCCGCTCGCCGAAGCAGACGACGTCCAACTCGGTCCCGTTCTCGGTGACTTGTGTGGCGGAGACCCCGACGGGCGGGGCCTCCCCCAGTGGTCCGTCACCCTCGCCCTCTCAGTGAGACCGCTCAGGCCGCGCTGGTGAGGACGGGCAGATAGCCGCCGGACTGGCCGGCCGCCGTCGGGTGGTACGACTCGCCGATGTTCAGCAGGTTCAGGCTGTGCAGCCAGGAGCTGCCCGAGCAGATCTCATGGCCGCCGAAGGTGGCGCGGACGTCGCCGAAGGTGAAGCCGTGGTTGGCGGCGACCTTGTTGATGGCGGTGTCGAGGTGGTCGGCCGCGCCGTTGATCGCCTGCCGCTTGGTCGCGGAGAGGCCGACGCAGGTGGTGCCGAGCTGGTAGAAGCGCGGGTAGCCGAGGACGACGACATGGGCGTGGGGGGCCTTGGCGCTGATCGCGTCGTACACGCTGTCGAGTTGCCCCGGCAGCGTCGAGTCGACGTACGCCTTCGCGGTGTTGATGCGGGAGGTGCAGGCGCTGTCGGACTGGAGGACGCAGGTGGTCATGACGTCGGAGAAGCCGGCGTCGTTGCCGCCGATGGAGATGGAGACCAGGGCGGTGGCGGAGCTGAGCGGGTCCAGCTGGTTCGCCAGAACATCACCCGTACGAGCGCCCGAGCAGGCGGTGAAGTCGAACGTCGAGGGTGAATGGGCGGCTGCCCACAGATACGGGTACGCCTTGGTGCTGCGGTCGCAGTTGCCGCTGGAGGAGATGTAGCTGCCGGCGCCGACTCCGGAGGAGTAGGAGTCGCCGAGGGCCACGTACGGGCCTTGGGCGGCGTGGGCCGTGCCCGTCCCGGTGAGGACGGCGGCGACGGCGAGGAGGAGCGAGCCGACGTAAGCGGCAAATCGGGAACGTCTCATGGAACCTCCCTTTAGCAGGATCTCTGCCACAACCGTCGTACCAACTACGCGTATTGACGGGAAGTGTCCATGCCAAAGACATCCCTGATTTCGTGCTCATGACAGATTTGTTGACAGCCGCTCAACTCTCTTGTCCCAGACGCGCGCTTGGCGGATCCTTTACTCGGCCTTGAACGGGAACGCGACGTTCCGGGCTGTGCGCGCGACCGCGTGCACCCCCCACAGCCGCGCGTCCGACCCGGACGCGCGCAGCCAGGAGGAGGACTCCCCCGCAATGGCACAACTGCGTAGCAGCACACTCCGGTTCGCCGCCGTCAGCACCGTGGCGACCGCCGCCCTCGTCGGCGGGCTCACCGCCCTGCCCGCCCTGCCCGCCCAGGCCGCACCGGCCCAGGGCAGGGTCCTGGCCGCCGGCTCCCCCACCGCGGTCAAGGACAGCTACATCGTCACGCTGAAGAAGGCCGCCGGCCTCAAGGCGGCCTCGAGCGCGGGCAAGGGCCTGATAAAGGAGTACGGCGGCACGGTGGACAAGACGTTCACCAAGGCGCTGAACGGCTACACCGCCACCCTCTCGGCCGCCGAGGCCAGGAGACTCGCGGCCGATCCGTCGGTGGCCTCCGTCGAGCAGAACCAGACCGTCCGCCTGGCCGACACCACCCAGTCCAGCGCCCCCTGGGGCCTGGACCGCATCGACCAGGCGGCGCTGCCGCTGTCCGGCACGTACACCTACCCGGACAGCGCCGGCGGCGGGGTGACGGCGTACGTCATCGACACCGGTGTCCGCATCACCCACAGCCAGATCAGCGGCCGGGCCTCCTACGGCTACGACGCCGTCGACGGCGACACCACGGCCTCCGACGGCAACGGCCATGGCACCCATGTGGCCACGACGATCGCCGGCTCGACCTACGGCGTCGCCAAGAAGGCGAAGATCGTGGCGGTGCGGGTGCTCGACAACAACGGCTCCGGCACCACCGCGGGGGTCATCGCCGGCATCGACTGGGTGACCAGCAACCACTCCGGCCCCTCGGTCGCCAACATGTCGCTCGGCGGCTCCGCCTCCAGCACCCTCGACACGGCGGTCCGCAACTCCATCGCCAGCGGCGTGACCTACGCGATCGCCGCCGGCAACAGCAGCGCCGACGCCTCCTCCTACTCCCCGGCCCGGGTCACCGAGGCGATCACGGTCGGCGCGACCACCAGCACGGACGCCAGGGCCAGTTACTCGAACTACGGATCGGTTCTGGACATCTTCGCCCCGGGTTCGTCGATCACGGCGGGCTGGAACACCAGCGACACCGCGACGAACACCATCTCCGGCACGTCGATGGCGACCCCGCATGTCGCGGGCGCGGCGGCGGTCTACCTGGCGAGCCACACCTCGGCCTCCCCGGCCGCGGTCGCCTCGGCCCTGGTCGGCGGCGCCACCTCCGGCGCGGTCACCAGCGCGGGCACCGGCTCGCCGAACAAGCTGCTGAAGCTCGTGCCGTAGCACCGAGAAGCCAGGTCCGTACGACCGTTCCCCGGAGGCAGTCGGCGCCTCCGGGGAACATCCGTCCGAACATGCCGAGGACGGCATGAGAACTGTTGTCCGTCACCTCGGTGTCTTGACGCCCCGTCTGACACTGCGCGACATTGAAATCTGGCATCCGGCGCGCTGGGGGGCAAAGTCGCCAATGCAGACGATCCACATCAAGAGATCATCGAACGACGGGGACGCGGAGCGGGCGCGGCAGGGACCGGGGAGGGACCTGTCACCACTGCTCGCGGGCGCCGCGACGGCCGTAGGGCTGTTCGGGGCGCTGCTCACCCTCGTCGACTCGGGTTCGCCGCTGCGCGGACCGCTCACCTTGTTCTTCCTGCTCGCGGCACCCGCCACCGCCATCGGGGCGGCACTGCGCGGGCTGGAACCGTTCGGCCGTGTGCTCGCCGCCCTGGCGGGTTCGGTCGTCCTCAACATGCTGGTCGCACAAGGCATGTTGGCTGTCCATCGCTGGTCCTGGCGCGGCGGAGTGATCGCCGTGACCGTGATCAGCCTTCTCGTTTTTCTTCCAGGTTTCGTAACGGTCAAACCAACAAAAACGTGAGGCCTGGTTCCAGGCCTTGCCATAAGGGTTCAATCATCAATACCGTCGTACATCTCACCCGCATCGGACCATCACCAAGCGGCTCTAGGGGAGGGCTCAAGGACCGCGGTGGTTTCCGGAGCGGGGCGCGGTAGGGGGGTGCCGTGCTCGGTGACCGCACTTGTGACCGAGTCGTGCCGCGCGACCGGCTGCCGCTCAGCGGCGGACGGCCAGCTTTGCCAGCTCGCTTCGGCGTGCACAGGAACCATTTCTGCATGCCGTAGGCGTGAACCCCCCTTTCGAACCGGACACGTAGCCGGGCCGCCCGGGGGCGGGCGGTCCACCGGACGAGAGGGACCAAGACTCATGACTTCTGTTCTTCGGCCGGCGAGTACGGGCCAAGACCCGTCGACTGCCGGCAAATACCGGCCGATCTCTTCTCACCTGGCCATCGCGCCACCGGTGAGTGTGGTGATCCCCGCCATGAACGAGGCGGAGAATCTCCCCTACGTCTTCAAGACGCTGCCCGACTGGATACACGAGGTCGTCCTCGTCGACGGCAACTCCACGGACGACACCGTCGAAGTGGCCCGCGAGCTGTGGCCGAACGTCAAGGTCGTCTCACAGCAGGGCAAGGGCAAGGGGGATGCCCTGATCACGGGGTTCGAGGCGTGCACCGGCGACATCATCGTGATGGTCGACGCGGACGGCTCGGCCGACGGGAACGAGATCGTGTCGTACGTCTCCGCCCTGGTCTCGGGCGCGGACTTCGCCAAGGGTTCGCGTTTCGCCAACGGCGGCGGCACCGACGACATGACGTTCATCCGCAAGCTCGGCAACTGGGCGCTGTGCACGATCGTCAACCGCAAGTTCGGCGCCCGCTACACCGATCTCTGCTACGGATACAACGCGTTCTGGCGCCACTGCCTGGACAAGATCAGCCTCGACTGCACGGGTTTCGAGATCGAGACCTTGATCAACATCAGAGTGGTCAAGGCGGGGCTGAAGGTGCAGGAGATCCCCAGCTACGAGTACCTCCGCATCCACGGCACGAGCAATCTGCGGGCCGTGCGGGACGGGTTCCGGGTGCTCAAGGTGATCCTCGGGGAGCGCTCCAACCGGCGTGAGCTGCGCCGCCAGGAGCACCACTCGCCGATGCTCGAATCGGTACGGGGAGACGCGTCTTGAGCGATCTCGACGTCTCCGTCGTGATCTGCGTCTACACCGAGGACCGCTGGGAGGACATCCTCGCGGCGGTCTCCTCGGTGCGGACGCAGTCCCGGCCCGTGCTGGAGACCCTGCTGGTCGTCGACCACAATCCGGCCCTGCTGGACCGACTGACCAAGGAATACAAGGAGTTCGAGGAGTCCGGCGAGGTCCGCGTGCTGGCCAACGCGGGCCCCCGCGGGCTGTCCGCGGGCCGCAACACCGGTATCGCCGCCTCCCGCGGCGAGATCATCGCGTTCCTCGACGACGACGCCGTGGCCGAACGGGACTGGCTGCGGCGCTTCGCCGAGGGGTACGAGGACCCGCGGGTGATGGCCGTGGGCGGCCGTACGATGCCGATCTGGGCGTCGGGCCGCCGTCCGGCCTGGTTCCCCGAGGAGTTCGACTGGGTGGTGGGCTGCACCTACAAGGGGCTTCCGCCGGGCCGGGTCCGGGTCCGCAACGTCCTCGGCGGAAACGCTTCCTTTCGCCGTACGGCGTTCGACGCGGCGGGCGGCTTCGCCACCGGCATCGGGCGCGACGGCGACAAGCGGCCGCTGGGCTGCGAGGAGACGGAGCTGTGCATCCGGCTGGCCCGGGCCAGACCCGACGCCGTCCTGCTGATCGACGACCGTGCGGTGATCCATCACCGGGTGCCCGAGGCGCGCGAGCACTTCGGGTACTTCCGCACGCGCGCCTACGCGGAGGGCCTGTCGAAGGCGCTGGTGGCGCGCAGTGTGGGCGCGGACAAGGGGCTCGAGTCGGAGCGCCGGTACACCACCCGGGTGCTGCCGGCCGGCGTGGCGCGCGGTCTGCGCGACGCCGTGCTGGCCCGGCCGGGCGGTGCGGGACGGGCCGGGGCGATCGTCGCCGGGGTGCTGACGGCGGCGGGCGGGTACGTGGTGGGGAGTGTGCGGGCCCGCCGGGGCGGAGCGACGTTCTCCGTCGTCGAGATCGACGGGGGATCGTCGGTGGCCGGGATCGACGGGGGATCGTCGGCCGTCGGGATCGAGGGGGGATCTCATGGCTGAAGCACCGGTGCCGATCCTGATGTACCACGCGGTGGCCACCGCGCCGAACGACGCCACGCGCGAGCTGTCGGTGGCACCGGAGGCGTTCGCCGAACAGATGGCGGCGATCGGCGACCTGGGCCTCACCCCGCTCAACACGGCAGATCTGGCCGCGAGTTGGCGCACGGGCCGCCCGCTGCCGCCCCGGCCGGTCCTGATCACCTTCGACGACGGCTACGAGGGCGTGCACCGGCACGCCCTGCCCGTGCTCGCCAAGCACGGCTTCGCCGCCACCCTGTTCGTCTCCACCGGCTGGATCAGGGGCGCCCACGACACCGGCGGCGGCCTCGACACCATGCTCGACTGGGACCAGGTGCGCGAACTCGCCGCCGGCGACGTGGAGATCGGCGGCCACAGCCACACCCACCCCCAGCTCGACCAGCTCGACGACGACCGGCTCCGGTACGAGCTGATCCACTCCAAGGAGATCGTCGCCGACGAACTCGGTGCCGTCCCGGCCTCGTTCGCCTACCCGTACGGCTACTCCAGCCGCCGGGTGCGCCAGGCGGTCCGCGAGACGGGGTACGCCCAGGCGCTCGCCGTCGGCAACGGCCTCGCACGGCGCCGGCAGGGCCCGTACGCCCTGCGGCGGGTCACCGTGCGCCGCAGCACCGGGATCGAGGAGTTCGAGCGGCTGGTCGAAGGCCGCGCGATCGCCCGCAACTTCGCCAGGGACCGTGCCCTCACCAAGGGGTACGCCATGGTCCGCAGAGCACGACAGGTCCGCCGGAAGGCCATCCGTTCCCGTGTCTGACACGACGACCAAGACCGAGGCAGCGTCACCCCCGACCGGGGCGTCCGAGCAGTCGGGGCGCCGCCTGCGCCTGCCCGGCCTGGGCAGATCCCCAGGCGGCAGCCCGCTGTTCCGCAACGCCTACGCGCTGATGCTGAACACCGGCATCTCCGCCGTGCTGGGCCTGGGGTACTGGCTCATCGCCGCCCGCTACTACTCCGATTCCGCGGTGGGCCAGGGCTCGGCCGCCATCGCCGCGATGAAGCTCCTCGCCGGGCTGACCGCGGTGACCCTGACAGGGGCCCTGGCCCGCTTCATCCCGGTGGCGGGCCGCTCCACCGGGCGTCTCATCTTCCGTACGTACGCGGCGAGTTGTGTCGTCGTGTGCTTCGCGGCGGGCATCTTCCTGCTGACCCTCGACACCTGGGGGCCGTCGTACCGGTTCCTGCACGGGTCGGTCAAGGGCCTCGGCTTCATCATGGCCGTGGCCGCCTGGAACCTGCTCACCCTCCAGGACGGCGTGCTGACCGGGCTCAGAAGCGCGCCCTGGGTGCCGGTCGGCAACACGGTGTTCTCGGCCGTCAAGCTGGGGATGCTGGTCGGGCTGGCGACCACGATGCCGACGAGCGGTGTCTTCGTCTCCTGGGTCCTGGCGATCGCCACGTCCGTGGTGCCGCTGGGCATCCTGGTGTTCCGGAAACTGGTCCCCCGTCACATCGGCGCCACCGAGGAGCACGCGCGTCCGCCGACCGTCAAGGAGATCGGCAGGTTCCTCGCCGGCGACTACACGGGCTCGCTGTTCTCGCTCGCCGTGGTCTATCTGGTGCCGGTGATCATCGCCTCGCAGGTCAGCTCCAAGGACAACGCGTACTTCTACATCACCACGACGATCGGCGGCACGGTCAATCTGCTCGCCATCAACATGGGCGCCTCGCTGACCGTCGAGGGCTCGCACGACCCGGCCCGGCTGTCCGCGAACACCCGCGCCGCGCTGAAGCGCATGGCCCGGATCATGCTGCCGATCTGCGGGCTCATGTTCATCGGCGCGCCCTGGATCCTCGGCGTCTTCGGCCAGGGCTACGCGGACGCGGCGACCCCGCTGCTGCGCTGGTTCGCGATCGGCGCGCTGCTCCGCGTCGTCATGGAGACGTACTTCGCGGTGCTGCGCGCACAGAGCCGCACCGCCGGACTCGCCTGGCTGCAGGGCCTGTTGTGTGTGCTGGTGCTCGGTCTCACCCTGCTGCTCCTGCCCCGGATGGGCCTGACCGGTGCCGGTGTCGCCGAGATCTCCTCGCTGACGGTGATCGTCACCATCGCCGCGCCCAGGCTGCTGCGGACCATCAAGGCGGCCCCGCCCGCGGAGGTGCCGGAGCACACGGCGCCCGACGGCGACCTCGCCGACCTGGGGGCGCGTGAGGTCCCGGCCGGCGACAGGCCGCGTCGGCGCGGCCCGGCCTGGGCGCTGGACACCGACACCCTCGCCCTCGGCATCCACGTCGACTTCGACCACCAGGAGCGCCGGCCGGACGTCCGCCCGGGTCCGGGCACCCCGCCCGCGGGGACCCCGGTCGTACGGCCCGACCGCCGGCCGACCTGGGCCAGGCTGCCCGAGCCGGGACCGCCGGGGTCCGGGGTGCCGCTCGGCCTGCCCGTCGAGGAGCGGGAGCCCGGTTCCGAGCTCTCGCTGGGGCGGCCCGGCGACGACCGCGAGGCGGGCTCCGGGGCTTCGCCCGACCGGTCGGCCGAGGAAGGGAAGGCAGGCTCGCAGGCATCGCCCGGCCTGTCGTTCGAGAAGCGCCGACCGGACTCGGAACCGTCGCCGGACCTGCCCGCCGAGGGACGCGAGCCTGGCTCGGAGGCGTCCCTGGGACCGGCCGAGGCGTCACAGCGGGCCGGGGCGTCACAGCGGGCCGGGGCGGAGGTGGACGCGCCGTTCGAGGGCACGTTCGATCTCGGCACGGGCAAGAGGGTCGTACGGGAGGCACAGGCGTCGCGGGTGCGGGAGGAGGCGGCCGTACGAGAACCGGAGCCGCCCTCGCTCACCTGGCGCGAGCGGCTTCACCCCAGCGGGGTCGGGCTCGTCCTGGGCTCCGCGCTGGTGGTCGCACTGCTGCTGTACTGGGTGCCGGCGCTGGGGCTCGGCGAGGCCGAGCTGGACCGCATGGGCGGGCTCGGCCTGATCTCGGTCCTGCCGCTGCCCACCCTGATCGGGGCGGCGCTGCTGGTCGGGGTGTTCGGCTCGCTGCTGTGGCTGGGCCGCGAGCACAAGGCGCTGCTGCTGATCACGCTGCTCGCGACGGTCGTCTCCCTGCACGCGCTGCCGGCCGTGATCGAGACCGAGCCGCGCTTCCCGACGGCCTACCAGCACCTCGGTTTCCTGGACTACATCGACCGCACCGGCTCCGCCGTGCCCGACCTGGACGCCCGCTGGAGCTGGCCGGGGTTCTTCGCGGTGGCCGCGTTCATCGGCAGGGCCTGTGGGGTCACCGACTTCACCGAGGTCATCAGCTGGTGGCCGCTGACCATCCAACTCCTCTATCTGGCCCCGATGTTCCTGCTGGTGCGCTCGATGCGGGCGAGCTGGCGGGCCAAGTGGACCGGCATCTGGATCTTCGTCCTGAGCGGCTGGGTCGGCCAGGACTACTTCTCCCCGCAGGGCTTCACCTATCTCCTCTACCTGGCCTTCGTGGCCATCCTGCTCGTCTGGTTCCGCGCCCCGCACGTGATCTGGACGAAGCGGCGCCCCGGCGAGGCGGAGGTCGAACCGGCCGACCGACGCCAACAGGCGGTCCTACTCGGCGTGTTGATCGGCCTGTTCGCGGCGAGTGTGCCGGCCCACCAGCTCACCCCGTTCGTGATGCTGGGTGTGATCGCGGCGCTGGTCCTGATCGGCAGGTCCGAACTGCGCGGCCTGCCCATCCTGTTCGGCGTGCTGGTCGCCGTCTGGCTGGGCTTCATGGCCGAGCCGTACTGGTCCGGTCACTTCCAGGAGCTGTTCGGCGGGGTCGGCGGGGTCGGCAGCAATGTCTCCACGTCCGTCTCCGGCCGTATCCAGGGCGGCAGTTCGACCCACAAGCTCGTCCTGTACACCCGCGTCCTGCTGGCCGGCTTCATCATGGCGTTCGCCTGCTGGGGCTGGTGGCGCCGGCGCGACCACAAGTACCGCGAGCGGTCGCTGCTGGTGCTGACCTTCGTCCCGTTCCTGGGCTTCGGGATGCAGTCGTACGGCGGCGAGATGGCCCTGCGGGTCTTCATGTTCGCCGTGCCCGGCGCCGCCCTGCTGGCCGGACTCGCCCTGTTCCCGCGCACCGGCGCCACCGCCGAGGAGCGGGACAAGGACCGGGTGAGCCTGGCTCCGCTGGCCGCGCTGATGGCGGGTCTGCTCCTCATGGGCGGCTTCCTGGTGGCCCGTTGGGGCAACGAGCCGTTCGAGCGGGTACGGCCCGGCGAGGTCGCCGCCATGGACTATGTGTACGCCCACGACAAGCCGACCGTACGGCTGCTGTGGCTGAGCAACGACACGGTCGACGACGTGACGCCGGCGATGCCGTGGGGCACCAAGGACATGGAGCGCGTCGACTATGTGCCCACCCTGGCACCGGCCGACCCGGTCCTGGTGTCCGGCCTGGTCAAGGCCCTCAGGGACGCGGGCCCGAACTCGTATCTGATGATCAACTCGGGTCAGATCACCTATCTCCAGATGGACGTGGGCTACTCGGCCACCTGGGAGCCGCGGCTGATCCAGAACCTGGACCGGCGGCCGGAGTTGAAGAGGGTCTATGTCAACGCGGACGCGACGATCTACGCCCTGAAGAAGCAGCCCGAGGGCAAGGTGCCCAGGCCCGATCCGGGTCCGATCGGACCGCAGGTCACCTGGACGCCGTGGTCGGTCGTCGGCGCCCTGGCCGCGCTCGCGCTGATCGTGATGCTGACGGCACGCGAGGTCGTCCGGGTCGCGATGCGGCCGAGCGTGCGCCAACTGCGCTGGCTGCAGAGCAGCTTCTGGTTCTCGCTGCCACTGCTGGCGGTGCTGCTGGCTTCACTGGTCCAGCGGTTCCTGACGATGAAATGACCGTGCGGTGGCTCAGCGCCCGAGCCACCGCACCTCGTACGCCTGCATGTCGAACCGTTTGCCGTCGACCTTCGCGCTGATCGACCGGTCGAGGGTGTTGACCACCAGGACGGTCCTGTCGGTGGCGAGGACGCGCACGTTGGGGACGTCGTCGGCGGCGACGGGAACGCTCACGTACTTCGTGCCCGGCGGGAACTCCTGGCTGAAGCGGGAGACCAGATCGAACATCGGCAGCTTCCCGCCGCCGTCCGAACCGTCCGTCGGCGTCCACAGACAGCCGGGGCAGTCGCCGCCCTTCTCGCCCTCGGGATTCCAGTAGAAGCCGGAGGACGCACCGCCCTTGACCATGGCGATCATCCCGGCCGCCTGCACGGCGACCCTGCGGGTCTCGGACCAGTCCTTGCGTTCGTCGTTGCCGTCGGCGGGCTCGACGTAGTACTCGGCCCACCACAGCGGCAGGTCGCCGGTCCGCTGCCGCACCCACTGCCCCACGGCGGTGAGCTTGTCGGTGGCCCCGAACTCGTTCGGCAGCATCTCGTCGTCGTTGGTGTAGCTGGAGCCGTCCACGACGACGAAGTCGGCACCGGCCTTGTTCTTGTTCCAGTAGTCGAAGGCGTCGAGAACCCGCTGGTCCATCGCGCCCCACGGGCCCTTGAACGTCTTCGACGCCTCGTCGGCACGCGGATCGACACTGTCCATCACGAGATACGGCCCGCCGACCATGATGTTCTTGTCGACCTTCTTCAGCGCCTGGTACACGAGGTTGTACAGCTTGGTGTAGCCCTCGTAGTCCCAGCGGCCCTTGGAGTCGCTCCAGAAGCCCTTGAACTCGTTCCAGACGATGAAGTGCCGTACGTCCGGATAGCGCTTGGCGACGGTCGCGGCGAGCGCGGCGAAGTCGGCGTAGTGCTCGGGCAGCGGGGCCGTCTCCAGCGCCGACCGGCTCCAGTCGGTGTTGTCGACCCCGGACCTGCCGCCCTTCATCCAGTCCGGGGAGCAGCACAGGGTGACGACCGGGGTGCCGCCCGACTTGCGGATGAAGTCGATCCGGCGGTCCATCGCGCCGAAGTCGTAACGCCCCTTCACCGGCTCGGGGTTGTCCGCGCCCCAGCCCATGATCGCCTGGTCCTGCGGCAGCCCGCCGGCGTCCGAGATCAGCTTCTCGACCCGGTCCGAGGCGGCCGGGCTGCCCTCGTCGGCGCTGTACCGGGTGTGGGTGAAGCCCCAGCCCACGTCGGGCCTGTCCGAGTCCTTCGGCGTCATCGGGGTGCCGTGCACCGCGGCGCCGTTCTTGGAGGTGCCCCTGGTGCTTCCGCCGCTGTCCGGAAGCGTGTTGATCAGGGTCACGATCAGTGCGAGTGCGGCCACGCCCACGCCGAGCAGCGCGGTGAGCCGCCACCGCCGTGCCCCCGAAGTCCACCCATGACGTCCCATCGAAGGCAACAGTAACGGTGTGAATGCCGTGGCGGGCAGATGTTGTGAATGTACAGCCGGGTAACGGGATGGATGGGATGCAAACGGACTCTCGGGACACGGCCGACACACCCGGCGCACCACGGAAACCGGGTGCACGGGACGTCCTCGTGCCGGATCATGGACGCCATGTCTGCCAACCCTTACGACGCGCTGCCGATCCGGCTCAACGTCGACGACAGCGACTCGCCGTCCGACGTCGTCGACGCGCTGTTCCTCGGCCGCTTCGCGACGGGCGAGCAGCCGTACTCGCACGCGGCGAACATCGACCGCGTCCGGTCGGGTGCCACGCTGCTGCCCCCTGATGCCCGCGTCCTGCGCGTCGCCCGCGACGACGACCGCAGCGCCACGCTGGCCGAGGGCGACGGCTGGACCGTGCTGGTCTCCCGCTGGAACCGCGGCGCCGACGTCACCGTCACGGCGACCAGCTCCGAGCTGGCCCAGAAGGTGCTCGACCAGGCGACCGACGGCGCGGCGGACGAGCCCGAACCGCAGCCGGAGAACGTGACGATGGGCTTCTGGTACGTCTCCCCCAGGCGCGGCCCGCACCGCACGACCCGTCAGATCTCGGCGGGCACCTGGGACGAGGTCCGGGAGAACTACACGGCGCCGGTCGCGGACGCGATGGACCGGCTGATGAAGACGACCCCGGAGGACATCGCGGGCCGGCTGCTCCTGCTGCACGGCCCGCCCGGCACCGGGAAGACCTCGGCCCTGCGCACGCTGGCCCGCTCCTGGCGGGACTGGTGCCAGGTCGACTGCGTCCTCGACCCCGAGCGCCTCTTCTCCGACGTCGGCTATCTGATGGACATCGCGATCGGCGAGGAGGACTCGACGGGCAAGGGCCGCTGGCGCCTGCTCCTCCTGGAGGACTGCGACGAACTGATCCGCGGCGAGGCGAAGCACACGGCGGGCCAGGCCCTGTCCCGGCTGCTGAACCTCACGGACGGCCTGCTGGGCCAGGGCCGCAACGTCCTGGTCGGCGTCACGACCAACGAGGACCTGGAGCGGCTGCACCCCGCCGTCGTCCGCCCCGGCCGCTGCCTCGCCCGGATCGAGGTGGGCCGGCTCACCCGCCGGGAGGCGGTCGGCTGGCTCGGCACGGAGGAGGGCGTCGGCCGCGACGGCGCGTCGCTGGCGGAGCTGTACGCCCTGCGCCGCGGGACCTCGCCGACGGCGCTGCCGGAGCCGCGGGAGGGGACGGACGCCGGGCTCTACCTCTAGTGCTTTGATGGAGGTATGACCCTGTTCGTGGGCACGTCGGGGTGGCAGTACAAGGACTGGCGGGGGGTGCTCTACCCCGCCGGATGTCCGATGCGGCTGTGGCTGGAGGAGTACACGGAGCATTTCGCCACCGTGGAGATCAACAACGCGTTCTACCGCCTGCCGAGCAGGGAGACCTTCGAGGCCTGGCGGTCACGGGTGCCGGGGGACTTCGTGGTGGCGGTGAAGGCGAGCCGCTATCTGACCCACATCAAGCGGCTCCGGGACCCGCAGGAGCCGGTCGCGCGCCTGATGAGCCACGCGGAGGGCCTCGGCGACCGCCTCGGCCCGGTCCTGCTGCAGCTGCCGCCGACGCTGAAGGCCGACGCCGGCCTGCTGGACGCCTGCCTGGAGTGCTTTCCGTCCGGCACGCGGGTGGCGGTGGAGCCACGGCACGAGTCGTGGTGGACACCGAGGACCCGGCAGGTCCTGGAGAACCGGGGCGCGGCCCTGTGCTGGGCCGACGTCCTCTCCCGTCCCGTGACCCCCCTGTGGCGCACCACCGACTGGGGATACGTCCGCTTCCACCAGGGCCGGGCCCGGGCCTGGCCGCACTACGGGCGACGGGCGCTGGAGACCTGGGTGAGCCGGATCGAGGGGACGTGGTCCGCGGACGACGACGTGTACGCGTACTTCAACAACGACCCGACGGGGGCGGCGGTGCAGGACGCGACGACGTTCGCGGGCGCGGCCCGCACGACGTCCGTACCGGTCACCCGCACCCCGTGACCACGCGCTCCCGCAGTGACCGACCCAGCTCAACTCGCGCCGTAACCGGCCCGCAGCGCGTCCCGGAC
>Ga0182008_10001004_pt1 | contig 19603 bp, 15 predicted proteins | sample Sormic07211129_1_FD_120482 | JGI IMG/M metagenome (GOLD analysis project Ga0182008, IMG submission 120482) | Rhizosphere microbial communities from Sorghum bicolor, Mead, Nebraska, USA - 072115-129_1 metaG | ecosystem: Host-associated > Plants > Roots > Rhizosphere | place: USA: Nebraska...
CAGGGCTGCCCACCCTCGCCGGGTCTTAGGGTTGCCACACGGTCTTTGCCCCACTCAACTTGCGGTCCAGGAATGTCGCCGCGCTGATCAAGGCCAAGTGGCTCAACGCCTGGGGCGTATTGCCCAGATGCCGCGCCTGGCTGTCGAACTCTTCGGCGTACAGACCCAAGGGATTGGCGTAGCGCAGCAGTTGCTCGAACTCCAGATGGGCCTTTTCCACCTGGCCGGCACGGGCCAGGCATTCGACGTACCAGAACGAACAGGCGGCAAAGGCGCCTTCGGTGCCCTGCAGGCCATCGATCTGGCTGTCGTCGTTGCGGTAGCGGTACACCATTCCGTCACGCACCAGGCTTTTCTTGATGGCTTCCAGGGTACTCAACCAGCGCGGATCGGTGGCCGCGACGAAGCGCACCAGCGGCATCAGCAGCATCGAACCGTCCAGCGCGGTGCTGCCGATGTACTGCACAAAATGCCCGCGCTCTTCGTTCCAGAAGTTGCTCCAGATATCTGCGTAGATCGCCTGGCGGGTCTGGTCCCAACGCGCGAACGGCGCCGGCAGCGAGCGTTTGGAGGCCAGGCGTATCGCGCGGTCCAGCGCCACCCAGCACATCAGCCGCGAATGCAGGAAGTGATGTTGTTCACCACGCATTTCCCAGATGCCGACGTCTTTGCGATTCCAGATTTCGCAGACCTGATCGGCGACCTCCACCGTGTGTTTCCAGCCCTCATGGGAAATGGCTTCGCCGTACTTGTTGACCAGGTACACCGCATCCATCAGCTCGCCGTAGATGTCCAACTGAATCTGGTCGAATGCCTCGTTTCCGATACGCACCGGCCTGGCGCCGCCATGACCACTGAAGTGCTCCAGTTCGCTCTCGGGCAATTGCTGGCGACCGTCGATGCCGTAGAGGATATTGATCTTGGTCGGCTGGCCGCAGCAATCGCTGACCCGCCCCTTGAGCCAGCGCATGTAGGCATTGGCCTCGTCGACAAAACCCAGACGCATGAACGCATAGACCGTAAACGAAGCGTCGCGGATCCAGGTGTAGCGGTAATCCCAGTTGCGTTCGCCGCCGGGGGTTTCCGGCAGGCCGAAGGTCGCGGCGGCGATGATCGCACCGTGTTTGCGCGACGTCAGCAGCTTGAGCGCCAGGGCGGAGCGGTTGACCATTTCGCGCCAACGCCCACGGTAAGTCGATTGCGCAATCCAGCCGCGCCAGAACTTGAGCGTGTGGGCCAGCGCCAGGTCGGTGCAACCGCCGTCCACCCGTGGATCGTCCCGGCCACCGAGCACGAACTCGGCGCTCTCTTCCTGGTTCAGCGTGAAGCTGGCGACGGCGATGTTGTCCTCCAGTTGCAGCGCATGGCTGCCGGCCAAGCGCAGGCCCGGTTGGCCGTCAGCGGTAAAACACACCGTGCGGTTGTCGAAGGAGGCGTGGGTCGGGGCGCGTGCGTAGTCATGGCGCACCGCGCAACGCAGATGCAGGGTCGCGGTGCCGCTGACCACGCGCACGCGGCGTATCAGCAGGGGCAGCTCGTCGACTTCCTCGCTGATCGCCAGCAGATCGGTGATCTCCACCACGGCTTTGTCGCTGAGCCAGCGGGTTTGCAGCACGTTGGTGTCGGGCAGGTAGATCTGCTCGCGCCGGGCGTCGGGCAGGTCCGGAGTGAGCTGGAAGGTTCCGGCTTCGGGCGTGTCCAGCAGCGCGCAGAAAATCGACGGACTGTCGAATTCCGGCCAGCAGAAAAAGTCGATGCTGCCTTTGTCGTTCACCAGGGCTGCGCTGCGCATGTCGCCAATGATGCCGTGGGCATCGATGGCGCTTTGGGGTTCGTTCTTAAGATCAACCATTGCCGCGAAACTCCGGATAAAGGCTCATGCCGCCATCGATAAACAGGGTGCTGCCAACCACGTAGTCGGAGGCATCGCTGGCCAGCCACACCACGGCATTGGCCACATCCTCCACGTCACCTACGCGACCGTAGGGAATCAGTTTGAGCAGCTCTTTTTCGGCCGCGCCTTCGGTGGCGGCGCGGTTGATCGCCGTACGAATCGCCCCCGGCGCGATGCCGTTGATGCGAATGCGCTGTTCGCTGACTTCCTGGGCGAGGGTGCGCATCAGCATCTCCACGCCGCCTTTGGAAGCGGCATAGTTCACATGCCCGGCCCAGGGGATCAGTTGGTGCACCGAACTCATATGGATGATTTTCCCGGCGGCCCGCGACACGCCTTCACGCACGCCCTGACGATTGAAAATCCGCACCGCCGCGCGGGCACAGAGGAATTGGCCGGTGAGGTTCACGCCGATCACGGTGTTCCAGTCGTCAAGGCTCATGTCGACCACGGCGGCGTCCTTTTGCATGCCGGAGTTGGCGACCAGGATGTCCAGGTGCCCGAAGGCATCGAGGGTCTGGGCGAACAGGCGCTCGACGTCAGCCTCCTTGGACACGTCTGCGCCAACGGCAATCGCACGTCCGCCCTCAGCATTGATCTGCGCCGCCAAGGCTTCAGCGGGGGCTGCCTGGGCGTTGTAGTTGAGCACGACCGCAGCGCCGGCCTGCGCCAGGGCCTTGGCGGCACCGGCACCGATTCCGGAACTGGCGCCGGTCACCAGCGCCACTTGTTGTTCCAACGAGATATGCATGGACAGCCAGCCTCTGATTCGTGAGTTCAAATAGCTGACTGGCGGCGCATTGGGGAAGTTCAGATGCCTGACGGCGAGTGCACGCGGCCGCGACGGCCGACGGGAAGCAATTGCCGCGCTTAATGGGAAATATTACTATTCACGCCCCGCCTAACAGTGCTCCCGCGATGATCCCTCCGCCGCCCCGCAGAACAGGCTTTTTCGAGCACTACGAAGAGTTGATCGGGACGTGGACACGTCGTCTGAAAAATCGTCAGCAGGCCGAAGACCTGGCCCATGATACTTTTGTGCGCGTGCTCGAATCTGAACCCGCTCAGGTTCAGCAACCCCGTGCATATCTGCATCAAACCGCGCGCAATATCGCAGTGGACGCCTACCGTCGCGACGATCGACGCGACGCTATGCTCCAGGACGCCGGCGATCAGCGCGCCTCCCACACCGGCGACCCTGAGCACCTCATGCACGCGATACAGTTGGCGGAGGCTATTGAACGGGCGCTGGCCGAATTGCCGCTCAACTGCCGGCGGATTTTCATCTGGCAGAAGATCGAAGGGCTCACCCAGCAGGAGATCGCCGATCGCCTGGGTTTGTCTAAAAACATGGTGGAAAAGTATATGATCCGCACGCTGCGGCATCTGCGTGATCGCCTGGACGCGCCGGCACCATGACTCGTATCGAAACAGGATCTGCCACGATGGATAACCGTGTCCGTGATGAGGCTGCCCAGTGGTTCGCGCGCCTGCAGGACGGCGAACTGAGCCCCGAGCAAACCCGGCGCTTCGAGGCCTGGCGCGCGGAACACCCGTCCCATCAATACGAGTTCGATGTGCTGCAAGGTCTGTGGCGCGCCGCCGACCTGCTGCCGCGGACGCGCTGCCAGGTGTTGCGCCAAGCGCCCGCCGAGCGGCCGCGCCGGTCTGCCGCCTGGCGTTATGCGGTGGCGGCGAGCGTGGTGGCAGGCGCGCTGGGGTTGGGATTGTTCAGCAGGCTCGATCATCCCAAGACCTTCCATGCCCAATTCAGCACCCGCCTGGGCGAGCATCGTCAGGTGACCCTGCCCGACGGTTCCTTGATGGATCTCAACAGTCGCAGCGTCGTCACGGTGACGTACGAGGGCGGTCGGCGCGGCGTGGCGCTGCAGCAGGGCGAGGCGATGTTCAGCGTCGAGCATGACGGCAGCCGTCCTTTCGTGGTCGATGCCGGCGTCGGGCAGGTCACGGTCACCGGCACACGTTTCGATGTGCGCCGCGATAACGATCAGACCCGTGTTGCCGTCCAGGCAGGCACGGTCAACGTCCAGGGGCGAGGGCCGGGCCAGCACGTCGTGCTGACCGCCGGGCGGGGCACCCATATCGACAGCCAGGGCGCGGTGGCGGCGGCCTACGCGGTGAATGCCGAGGAACTGACGGCCTGGCGCAGCGGCAAACTGGTGTTCAACAATGCCACCCTCGGCGAGGTCGCCCGGGAAGTGTCGCGCTACCGCGAGCAGCCGCTGCGGGTCAATCTGCCCGCTGTGGCCAACCTGCGCTTGACCAGTGTGTTCAAGGCCGACGACACCGATGCCTTGCTTAAAGCGTTGCCGCGCATTTTGCCGGTGGCCCTGCGCACCTTGCCGGACGGTAGCCAGGAAATTATTTCGCGCTGAAATTCAGGTTTTTTTCGAGTTCTTCGTCTTCTCCTGCAACTGCAACTGGTTTGCATTAACGGCCGCGTACTTTTGCGCTCACAGGACAAGGTTCGACGTGAACAATTTCTCCCGCCACAACAATAAGAACCGCCGCTGGGTACCGCTGGCCCTGGCCTACGCTGTCAGTGCCTCGGCGTATGCCGACGACGCGATTCATATCCAGGCCCAGCCCCTCGGCACTGCGTTGAGCCAGCTCGGTCAGCAGACGTCCCTGCAACTGTTCTTCAGCCCCGAACTGGTTGCCGGCAAACACGCGCCCGCGGTGGACGGCAACCTCAGCGCCGAGCAGGCCCTGCGCCAAGTGTTGCAAGGCAGCGGCCTGGACTACCAGATCGAGGCGGGGTCAGTGACCCTGCGCCCGCACCACAGCGGCAGCGGTGAAGCCGGCTCGCCGATTGAATTGGGCGCCACCGATATCAAGGTGGTCGGCGACTGGCTCGGCGATGCCAACGCCGAAGTCGTGCAGAACCATCCCGGCGCACGCACGGTTATCCGTCGCGAAGCCATGGTGGAGCAGGGTGCGCTGAACGTCGGCGAGGTATTGCGCCGCGTGCCAGGCGTGCAGGTGCAGGAAGCCAACGGCACCGGCGGCAGCGATATTTCCCTCAACGTGGGTGTACGCGGGCTCACGTCACGCCTGTCGCCACGCTCCACCGTCCTGATCGATGGCGTGCCGGCGGCCTTCGCGCCGTATGGCCAGCCACAACTGTCGATGGCGCCGATTTCCGCCGGTAACCTGGACAGCATCGATGTGGTGCGTGGCGCCGGTTCGGTGCGCTACGGGCCACAAAACGTCGGTGGCGTGATCAACTTTGTGACCCGCGCAATCCCCGAAACGTTCTCCGGCGAGGTCGGCACCACCCTGCAGACGTCTGCCCATGGAGGCTGGAAACATATCGAAAACGCCTTTATCGGCGGTACCGCCGACAACGGCATCGGCGCCGCCTTGTTGTATTCCGGGGTCAACGGCAACGGATACCGCAACAGCAACAACGGCAATGACATCGACGACGTGATCTTCAAGACCCACTGGGCGCCGACCGACCAGGACGACTTCTCGCTGAATGTTCATTACTACGATGCCAGCGCTGACATGCCGGGCGGCTTGACCCAGAAACAGTTCGACGCCAACCCATACCAGTCGGTGCGCGATTGGGACAACTTCAGCGGCCGCCGCAAGGACGTGTCGTTCAAGTACATCCGGCAGATCGATGACCGTACCCAGGCCGAAGTGTTGACCTATTATTCCGACAGTTTCCGTGGCAGCAACATCGCCAACCGCGACCTGAAAACCATCAGTTCCTACCCGCGCACCTACTACACCTTCGGCATTGAACCGCGGGTGTCCCACGTCTTCGATCTGGGCCCCAGCACGCAGGAAGTCAGCGTGGGGTATCGCTACCTCAAAGAAGGCATGCACGAGCAGGCCACCAGCCTCAACCTGGTCAACAACGTGCCCACGCCCGGTGGGCAGAACGACGGCCATGTGTACCAGGACCGCACCGGCGGTACCGAGGCCAACGCGTTCTATATCGATAACAAAATCGATATCGGCAAATGGACCATCACCCCAGGTATTCGCTTCGAAAACATCCGCACCGAATGGCACGACCGCCCGGTGATCGCCCTCAATGGCACACGCACTCCGGAAAAGCGTCGTGAGGTGCACAACAACGAGCCGCTGCCGGCCCTGAGCGTGATGTACCACGTTTCCGAGGCCTGGAAAGTGTTCGCCAACTACGAGACCTCATTCGGTAGCCTGCAGTATTTCCAGCTGGGGCAGGGGGGGGCCGGCAACCAGACCGCCAACGGCCTGAACCCGGAAAAGGCCAAGACCTACGAAATCGGCACGCGTTACAACGACGCCGTCTGGGGCGGCGAAGTGACGCTGTTCTACATCGACTTTGCCGATGAGCTGCAATACGTCAGCAACGACGTGGGCTGGACCAACCTCGGCGCCACCAAGCACGCCGGTGTCGAAGCGTCGGCGCATTACGACCTGGCCAATCTGGACCCGCGCCTCGATGGCCTGACCGCCAATGCCGGGTTCACTTACACCAAGGCCACCTCCGAGGGCGATGTGCCCTTCAAGGGGCGCGACCTGCCGCTGTACTCGCGCGAAGTGGCGACCCTGGGCCTGCGCTACGACATCAACCGCTGGACCCACAACCTGGATGTGTATGCCCAGTCCGGCCAGCGTGCCCCCGGTACCACCAGCACCTACGTCACCCAGGGCACCGCCGATGGCCAGTTCGGCGATATTCCCGGTTATGTGTCGGTCAACGTACGCAGCGGTTATGACTTCGGCGCGTCCTTGTCGAACCTGAAGTTGGGCGTGGGGGTAAAAAACGTCTTCGACCAGCAGCACTACACGCGCTCCAGCGACAACAACGCCGGGTTGTACCTGGGCGAACCGCGTACGTTCTTCGTACAGGCCAGCGTCGGATTCTGATCCTTGATCCCTTGGGAAAATGTCGCAGCTCTGTCCGGGGCTGCGATTTTTTTTGCCCGTTTCCTACAGGCTCGGCGTGCATCTTATTGCCCGAGCAGGAACCGATTCCGACATCCCCGCCACAGATGAGCCAGCTGTCGCGCTTCGACGCGATGTCGCAGCGGCAGGCTGACTATCACGCCCATTGTGTTGGAGAACACTATGTCGTTATCGACACCCGATACATCCTCAGCGGCTTCGTCTGCGCTTGACCGTTTCCAGGACAGTGCCAAAGCCGAATTCAAGGCTCGTCGCCCGGCGCCTGGTGCCTTGTCTTTCAACGACGCTAATACGGCAAACGTCAGTTTCTCTGTGCGAGAAGACAAGGCCGGTCCCGTGTTCGGCGATCTGCACGCACCGACAGAGCGCCATCATCCTGCTTATCCCGGCATGCCTGCCAGGCATCCAGGTTTTATGGACACGTTCAGGCAGTGGATGAACGCGCACTTCGGTTGGCACCGGCCGCCTCGGCCTCATCCGTGCTGCAGCAACCCTCCGCCAAGGCCGCAGCCTGGGTACGGTAACCCGCCGCCTCGTCCCGATCCCACTATCGGCAAACCCTATCCCACGCTGCCAGGCAGGCCCGATCCGCAGTACTCGCTGAAGAACAATGAACAATTGGCGAGCCAGTTGAGCAAAAACTTCGACGCCTTCATGGACCCCAAAAAACCCGGTTACGTCAGCATCGACAGTATTTATGCAATGGCAAATAAAGGGTGGTCGTCGGATCCGCGCGTTAACGAAAACATTCGCCTGGCCAAAGAAATGCTGCGCCGTCCGGACCTGCTCGGCGCCCTCGACCGGCACAGCTCCACCGGTGCGCTGGATGGCCTGATCGATCGGCAGAATGTGAACCGGGTCATCCATGGCGACAATTACTTCAAATACAACACCGATAAAGAACTGGTCGGGGAGCTGTATGAGCATTTCAGCGTCTTGAAAGACGGACCAGGGTCAGCGGACATCAGCATTTCCGATTTGAGGAACCTGGCGCGTGAACCTCTGACAGGCGATTCGCCCAAAGACCACCTGGTGCAGTTGGCGCAGGAACTTCTCAAACGCAGCGACCTGGTCACGAAGCTGGATAACCTGGCAAGCCAAAACGGTGACGGGCGGATCAACCTGCGCGCGCTTTTACTATTGCTTCGCTGACAGAACGGCACCGCAACCCGGTTGCGGTGCCTTCCACAACCTTGTAAGGAACTGATTACGTTGATTTGCCACATAGGAAATACCTGCCGGTGTTGATCGAACCGGCTGCATTTGGGGCTCCGAGCCAGGGCAAATACAATGACTTCGACCTCGTTTCAATCTCCTCGTCACGGTTGTCCTGAACCGTTTCACAGCGTCCGCGATGCTGATCCGGCGCTCTCACCGGGCATCTCGGCATCGCAGGATGTGCAGCCGCCCCCGGATTTGCATGTCGCCGAAGCTCGGCGCATGAAAGCCTTCGCCGGTCAGCGGCAGTTTCAGGCGCCGGTCGCCGATGATTTTTCCCGTGGCATGCACGCAGCCGGGCAGCCTGCCAATGATGCCTCCAAGCTAATCAAACCTGCGGGGCTGTTCGATGGCTTGGCCACGTGGTGGCGCCGCAGGCTCGGTTGAGCCGGTCGGGTGGTAGGTTCCTCAACTCCAGTGGTTACAAACGCTCAAATTTTACTGCGCTCGACGCGGTGTCCTTGCTGGAACCAGGGTTTTCCAAGCGCCACTCACTCTGCGCCTGTTGATTCAGGTGCGTGACTGATCGACCCGGCAAGGCTCGATCCACGCAATCTAACGCTGCTGGAGAGAAACAATGGCTGACTGGCTGAATAATTTGAGGCACATGCCGCCTGGACTGAACCTGAACACAGGCGATGGCCATGCCCGTCTCGGCGTTGCTGAACGCGCGGTGGGCAAGGCGCTTCCCCCGCAAGGGCGTCAGCTTTTCGATAGCCGATTTCCGAACAATGGGCAGGTGCATTTTGACGCCCAAGGCTTTTATTCAGGTGGTTCGCAGGTAGGCAACCCGTTTATCAGCTCGGATGACCACCTGCTGGCGACCCAACTGAACAACGTTTTTTCAATGCTGGGGGATTTCAAGAAGGATGGCCGCCTGACGCTCGCCTCCTTGGAAACGATAGCCAAAGAGGACCCCAAGGAGAGCAAGGTACTTGAGCGCACAATCATGCTTGCCCGAGAAGTACTCAATCGGCCGCGGCTGGCCGATGCGATTGTTGCAAAGGGCGGTGAGATAACACCGACCAGTCTCGAAAAAGTCGCCAGTTATACCATTGGCAATACCAACCCCAACACGCAGAGTGCCGACCCTTTTCATTCCAAAACCGACGCCCAGGTGGTGCAGGCGTTCAAGGGCATGTTTGATGACTTGCGCGACAAGTCGGAAGACTCCACTTTCTTTTTTGAAAAGCACCGCTATGTCAAAAAAGACACGATTATCGAGATGAGCAAGGACCCCGACGAAACAGATAAACACGGTCAGGTAGTACGCGACGCATCCAACGGTTTTCCCAAGAAAAAATACAGCGAGCTGCAGGTCTACATGGCCAAGAACCTGGTCGAGCGGCCAGGCCTGCTGGCGTCGCTGGACAGCACCAAGGCAAACGGGACTAACATCTTCGGCAGCCACAACGATGACGGTTGGTTGAAGAACTACAGCATCGACCGCTGGTTGAAAAACGATAAGGAAGAAAAGGGCAGGTAACGTTACCTGCCTTCTATTGGGCTTCTTGATGCACGCTGGAAGCCCATGATGCAGTCATTCACACCCGCAATATTTTTCCGCCGGCGGCCACCGCCACCAGCAATATGCCAATCAGCAAGAAGGCCGTGGCCAGGCTGCTGCCATGGGCAATAAAACCGATTGCGGCAGGCCCGGTCAGGATACCGGCGTACCCCAGCGTGGTAATGGCCGGCACCGCAATGTGCTCCGGCATGACGTTCTGCTGGCCGACGGCGGTGTAGAGCACCGGTACGATATTCGAGCATCCCGCTCCTACCAGCGCGTAACCGAGCAATGCAATCTCCCAGGCCGGCGACAGCGTAGCCAGGAAAATACCGCTCGCGGCCAGCGCGCCGCCCACGATGATCACCTTGGTCGCGCCGAGGCGCCGCACGATGGCATCGCCGGTCAGGCGTCCGGCCGTCATCGTCAGGGCGAAGGCGGCGTAGCCCAGGCCGGCGTATGCTTCGTCCAGGCCGCGCTCGTCACTCAGGAACACCGCGCTCCAGTCCAGCACCGCGCCCTCGGCCAGAAACACCACGAAGCACAGGCAGCCGATAAACAGCACCACGCCATGAGGTATCGCAAACGCGGGTCCCGAACTTTCGCTGCCGTAAGGCAGTAGATGCGGGCCGGCTTTGAGCAGCGCCGCGAGTGTGATCACGATCACCACCAGTGTCGCCTGAAGAGGCGACAGGCCCATCCCCAGCAAACCGGCAACGCCTGCCGCGCCGACGATCCCGCCCAGGCTGAACAACCCGTGGAAGCCCGACATCATGGTTTTGCCGCTGGCCCGTTCGACGATAACCGCCTGCAAGTTAACCGTGGAGTCCACCGTGCCCAGCCCGGCACCAAACAGGAACAGCCCGACGATCAGCAACGGGATCGAGCTGACCGTAGCCAGCAGCGGCAAGGCCAGGCAGATCATCAGAGTGCCGGCCGTGAGCACGCGTCGGCAACCAAACCGCGATGCCAGCGCACCTGCCGCCGGCATCGCGATAATCGAGCCCACCCCCAGGCACAACAGCAGCAGGCCCAGCGTCCCTTCACTCAGCCCTGCGCGAGCCTTGGCATACGGCACCAGCGGCGCCCAGGCGGCGATCCCGAAGCCGGCGATGAAAAAAGCGATGCGGGTCGACATTTGCTCCAGTCGCCCGGGAACCACGGGGGCTGAGGTAGGGATGGCAGTCATGAACAAATCCTTGGTTTTGCGTTCAACGAACGATGTCCGGCGCGACATCCTTGCACATCAGGCCTTGGTGAGCGAGCCGGGTTCCCTTGGTGTGATCGGACGTGAAGTTTATTTTTACAATCCTGGAACCCATTCGACGCAGGCAACCACAGAGGTGCAATCGCCTGTGTGTAGGAGGCGGTCTGGAAGGTGCGTAATCCCTGTGGCAAGCGTTGAACCCCAGGGTTTCTGCGGTGGATTACCACCTTCCAGGGCGCTTTCCCCAAACAGGGCGTTCTGTAATACGCTGCTCACCCAATGTGTAGGCGCGCGGGCGGGCAAACCGATGAAAATGTACAGGCAGGCGACGCAATGACCCTGTTCTATGACGCGCGGGGCAATATTTACGGGGTGGTCAGCCCGGCATTTCTGCGAGACCAAGGCATCCCCGTGCCAGAGAGCGCTGCCCAGGCCGCGCTGACGCGTAAAGCCTGGGCCGTCGACGCTGTCGCATCCGAATGCGCCTGGGAGCCGACGCAACGCCCGGTCAATGCCAAGGCGCATCGCTGCGATGGTTTGTTGGTCGGCCCGTTTCAGTCCGAGGCACCGTTCGACCTGCTGATCGTCAACACCGACGGCTCATTGGCCGAGCGCAGTGGCAATGGTTTGACGATTTTTGCCCAGGCCCTCACGGATCAGGGCTTGCTGAGCGCGGCTTGTGAATTACGCGTGCACCATGACCAGCCCCAGGGGCCATCGCCGGTGGCGACAGGGGTCGAGCCTGCCGTGTACGAGCACCTCGCAGGGTTCTGGCTGGACCTCGGGTTGCCGGAGTTCGGGCCATCGGCCGTCGGCGCGCAGGGGGTGGAACACGCCTCGCTGGGCCGCGCCGAACTGAGCCATGTGCGCGAGCTGGCGGCGATCAATCCGCACTGGGCGCACAGTCAGTTCGTGCGGGTCGGCAACCCCCATTGTGTGACGTTGGTCGAGCAGGTCGCAGCCCTGCCGGATAACCGGCACATGCAGCACTTGGCACTGTTCGACTCGCTGCGGGCGATCGCCTTTGCGCCGCCGGTGGGGGGCGGTAAACCCTGCACGGCCGGGGTCAATTTGCAATGGGCCACAATGCTCGGCCACAACCGCATCGCGGCGCGGGTGTTCGAGCGCGGAGAGGGGCCCACGGCGTCTTCCGGCACCAGCGCGAGCGCCGTGGCCTGCGCCGCTTGGCGTGTGGGCTGGGTCGAAGGTGGCGAGGTGGCGGTGGTGATGCCGGGTGGCACGGCGCCGGTGCGTCTGCATGCCCAGGACGATGCGCTGCTGAGCGTCAGCCTGTTCGGGGCCGCACACCTTCAGGGTTGAGTCTCTTGGATGCTGGCGTCCCCATATAGGCGTCAGTTGTTTCTTTATCAAGTAACTATGTATTCGCAAGTTTTCGTAGGGCATTTCATATGTTTATGAAATAGCGCTGTGCCTCGATTTTTATTTTTTAAAAGACGCTTCCATTATCTTCGTACGAAACTTCTTTTTTATTTTCCAAACATCGATTTTCTCCCGTAATCGCTAAGCTTCAGGGCGCGAGTTTGCACTTTGCCTGCCTGGATTTTGCCGATGTTGCGGCGGCGGGATAAAAGTTCGATCACTATTTCAGCTGGGTAATAAAGGGCGGGTAACAACGGATGGTTAACGCGTTTGCGTCGTCAAGTTTCAAGTTAATACTTCCAGGCATCCATAACGACTTCAAAGTGCTGGCATTCAAAGGTCAGGAGGCTCTGGATCAACCGTTTTTCATTCAGGTACAAGTGATCAGCGAAAACCCGGACCTTGACCTGGAGGCTTTTCTTCACCAGGCGGCTTATCTGGATCTAGGCGACGCCGAAGCGGGAGTGCATGGCCAGGTCTATGCCATTGGGCGCGATGACCCCGGTCGACGTTATACCCGCTACCATCTGACATTGGCGCCGCGCCTGGCCTGCCTGGCCCATCGCCGCGACCAGCGGATTTTTCAGCAACGCAGCGTTCCGCAGATTGTTGCCGCCGTGCTCGAACACCACGGCATCCTCGCCGATGCCTACGCCTTTGAGTTGGGGCCGGTGATCTACCCGCCGCGAGCGTACTGCGTGCAGTACGCGGAAACCGATCTGGACTTCATCCAGCGGTTGTGTGAAGAGGAAGGCATTCATTACCACTTTCGCCACAGCGAAACCGCCCACGTGCTGGTGTTCGGCGATGACCAGACGGTGTTCAATCGTCTGCCGGCGCAAGCTTATTGCGCTGCCGGTGGGCCGCAGGCGCCGATGCGCAGTGTGCAGCGGTTCGATGTGCGTTTTTCCATTCGCAGCCAGCGAACGGTGCGCCGTGACCATGATTTCGAACATCCCTCCCTGCGGCTGCAGGACAGCGCAGACGCAACCCGCGCCCAACCGCTTGAGGATTATCGCTACCCCGCCGGTTTCAGCACTCGTCTGCGCGGCCAACAGCTCGCGCGACGGGGGCTGGAGCGTCATCAACGGGATCGGCATCGAGCATTGGGCAGCAGCGATCAACCGCTCCTGCGCAGCGGACATTTTCTTGAACTGCACGATCATCCCGACCCTGTCTGCAATGACCTGTGGTTGATCACCTCGGTACGTCACGAGGGCTATCAGCCCCAGGTGCTGGAAGAAGCGGTGGTCGAGTCCGATCGATTCCAGGGCTACCGCAACCGTTTTACGGCGACCCCCTGGCGAGCGACGTATCGACCGCCGCTCAAGCATCCCAAACCGACCATCAACGGAAGCCAGACCGCTACCGTCACCGGCCCCGCTGGCGAAGAGGTGCATTGCGATGCGTACGGCCGCGTCAAGGTGCGGTTCCATTGGGATCGCCGGGATCAGGCCGACGACAAAAGCAGTGGTTGGGTGCGAGTGGCGTCAAGTTGGGCAGGGGATGGGTTCGGCGCCACGCTCATTCCTCGGGTGGGCATGGAAGTGCTGGTGACCTTTCTGGAGGGCGACCCGGACCAGCCATTGATCAACGGCTGCTTGCCCAACGCGCTGCACATGCCCAGCTATCCATTGCCGCAGCACAAGACGCGCAGTGTGCTGCGCAGCCGCAGTTCCCCGGACGGCGGGGGCTTCAATGAACTGCTGGTGGAGGATCGTCGCGGCGATGAACTCATTTACCTGCGCGCTCAACGCGACTTCGAGCAGCATGTCGGCCATGACAGCCGCCTGGAGGTGGCGGGCGAGCGGCACGAAACCATTCGCGGCTTGAGTTCAAGCCGCTTGGGTGACCAGGCGCACCAGCACATTGCCGGCGAACGCAAGGTGGTGCTCGAGGCCGATGACCACCTGCGCGTACACGGCGGCAGCCAGGTCCATATCGGCCAGAGCCTGGTGATCGAAGCGGGGCAAGAGGTGCACGTCAAGGCGGGAGCCAGCCTAGTCATCGATGCCGGGGCACAGTTGAGTTTCAAGGCCGGGGGGGAACATCTGTTGATCCAGGCGGGCGGCATATTCAGCAGTCGCCACATTACCGTCGGCGGCAGCCCTGCCGCCGTTCGTCCCGCCTTGCCCCTGGCGCCGGGTGATAACGTCGCGGCAGTTGCTGAGCGCGTGAATAACGTGCAGCTATCGACCGTCCAGAGCCAGATCATGGATTGGGCCAGGCAATGGGGGGCGGACTTCTGCCCGCTGTGTGAACGCTGTCGAGACAACGCGTGCGCTATCGATGGGAGGGCGGCGTGATGGACGACCTTGCTCATCACTGGATGGCCAGGCAACAGCAGGCCGGTCAGCGGTTGTGCTTGATACTCGACGGCGGCCATCAAGCGTGCGAGCGGCTATTGGCGGTGCGCGGCGTACCGCAATATCGCAGCCTTTATGCCCAGACACCGTTGGCGCAATTGGCGGCGGGGCCTTTGATCCTGCTGCTCGAGCACGCCGGCGAGCCCGCGCTGCTCGGCCTTCTGCAGCATCCGCAGACGAACTGGGGGTGGCTGGGCAGCCTGGCAACCCCCGACCTGACGGGCGTGACGCAGCACTGGCGCGATCGGCTGCTTGTGGGGCCGCAGGGGGATCAGGCGCTCTATCGCTTTCACGACAACCGTACCTTTGCACGCGCCCTCGAGCATTTGGCGCCGCAGCATTGGCCGTCGTTTCTCGGGCCGCTGGTCAGCGTGTGTTATTGGCACGCGCAACGCTGGCACAACGTGGACAACCCGGCACCCGGCGAGTACCCGGCCCCAGATCCCGCTCCCTGGCTCAATACACCCAACCCCCAGGCCAACGCGATCCTGCATGCCAATATCCTGCGTTACCTGCTCGCCAGGCACAGCGAGGACCTCGCGGCATTGGTCGAATTCCAGGATGCGAGCGCCTGGCTTGCCTATGTGCTGGAGCAGGCACGTGCCTGGCAATGGAACCGGCCGCAACAGCTGGAATTCCTGGTGGTCCGCAGGCTGGAAGAAGCCACTCGCACCAGCATGATTCGCTGGCCGCCCATGACCGGCGAGGCACCTGAAGAACACTTTCAACGCGTGGTCGAGCAATGGCGCTCAGTGGAGAAGATCGATGAATAAACGAGGGTGGCACGCAGGGTTCTTACTGGGCATGGCGGGGTTGACGGGGTGCACGTTGAAACCAGTGGACAGCTTTACGCTGGAAGTGGATTTGCCCGCCCAATTCGAACTCAAAACCGCGGCCAACTACGGACCCGCGACGGGCGAAACCTGCACTTTGCCCAGGCGTCGAGGTAAACGGCCTGAGCGAAAGGTATTTTTTACGCAATACAAGGCTGTGGCCAGCCGGGTCAGTTATGAGCTGCCGTTGAGTGAAAGGGTGCAGGGGTGCCCGTTGGTATTGCGCAGTGTGGAGTTTGGTTTTACTGCGAAATGGGGGGCGAGGAGTACGGATGTCGGGTTGGATAGTGGAGTCATTGGTATTCGAGACCGGTTGGAAGGAAACATGCCGGGTATGCCTGACTCGGGTGTTCAGGAACTGCGAGGGGAATGTCACTGGCTGTTTCGAACGGCAGGTTCGCAGCACGCAATTATAAAAATTCTCAAATGCAACGAGTTGGACGCCAATCATCAACTGTTGCAGGCGCAACCTGGAGGCATTGCGCAACGAGATCATTTAAGGGGAAGAACACTGAGATTTGGGATGACGCTGAGTGAGAAGGAACTGCCGGCGATTAGTGACAACTGGGTCGCTGTACCCGGCGGTTGGAAACGGTGCAGAGGGGTTAACTTCGAAGATCGTTACGCTTTCTGCAATGGTGATTTCACTCATTTCAAACCTATAAAGATGCCGGATGGTCGCACATGTGATGTGTATCCATCTTGCAATTAACCAAGGAGCCGGCTCATGAGTCTGGATGCACGGAAGCAACCATTTTTTAATAACAGCAGACCTGCTTGCCCGTTGCGAGGCGATTGGGTGAGCTTTCGCCTGGTCGATGAATTCGGAGTAGGAAGTGGCTATGGCGGGTTGCCCTTCACATTGCATGACAGCGCAGGGCAAAGACACGAAGGCAGACTTGACGCCGACGGATTCGTCAAACTGGAAGATATTTATTGCGGCCCCGTGGTTGTTGTTTTCGACGCTCTCTATACAGGCGTTGATCAGCTGTATCGGCGGTTAATGGCGCGAAGCAGCTATCCGTTGCCTATTACCGAACTTCAGTTTCGGGCGGAACACACTCGATTCGCCACACCTGGCGGTAGTCGCACTGACAATAATCCTGCTCGACAGCAGGCGAACAAGTTTTATCAAGTTGAGGTGCGCGATTTAGTTCGACATGTTGCTCATTTACCACCGCCGGCCCTTCGGGCGCATCATCCCCAACGGCATGCTCTGAAAATGTTGTCTGATCTGGGGTTTGGTGCGCCCCAGCCTGTTTTGTCCGGGATCGTATTATTTCCAAACAACTACACGGTGTTGGAAGTGCGCCCGCTGCGCGCTTTACGTCCAGTCCTCTCCAGCGACGACAGCTTTAGTGCTTTGAATCTGTATCAGTTGTCATTGATGGCCGCTCTGAGTTATTGCGATTTTGGTCAGGAACCGCCAGTAAAACCCGTAGATCAGGTCCACTTCCCTCTGAGTCCAAGTGTCGGCAATCTGTTTGCGGAACAGCTATCCAACTACGCAGAAGCATGGAAAATCGATCCAAACCAGACACAACGTTTTTACCCGCTGTATGAAGACGTTCCTTATTCGCGACGATTTGAGATTCTTCCTTTTGACCCGCAGTTGTATCCACAAAATCGTCCCGAGCTCGGCAAAGAGCAGCAGCACCCCGCAAGTTTGCACTTCTTTGATGACGAAAAATTTGGGACTGACACACAAGCTTTCATCACTCACCATGACGAGGTGATCTTGATTTCCGTGCGAGGGACGTTCAGTAATGCCGATGCGTTACGGGACGCAAATGCCCACCAGGTACCTTTCGCGGATGGTATCGGTAAGGCGCACGAAGGCTTTTATCAGGCCTACCGGGCGATGCGCGACTTTGCGCTGAGCTACCTCAGCCAGTTTCATATGGAGCAGCGAATAGTTATTTGCGGACACAGCCTGGGCGGTGCAATTGCATTGCTGCTGGCGGAGGGCTTACGCCGTACTGCTGATCGTGACTACAACATCCTCCTCTACACCTACGGCGCCCCCCGCGCCGCCGATTCCGAATTCGTCGCCGGTGCTTCCGCCCTGGTCCATCACCGTATCGTCAACCACAACGACCCGGTCCCCAGTGTTCCGGCGCCGTGGATGAACACCACCGCCAAGCTGTGGGTTCCCGGTGCGGTTACCGTGTTCAGCGCGCCTATCCCCGGTGGGCTGTTGTTCGCCACGGGGTTGGTGCGCGTGGGTGGCAATCCTTACCAGCACCATGGCGAGCAGCAACACTACATGCCGATCACGTTGGCCGATGGCACCCAGTCTTCGGTGCTATGGAAACCTGGTTGCGAGTCCATCCAGGAGGCTGGAGCCAACCGTGCACTGCAACTGCAGGGCGATACGCCCTTGCGTGAGAACTTCCTGAGGCAGTTGTTCCAGGCAAGCCAGCACTTTATGACTGCCAGTTACATCCCGGCCGCCTGGGCCACGCTACGGCGCTGGCAGCAGACCCTGGAGCACCAGAGCTCGCTGGTGACACACAGCGAATACGAACAACTGGATCGCGCGTTGGAAAGCATGCGCCAGCAATTGCGCGACAAGCGACGTGAGCTGGACCGTCGTCCCGCGCCGAATGGGCGCAGCCATGTACCTGAGCACTATCATCAGGCGTTGAATGCTGAGATCGATCGTTTGCATACCAGCCGCCGGCGCCTGGAAAGTCTGCGCTGGCGCCGCCTGGATGCGCGGGATGTGTACGGCAGCCACGCCCAGGCCGCGCACCTGCAACCCAGCCTCAAGCGCTGGTTCAGTCATCGCGAAAACCGCGAGACGCCACCGGCGGCGAGCATTCCACCCGCCACGTCCAGTGAGCGTGGGAAGGCGCAGCCACTGGATATCGACTCGATTGTCTGAACCGCCCGCTTACATGAACGCCACTTGCGCGGGCTGGCGTTTCATCAACACCTTGCCGTTGCGGATCGAATAGAGCGGCAGGCCCTGGCTGCGGATCACCTCGTAGTCGCTGTCTGCCGAGAGGATCAACAGGTTGGCCGGGCGCCCCGGCTCCAAGCCATAGCGCTCGCCCAAGCCCATCGCCTTGGCGCTATTGTCGGTGACCAGGTCGAGGGCGCTTTGCAGGTTGCGATAACCGAGCATATGGCAGATATGCAGACCGGCTTCCAGCACGCGCAGGATGTTGCCGTTGCCCAGGGGGTACCACGGGTCGACGATGGAGTCCTGGCCGAAGCACACGTTCATGCCGGCTTCCAGCAACTCGTTGACTCGCGTCACGCCACGACGCTTCGGGAAGCTGTCGAAGCGTCCTTGCAGGTGGATGCTCTCGGTAGGGCATGAGACAAAACTGATACCGGAATGCCCCAGCAGGCGGAACAGTTTGGCGCAGTAGGCATTGTCATAGGAGCCCATCGCGGTGGTATGGCTGGCGGTGACGCGTGCGCCCATGTCGCGGCTGCGGGCTTCTTCGGCGAGCACTTCAAGGAAGCGCGAGTGGGGGTCATCGGTTTCGTCGCAATGCACATCCACCAGGCAGCCGCTGCGTTCGGCCAGGTCCATCAGGAATTTCACCGAACTCACGCCCTGATCGCGGGTGTATTCAAAATGCGGAATCCCGCCGACGACATCGGCGCCCATGCGGATGGCTTCCTCCATCAGTTCGCGGCCATTGCGGTAAGACTCAATGCCTTCCTGGGGAAAGGCCACGATCTGCAGATCGATCAGGTGCGCGCTTTCTTCGCGCACCTGCAGCATGGCCTTGAGCGCGGTGAGCTGCGGGTCGGTAACGTCGACGTGGGTGCGTACGTGCTGAATGCCGTGGGCGGCCAGGGCCTGGATGGTCTTGTGCGCGCGCGTGCGGGTGTCTTCCTGGGTGATCGTGGCTTTGCGTTCGCCCCAGCATTCGATGCCTTCGAACAGGGTGCCGCTCATGTTCCAGCGTGGCTCGCCAGCGGTCAGGGTGGCATCGAGGTGGATGTGCGGTTCGACGAAGGGTGGGATCACCAGGTTGCCGGCGGCGTCCAGGTCGTCGGGCCCCAGGGCCGGCACGCTGGTTTGTGCGGTGATGCTGGCGATCCGGCCGTTTTCCAGGTGCAGATCATGCAGGCCTTCACGGTGGCGCAGGCGAGCGTTGATGATGTGCATGGGCTAGTTCCTCTTGGCAAAAAATATCGGGCAGATTGCCGCCGGACTCTCGGGTCGGCGTTCAGGCGGTCATGGCGATTGGTCCGCGTCAGGCCGCGAGGCTCTGGCGCGGTGTCGCAGCGGGTTCTGCCGGTGAG
>Ga0182008_10001009_pt1 | contig 19553 bp, 20 predicted proteins | sample Sormic07211129_1_FD_120482 | JGI IMG/M metagenome (GOLD analysis project Ga0182008, IMG submission 120482) | Rhizosphere microbial communities from Sorghum bicolor, Mead, Nebraska, USA - 072115-129_1 metaG | ecosystem: Host-associated > Plants > Roots > Rhizosphere | place: USA: Nebraska...
CGTGAAAATGATAAACACCATCATCATTTTGTTGGTCTTTTCAATCAGTAGCAATTCAATTTTTGCACAACCCTAGTCTTGTTAGCCAACCATACCGAAATTGACCCTATACCTAAAAAATGCTTGCCTTTTTCATTAATAACTGATGAACCTGTACCAAACATGATAAAAACATTTTTTACTATGCTATTCGCATTAGTTATGAGCACCTGCTTTTCTCAAACGCTTTCAAAAACTGATTTCATGGAAGATTTGGAGTTTTTAAAAAAAACTTTGCCCACTAAACATACCAATCTTTTTGCCAAAATGGATAGTAGCCAATTCAAAAATGAAGTAGACCAAATATCCATGAGATCAAATGGATTTGATCGAAATCGTTTTATTGTTGAGCTCTTCAGGCTAACAAGATCCATTGGTGATGAGCATACTTTTATAGAGGTAGATTTTACCAAAGTTTTTCCCATCCAATTCGAGCTTTTTAGGGAGGGTTTATTCATTATTGGCATCGATTCTGCAAATGCTTCGTTATTGAATAGCAAATTGGAAAGCATAAACGGACATCCCGTTAACGAAATATTTGCTCGTTTTAAGGAGATCATCCAGGATGAAAACCCCAGGTATTTCGAAGATCGCCTTTTGCAACATCTTAACAATCCGGTATTGTTAAATGGATTAGCGCTGATCGACAGCGATTCAATTGCAACATTTACCCTGAGCAATGGCCAGATACAACAGATTACCCTCAAACCCGTGGCCGGCAAAGACGTTACCAAGATGAACTTGGCATGGTCAGGGAAAAACCTGCTCTCGCACAAAAAAAGGAGCAATTATTGGTTCGACTATAATGTGGTAAATAAAATCCTTTATTTCAACTATCGTGAATGTAGCGCGGAATACCAATATCCCTTTGTAAAATTCAATGAAGAACTTTTCGCTGTCATTGCCGAACGAAAACCTGAAAAAATCATCCTCGATTTACGCTATAATAGTGGAGGAAATTCAGCCGTTTTGGATCCTTTTATGGAAAAGATTTCAACAAGTTATTTAAACACCAAACAGAAGTTCTTTGTTCTGATAGGCAAAAAAACCTTCTCATCAGCAGTGATGAATGCAGTTGAACTGAAAAGAAAGTCAAATGCCACTTTCATTGGCGAAGCGACCAGTGGCAACATCAACCATTATGGTGAAGTAAGAGGTTTTAAGCTGCCTAAATCTAAAATTGTTGTTGCCTATTCTACCAGATACTGGGAGAGCTGGAAAGGAAAGAAAGGGCCTTTAAAGCCTGATATTAGTGTAAAGTATTCAATCAAAAACTATATAAAAGGAAAAGATGAAGCATTAATGCGGGTTTATCCGAACTAAGAATGATATTTAGCTAACTTGAAAAGATAAAATAAAGCAATATTTCGATCTTTATTTTTAGTAAATTCAATTCGATGGTTTTACGCATAGCCTTTTGTATTCCATACTGTATAAATCAAATCCTTCTGCCCAGTAGTCTTTTTTGAATTCAAATACTTCAAAACCTTGTTTTTCATAAAATTTATAAGCCACTTGTGAAGTCCTGACTGTAATTTTCTGTATTCCACCGATAGCATTTAGCTTCGTTATCCGGTGTTCCAGTAATTTTGTTCCTAAAGATTTACCCTGATAATCTGGATGAAATATGTCCCAGCTTATTTTTCCTATCGTTCTGTTAGCTGCGAAATTTATCCCTCCACACCCTACAATTTTTTGTCCATAACATAACACATAGTAAATTTCCCTTTCAAACTTCAAGTGAGTAAATTGATTACCTCATCTTTATCATGCTCTTCGTAAAGTCTTACATTAATTAGGTTTGCCATTTCTGGTATCTCTTTTAACTTCTACCACAAAGTTAAACCAAAATTTACCTGATGAACTTATATTTTTCAAACGAATAGAAGCTGCATATCATCAGGTACATAAACCATAAAAGCTTTGGAAGCCGACAGGGTTTCGAGGTAGAAGTATTTTTTTGGTTTTATCACATAGCATTTATGTAAACATCAAACCAAAAAGATTGCGAAGGCAAAACATAAACCTAAAATATGATGTTAAAAACAAATTCACCAACCGCAACAATCTTTCAATAAAGCAACCTATGTCAGCACGTTCCGATAAAATAAAAACATTCAATAAAAACCGATTGTCATCAATCATTCAGCTCAAATACACTGCAATGCTGGAAAATGCCTTCAGGTTCTACCGCGGCACCTGCCATCTCTTCTACGAACGGATCGCTTCCCTGAAAACAATGCCTAAATCGCCTGTCGGATGGATCAGCGGTGACCTGCACCTCGAAAATTTCGGCAGCTACAAAGGTAATAACAAACTGGTTTACTTTGATCTTAACGACTTTGATGAAGCTGTAAAGGCACCAGTGCTCTGGGAAGTGGTGCGTTTGGTAACCAGTATCTTTATCGCTTTTCAAACCCTTGAAATCGATGGAGAGCAAGCCATGAATATGGCTGCGCTATTCCTGAAAAGTTACGGTACAACCCTGATCGGTGGAAAAGCCATGGACCTGGATCCAAGAACATCCAAAGGCATCACCGGTGATTTTTTAAGAAGAGCGGAAAGAAGTTCTGCTGATGAGCTATTGCATAAAAGGACATTAAAAAAAGGACGAAAGCTGCAGTTAAATACCGGCGATGAGCGACACTTCAAACTGAAAAAAGAATTAAAAACCGAACTGATCAGCCACATGGAAAATTGGCTGTCTCAAAATAGTGATAGTCCATATAATTACCGCGTTGAAGATGTAGTTTACCGCCTTGCAGGAACAGGAAGCCTTGGACAGAAACGATACCTGTTCTTACTTAAAAGCATACGTAAAAAAGATCGCTACCTGCTGATCGATATGAAACAGGCTTTTCCATCTTCCCTGTTACCCTATCTGGATAGTCCACAACCCAAATGGGAAAATGAGGCCGAGCGTATTGTTTCGGTACAAAAACGTATGCAACATGTTTCAGCATCCCTGCTTTCTACCGCAACGTTTAAAGGGGAAGATTATGTGATTCAGGAATTGCAGCCTGTAAAAGACACCCTGAAGTTTAAACTGATAAAAGAGGAATACCGTAAACTTTACGAGGTGATCGACGACATGGGCATGCTAACTGCATCCTCGCAACTCAGAAGTTCGGGAATGGATGGGTCTGCCACAAAGGATGACCTGAAAGCTTTTGCCATTAAAACAGGTTGGCAGCAGCAAATCCTTAATATAGCCACCGAACAGGCCGCCCTGTTATGTGCAGATTATGGTGCCTTTCAGCAAGACTACAGAAACGGAGCCTATAAAAGCCAGCCAACAAAACAGAATAAAACTGAAGCGGTACTGGGATAACCCGATGAATCAAGGCGTTTGATTATGCCTGTACTTAGTTATGGCATTTAACAAGCCTTGCCGTCAACGAGGCGAGTGTAGAATAACCTGCTTTAATAGAAAATAAACTCAAATGAGCAGGCAATTTTGAGACTACTCCAAACCAATCTGTAGAAAATTTGTCTTATAAGGGTATCTGCACCAAATGCAGACCGACAATTACTACTATGGAAAACTTAACATTATCGGAAAATGCCAAAGTGTTTATGGACTACGCTATAGACACAATTGGTACTATGGACGGTGCTCCGGAGCATAGTTCAGCACAAAAAGATGAAGTGATCGCCCGGATCAGTAAACTTAAAACCTTACTGGGACAACTTGAACAGTCCTATCTGGATAATACACCTGCTGATATTAGCTCACCTGTTGACCCCGAATACATTGCCGCTGCCGGACACAGTTAAACGACAAGATCGTATCCAGGCCCGGCAATTTAAAACATATGTTACCTGACCGCCCCCCCGTCACTGCGTTATTTTAATGTTTTTTTAAACCGTTGATAAAACCTTAAAAAATTTCCAGCGGCATAAACATTAAAAAACTACGCTTAAATACATAAGCGCATCAATTTAGATTAAACGGGAAGCTGCTTTTGGATAGCTTCCCGTTTTTTAATTTTTTGCCACCCAGTATAATCTGTAAGCAGTTGAAAACATCAGGTTCTCCGCAAATTGATGAAAAACGAAAAATTAAATACCATAAATAGTTTTCACCCAACTGGCATCTTTGCTGGATGGGGATTTTGTACCACTCCATGAATTATCGATCCAGGTAGAACCATCCAGTCGTGTAGTGGTTGGCAGGCTGCTGTTTATTGCGCCATAACCATTGTATGATCCATAAAGCATTATAGAACTGATATCAAATGTTGTCCCCCCGTAATTCATGCCGGTAAGTTTATTATATCCGGCCTGAGCTGATGCACTTATATTATCCCATTTTACTAAAATGTAGGAGTCACGGTCTGCACGCAGTTGCTCGTGGTGTAACCCGATGGCATGCCCCAGCTCATGCACAACAATGCCTTTAGCTTCCGGATTTGAAAGATTCATTGTGGCTCCGCTTACATAGCCTACAGTGCAATTGTTTACACTTCCCGGTTGGATGGTCAGGTAGTAGCCAGAAGTTACTGTTTCGAATATAATTCCAGATTTTGCTGTCCAATCTGCCATGGCAGATAATATTGTGTTTGTCTGCGCAGTGGTAAATCCAGCGGCAAATCTATAGGAAACCTTATGGTTTGGCCACCTGTATGCACCAGCAGGTCCGTGTCCTTCAGTTGTAACTTCCGGGAGTTTTGTGGTAATTTGTTCATCTGGAATAATCATGTCGCCATTGAAGATATTTTTACCATCAATTCGCTCATAGGTGATCAATGATCCTAAATAATAGCCCTGCCTCAATTCCACGGCATTTTTGTTTGCTGAAATAGCTTTCGTATCATTATCCGTTTTTTTACAGGCCTGGAACAGCAGAAGCGACCCCATTAAGGATAGCATCAACAATTTTGTGTTTTTCATAGTATTGATTTTGTAGTTTTAATACTAAGTTAATGTATTTTTACAAAATTAAAACCTGAAATTGTTCTTTGCTGGCAACTGGAGGTTGTGCGCTCATTTTGGGTGGATGAACCTGCGTAGCTATAATTGAAAATAATTTGTAAGCTGTAGTTCCGAAGATTTTGGTAGAGATGGATGATCAGCGCTAGCTGGCAAATTTAATGAAGCAACATTTAAAGTAAAGTGTACGACTATCGCTTATACAGACGGAAGTTTGAAAGTATCAACAAAATAAAAAGCCATCAATTTAATTTTTGATGGCTTTTTATTTAAAAGAATTGAATGGCTTAAGCGTGAGCATCTCTTAATGCTTTGATCGCATCATGACTGGTATTAATGCCTTCCTGTTGTTTTAACAATACCGTTCTAACATTTTCTCCGAGCTCATTTTCTGCAAGTGCATCACGGTATGCCTTTTTAATTGCATCTTCACCGCGTTCACATTCTGCCAAAATACTGTGTCTGTCATCGCCACCAAAGCTTGCTTTAATATCGATCCATGCTCTGTGTAAAGTTCCCAAAATGGTATTTCCGGTATCAGGCGTTTCGGCATTTCTACCCACTAATCCGGCAAGTTCAATTACATTGTTGCGGCTGTCAGATGATAGTTTATCAAAGGTTGCCTTTAAATCAATGTTTTCTTCTTTTAGATCGGCTGCAGCTTTATCAAAACCATCTGCTCTATCATTGTTAATTTGAATTAGATCATTTAAAACTTCAACTGTTTTTTCTGTATTTTCCATAGTTTAATGTATTTTCTTAATTAAACAGGAGGAATATAAATATGTTTTGGTCAAGGCAAATAAAATCGCAGTAGCCACAGGTGTTTATATTGAGTCAGATTTCTGATCATATCGCTCAAACACGCGTCCTTTTGAGCTTTTGTAAAAATAAAACGTATAACTATTAGGTCAATAATTGTAAACTCGATCATTACCTGATTCACCACAGTTGTTCTTTTTGGGTAAACAAAACGCAACTAAGCAATGTTGCATTAAGCGATAGGATAACTAAAAAGCTTGAGTTAACAGTTATCGGCAAATTTATTGACGAATTAAACAACACAAAAATGTCTGACAACCAAAAAAAAATTAAAAGTCCATTAACGAAATACCCAAGGCCACCATTTGTAAAGCAACCGCAGGAGGTTCCCGGGCTGGCTTCAAAAATGAATCCGATTCCAGATCATGGAGAGCAAAGCTACAAAGGCTCTGGAAGATTAACCGGACGCAAGGCTTTGATTACCGGTGGAGACTCTGGAATAGGAAGAGCGGCCGCCATAGCCTACGCCCGCGAAGGTGCCGATGTGGTGATCAACTATCTTCCACAGGAACAATCTGATGCGGATGAAGTGTTAGCCCTGATCGGCGAAGCCGGAAGAAAAGGATTCGGAATACCCGGAGATATCACTTCCGAAGATTTCTGCAGTCAACTTGTTAAGGAAGCTGCTGAAAAAATGGGTGGGATCGACATCCTGGTTAACAATGCCGGACATCAACAGGCCATTGAATCTTTACTTGACATCACTACTGAAGGCTTTGACACGACCATGAAAACCAACATATATGCACCTTTCTGGATCACGAAAGCTGCCCTTCCACTGCTTGAAGAGGGGTCAGTGATTATCGCAACCAGTTCGGTGCAGGCATACGATCCTTCAGAAAATCTTTTTGATTACGCACAGACCAAAGCTGCGAACGTTGCCTACGTGAAATCGCTTGCCAAGCAGTTGGGACCAAAAGGGATCAGGGTTAACGGAGTAGCACCAGGTCCTGTATGGACACCTTTACAAACCAGTGGTGGACAACCTCAGGATGCAATTGTAAAATTTGGCGAAGTCACTCCACTAGGACGCCCAGGTCAGCCTGCGGAATTAGCATCGATTTTTGTGCAGTTGGCAGATAGTGATGCCAGTTATGCAACCGGACAGATATACGGCGCCGCTGGCGGAAATGGCCATCCTTAAAAAATTTTAGCTGGTGCCGGAAGAAATACTGATCATCCGGCATCAGCTCAATCTGGTTTTTAGAAATACCAATGAAAAGCCTTGACCATTGCCTTTTCTATAATTCGAAATTTTCAAATTACATTAATGAACCTGGTGTTTTTAATCAGGTTTGCAATAAGTTCAGGATTTTCCAGCGGCATTAGATGCCCGATGCCAGTAAGTTCTACAATTTCCGTCTTGGTTGGCAGGTTTGGGATAGTTTCCTGCTGAGTCATATCCCAATCAATTGCCGGGTCATCTTTGGAAACAACTAACTTTACAGGAATGTTAAGCGCACTCACCTGTTCTGCAATAGACTCCACCGTGCCATCATCCAGCCACCAATCCCTGGCCTTATCTGCAACCATAAGCGGGCTTTGTACTGCCACTTCGAAAGCGTCCGGCGTTAGCTTCATTATGGTATCGGCCTCCACACCTGCTTCAGATGCTTTGAGATCGGCTACCCTGCGCATTTTTTTCTTTTTGTTTTCTTCAATAGCTTCAAAACTGGGTGGCGATGGGGCAATTAATATTACGCCTTCAATAACAGGGTGAAAATTGCCATCTATTGCGCATGTCAGGGCAATTTTACCTCCCATGGAATGCCCGATTAAGATACAATGCCTTATGCCGAGCACCTCCAGCTCAGCTTGAACATGGGTGGCATAATTCTTAAGAGAAGGTTCTTCAAGCATGGGTTTACTACCAAAACCCGGAAGGTCAATGGAGATGCATCTGAATGAAGGTTCTAAATGGTCTATCATGAACCGCCAGCTTTGAGATGATCCACCAAAATAATGAAGAAATACCAGGGCAGGTTGCGCCCTGGTATCTGCCGAATGTATGCGGCTAGTTACATTATTCATGTTAAAAGGCATTTTCTACAGCGCCGCCATCAATGCGGTAATTGCTGCCGTTTACAAAACTGGCCAGATTGGATGACAGAAAGGCAATCACGTTGGCAACCTCAATTGGCTTTCCCCTTCTACCTACAGCCAGGTTTGGTCGCTTATTTTTCAAAAACCATTGCACAGCTTCCTGTACATCTGTTCCCCTTTCTTTTGCCAAATCCTCCATCATCGCATCAGTCATAGGCGTTTCTATAAAAGCAGGTGAAACGCAGTTGAACAACAAACCATCGTTGGAGTATGACCTTGATAAACATTTGGATAAATTAATGATGCCAGCTTTGCAGGCGTTATAAGGCGACTCTTCTTCGTAAGGCTGATACGCATTTTCGGAGGCCACCAACACCACCCGCCCCCAGTTATTTTGCTGAAGCTGAGGAATAAAAGCTCGGCATAACCTTACCGCGCCTAAAAGATCGATATCGATGGTTTCCTGCCAGTCTTCATCTGTCAAGGTCATGAAGTCACCTGCGGCGCCACGAGCGCCCGCGCAGTTGATTAAGATATGCGCAGGCCCGTACTTTTCTTTCACCTGATCGGCAAGCTTGATCACGCTATGATTATCCGAAAGATCGACAGTAATGCAGTAAACTTCTGCTTCAGGAACAGCAGCCAATAATTTGTCTGAAGCTTGTTTTAAGCTGTCTGCTTCCATATCTGACAGCACTGTTTTTGCCCCCGCTTTGGCCAGTAATATGGCAGTTTCGAGTCCGATGCCAGAGTCAGCGCCGGTAATTACGGCTACTTTGTTTTTGATATTTAAATCCATGTGATTTTATTGTTTTTTAGGTTTGATAATACTTTCTTTTCCCACAAGCGCTTGTTTATACGCATTTACTGCGCAAATAAATGAGGAGTGGACAAATGTTTGGGGGAAGTTACCCAGTAGCTGCCCTGATTTCGTGTCGGCCTCTTCCGCGAAATACCCCAGATCATTGCTATAGTCGAGAACCCTGTCGATAATCGTTTTTGATTGTTGAATGTTGCCCGCAATAGCATAATAATGTGCCATCCAACAACTTCCGGCCAGGAATACGCCCTCTTTATTCGCGTCGAACTCAAGCAGATTTCTTCGGTACAGCTGCTGATCGCTATAATTTGTCTCCAGTTCAGCGATAGTGGCCAGCATATTGGGATCCTTTACATCATAAATACCAAAAGGAACAAATAAAGCGCAGGCAATGTCAACTTTGTCTGAACCCGGATAAACCGAGAATGCACCTTTTTTGGTAATGCATTTTTCGCTGATGAATGCCCTGATCATGGATGCATTTTCAAGCCATTTTTTCCTCACCTGCTCATTGCTTTGGTATGGGGCTATCAGTTCCAGGCCACGGGCGGCAAATGCTTTACTTGAGGTGTAGTGTTGTATTTGTTCCTCTTCCCATATGCCATTATCTTTTCTTTGCCAGTTCCTACAGATGTAGTCTGCGATTTTTTCGACTGTATCCCAATAAATAATTTCACCTGATTTCTGGTAAATGATGCTGCAGGCGATCAAAACATTAGCTTCAGCATCCAGCTGAAATTGTTTCGCTGCTGAATTGCCAACCTGTACGGGTCTGCTTCCAAAATAGCCGGCCAGTGGCAATTGCCGCACCTTGTCCGATAGCGTGCTTCCATCCACAGCATAAAAGCATGAGGCATGTTCCTCACGGTTTTTTTCCATCGCTCCCGAGATAAAGGCCAGAAATTTCTCTTCCAGTTCGCCATTGGTTATTATCTGGGTAAGAGAAGACGTGATTAATGCTGCATCTCTGACCCATACATACCGATAATCGTAATTTCTTTCTCCTGCAATCACTTCGGGTAGCGAAGTAGTGGCAGCAGCAATAATCCCTCCGCTTGGCTCGTATACCATTTGCTGAAGCGCACGAAGTGAATACCGTACCTGATTTTCGTAGGGGCCGTGGTAATCTACCAAAGTCTCCAGCTCGCGCCATTTCTGCAGTGCGATCTCCAAAAGTTCATGCATACGGTCTTCATCAAGCTCATTTGCTATTCCCAAATAGGCCCAGCTCCTTTCACCTTTCCCAACGATCAGGCGGATACTACCTCCGTTAATGCTAAGCGGATGGGAACTATGCAAAAACAATCCTGATTCATCAATGCAAATTGTAGTAGCCGATACCTGGCGGTAGCTTTCCTGCCTGAGCCCGTAATCTCCCTTGATTTTAATGTTATGGTGAGTTGCACCGGGCGCTGTTGAGAAAATCCTGCATATTCCGCTGGCGTCTGCATCCATAGCCATAAAATCCGTTATCGTAAAGCCGTTTCCATTAATGGCAAAGTTACTGTGGATCACACTACTCCTTCCCTCGTACCTTCTTCCAAGAAAATCTTTATGATCGGCCCTTATGGTCCACGATCCTCCTTCAGCAGTGTCCAAAAGCGAAGAAAAAATCGCGGCTGCATCAAAACGGTTTGGGCAATACCAAACAATATCGCCCTGTTTGTTTAAAAGTGCACAGCTTCGGCGGTCGCTGATGACCGCGAGATCCCTAATTAGATCCTGATCCGGCATGATGAAGAGGCGCTACAGGTTTTAATAAAAACTGACTGATTATGGTTGTTATATGGCGCATTGAATACCGATGAGCTACCGTTTGTGAAATTATCATATCGAAATAAATTTCTATAGATAACATATTCAGCGTTCCATTGTTCGAAATTTGGAAACAAAGCGTAAACATCATATCTCTAAAAGTTTGGGAGCTTGGTTTAACTTTATGATAATAAGTTAATCCATCTTATGCGATCAGACGTGGTGTGCGATGCCTGAGCTAAACGGCATTTTACACTTGCAAGAAAAAATAGAAATTGTAAAACATTGATTTACAAACCATAAATCCAATTGATAACTTGATAAGTCGTGTGCTATCTTTAAAATTCCTGAACGTGGTTACACCTCTATAGCCGTTTGTGCAGTACGGAAGTTAATTTTTTCTATATTTTTTAGCGTTGATTCTATCCATAAGCGCCTCCCTGTAAAAATCGCCAATGGGAACCCTGAAATCGCCCTGAAGTTTAATCTGGGAACCGGAAATCGATTTGATTGTGTTTAAGTTAATGATAAAAGATTTATGCACCCTGGAGAAGATATTGGCTGAAAGATCCTTATCGATATCTTTAATGGCAAGATGGGTTTTAAATACCTCATCATAGGTCTGGATAAGTATGTAATGTCCTACCGCCTCGATAAAAATAATGTCACTAAGCCTTACCTGTGCAAATTTACCCTTTCCTCCGGTGTTGATGTAAATTGATTTCTTTGTATTCGGATAAATGCCCGATTCCATGTTTTTCTGTAACCTCTGAATACTTTTTTCGAACCTTTCGAATGAGATGGGTTTAAGCAGAAAATCAAGGGCAGCTTTTTCGAAAGCATCTACAGCATGGCTTCCATAGGCGGTAATAAATATGATTTCAATATCGTCATCTATCAATTCCGCTATCTCAAAGCCAGAAAGTAAGGGCATATTGATATCCAAAAAAAGTACATCGGGCTTCCTACCCTGCCTGATTTCGGTCAAAGCCTGTATGGGGTCAGTATTTGATCCAATCAGACTCAGATTTGGACACTTCAAAATATGCATTGCGAGATTTTCTATAGAATGAAATTCATCGTCAATGATGTAACAGCTCAATATATCCGATATCATGCGTTGATGTAGGGTTAATAGACGCCTACAAAGATAACACGGTGCTGTAACTTAAATGCTACAGCCTAAACTATTTGGTGTGTAGAATAAGCCTGTTTGTGCCAACAATCAAAAAATTACAGATTGTAACGAGGATTGAACATCAATCTTCCTTCATCCGCATTGTATCATGATTTACAGCAATATTTCAGTTACTGCCTTTTAAAATGATTAAAAATTTAAAAGATTCCCGCATCGCATTTCGATAACATCATATGGCCTATCATCACCGATTTGATTTTAAATCATATTTTATTCAATTTAATCAATAATTTAGCCGCTACAGCTTTCGTTGAGAACGAGCGAGAATCGACAGACTGCAGAATTTATAACGATAAATATGTTAAATACCACCATCATAAAACCTGAAAACCTGGTATTAAAGCAGTATGTGGAGTATTTTCTTTTTCTCCACAAAAAAGATGGCACACCTGTTCGGTACACTACTTTTCCCAATAACAATGTATGTCTAGCCATCTATAAGCATAATCATATCGACTATCAGCATAATGAAAAAGTAAACCACTGCCTCATCAGATCCGGGGGGCAATCATTTACCAGCCGGATTTATGGCTTCCATAACATGCCTTTCCAGGTGGATATTCCGCAGCAACTGGATCAGATTTGTGTGATCTTCCACCCTGCCGCTTTAAAGGCCTTTACCCGCGTAGATTTCGACGAAATGTGCCATACTGACGGGATATTTGAACAATTGTTCCAGCTAAAAAATCCGTGCTTTCTTGAACAACTGTTCGAGCAGCATAATCCTGTCCTACGGGCTAGGCAGCTTGAAAGATTATTATTGGATCAACTGGAAGAACACCGGCTGTTGAAAATCCGGGAGGCACTTTACCATTTGTCGCCCGTTCAGCCAAATCACCAAAATGTAAGCGTGGACATGCTTTGCCAAAAACTCAGCATTAGTGACACCACACTCTTCAGGCTTTTTAAAACAAGTTTGGGACAAAACCCACAGAAATACATTAAAACGGTTCGGTTTAGACAAGCTTTGAAAGACTTAACAACCACGCACGATCCACTCACAACTGTTGCGTTACGCCATCATTACTATGACCAGGCACATTTTATTAAAGATTTTAAAACATTTACAGGTTATTCTCCTAAAAAATTGCTCAGTGAAGTGTCTGTGCAGCAACAATCGCTCACCTGGATTTACCAGGAAAAGTAAGGTGAATGATTTTTACAATTTCTTTTGCCTGTAATGCTTTTCCTTTGTGGAAAATCTTATCTCATGCGATACTTACCGATTCTTTTGGCCATTTGTCTGGCAACATCCTGTGCTTTAAAACAGAAACAATATGCAGCTGATCCTTATCCATCTCTCGATCATGTTCCACAGTTAACTGACCAGCAAATGCGTGCTGATTATGATTCCCTGGTTTCTTATATCCGACAGGTAAGCCCGGTTATTTATTTTAATCAGGAAGTCAGGCAAATTCATTTTGAACGCTATGCCAGCCAATTACGGAAACAGATTAAACCCGGAATGGGCATGGGCGCCTATCTCTGTATTGTTGAACAAACGTTTAATGCCGCACAAGACGGGCATTCGAACAGGTTGGGAAGCTGGCAACTGGACATCATGAAAAGCAACTGGATCCCGAACGGATTGGTAAAAAATATAGATACTGCCTCGATCAGTTATGGATACCAATATGAAAAATATGCGAATCAAAACTTTTCGGCCAAACTGGATCTAAATCTGGCCTATACCAATGGTGAATATTATAACCTACTGCCCTTTGCTTATAAAGGTCAAAACTACCCTGCGGGAATGAAAGTATTGTATTGTAATGGCATGCCGGTACACCAATTTGTGGGCAAAGAGATTACAGCAATATCGCCCCTAAGATGGGACAGACAATACAAGCGGGTATATCACGAACGTTTTTACCGGCCTTTACAGGTTTTTAATCAGGGCCAGCTAAAACTGGTTTTTAAAGATGACAGGGAGCAGCAACATCAACTAACTATCGGATATAGCGATACCCTTCAGTTCACTCAGAAAATCGTGCATCCATTTGGTTATAATGGTGAACAAGAGCCACTCACCACACATTATTTTGAGCGGGAAAAAATTTTTTACGCACGTTTGCCCTTAATGATTGAAGCTTATGGAGATTCATTAGCGAAAAAATTCAGTGAGTTGACCGCTGGAAATCCGGTGAAAGCCATTGTGCTCGATATACGGGGGAACGGTGGCGGCAGTGATAATACATACGCTAATTTTCTGGGGAAAGTAATGAGCGACACCTTAAAGCAGGATGTTGTTGTGGGAAGAAACTTTAGTCCTTACAATCAAAAGCAGTTTAAAGTAAATACCGATTCTGTAAAGCATAAAAAGGGATTTTCATTTAAAGTTGATGTCGCTACACTGAAAACTCCAAGGATGTATTTTATTTCCATCCCTGGCTTTAAATTTGTAACACCAGATAGTTTGAATGCAGGATTTAAAGGCAAGGTATATCTCCTGCAAGACCGCTTTATCTATTCTTCCGCCTCAAACCTTTCTAACCTTGCCAGCAAAAACGATCAACTGGTTAGTATCGGGGAAACTCCAAATTTATTGGGCGGTTTACAAACTAATCCTTCCATTCTTCAATTACCCTACAGCAAGATTATTTTCAGAATTGAACCGCAGATTGATTTTACCGGGGCTAAAAAACCAGCTGATGCCTTTCAGAACCATGTGGAATATCCGGTAGCCTACACCATCGAAGAATTAAAAGAAAGAGTAACTACAGCAAAACCGATATACGGGCGTGACTTTTTGTATCAAAGTGATCCCATGTTTAAAAAAGTACTTCAGTTAGAGCAAGCGGACAGCAGTCAGCCTTAAAACAGCTGCACTGCTAAATTATAAGAGTTTGTTGCCAAGACGAACCGGTGTAAAAAAGTGCTGTTTAAGGCACGAAACATCAAAATTCAGCTAAAGGAATACTTGAGTGATCAGTTTACCACGGCATGTACCCTGGCCACAAAATCGTCTATACTGAAGGGTTTTGCGATAAAATCGTCAGGAAGGCACTTTTTGTTAACCTCTGTTATGGATGAATGTGCGGACATCATTAAAACCGGGATGCCAAGCGTACGCTGATCATTTTTCACCTCCCTGCACAGGTCGTGGCCATTACCATCGGGCAGGCGAACATCTAAAATCATCAGGCTTGGAGAAGTAAAAAGTAAATCCTTTCTAAAACTCCTGATGTCAGGGTATAATTTAACTTCGTAATTCTCTTCATCCAACAGCAATCCTATAATCTCTCTGATATCAAGATCGTCTTCCAAAACCATTATTTTCTTTTTCATCATCATTCCATGTGTATCATTATAACCAGTTGGATGCCATTTAGTTTTAGCAAAATCAAAACAATTAAATTATCCGCTTAAAGTGCATTGTTTGATCCGCACAGGTCCCTTTATCTTTTCTACATCTACCGCCTTACCTTTTTGCGTGATTAAAATCTTCCCATCAATACTCAGGCCGATTGCTACTTCCATAACCATACCCATGTGTTTCCGCCAGTTATCGGGGAAAAGCATCCTTGCTATTTCAGAAGGGCAGGTACTTTTATCAGCCCCACGCTGGGCCGCTACTTTTAATATCTGCTCAGTTATGATTTGCTTCTCTTGCATTGGCAGTATAACACATGCCCTCATCGTTTGGTTTCGAAGATCATTCTTCTAACAGCCCGCTCCGCAGCATTGTAATTGTTTCAAATCCCGTAGTGCATCCGAAATGGCAAAACGGCGCTACGGTTAATACGGGAAAAAATACAAAAAACTTTGGGTTCCGGAATTACTCAAAACTTTCACCGCGCAATCCAAGTTCTTATCTTAAACATCTTCTTAAAGATCCCTATGAATATCGGAATAATAGCACATTTAAAACATCCCATCCGTAAACCCTATATGGGCGGCCTGGAAGCTTTTACCTATGAGGTTACGAAAAGGCTTATTGCACGAGGACATACCGTAACTTTGTACGCGAGTGAACTGAGCGATCCTGACCTCAATGTTAATGTGATACTTACCGATGTGGATTATGATCGGGAAACGCTGAGCAGGTTTAGGTCGCATGAGCTTAGCGAAGACTTTATTTCCACCCATCATGCTTATTTAGAACTGATGCAGGATATTGATAGCCGTGAACATGACGTGATTTTCAACAATAGCCTGAATTATGTGCCGCTTACCATGTCAACCATTACGGCAACACCCATGGTTACCGTACTGCATACCCCTCCTATCTTCGAAATGAAACGTGCCATGTTGCAAGAGCGTAAAACAGGACGAATTCGGTATGTAAGTGTTTCAAAACCCAATGCGCTTGCCTGGAAACCTTTCCTGAATAATTGTGACGTAATTTGTAATGGTGTGGATATTTCATTATGGAAATTTCATGCTCAACCCGCTGGTGATTACCTGATCTGGTTTGGAAGGATTCATCCGGATAAAGGAACGCACATTGCTATACAAGCAGCTAAATTGGCTGGCTATCCTATTAAAGTGGCTGGTAGTATTGCTGATAAACACTATTTCCAGACTTATGTTGAACCGCTGATTGGCGAAGGCGTAGAAATGCTTGGAAATTGTAGTCATGAAACACTGAATGAATTAATAGGTAATGCCAAATGCGCGTTGATTACTCCTTGCTGGGATGAACCTTTTGGTCTTGTAGTTGCTGAAACCCTCGCCTGTGGCACCCCCGTTGCGGGCATCTCCCGAGGCGCATTGCCCTACCTGATCACTAGCGAAACGGGTTGCCTGACCAGCAGCAATGACCCTGCAGATCTTGCCAATTGTGTGTCTGTAGCTGTAAATATGGATCGCGGTGCCTGCCGCCGTCACGCAGAAGAAAACCTGGATATTGAAAGGATGATGGATGCTTATGAATTGTTATTGATGGAAACCGTTGGCCAGCTAGTTTAATATGGAGATTGCTTTTTACGTTCATCATCATGGTTCCGGCCATTTGATGAGGTGTTTGGCGATTGCTTCTGCCTTAAAAAATTGCCATATTACTTTTTTGGGGAGTAGACTCGAAACACAAAAATCGCTGATCCCAACCTCAATTGACCTCATTTCTTTACCGATGGACACTCCTAACGACGAGGATCATGATCCCCTGGATCAAAGCCTGGAGGGACTGCATTATGCACCACTTAATATCAGTGGCCAGCTTCAGCGCGTGGATAGGATAACCAGTTTTTTAGCTAACCATCCCAAATTGCTATTTATTGTCGATGTTTCAGTTGAAATTGCCATGCTTTCAAGACTCTGCGGAGTACCAACAATTGTGGTGATGCAACATGGTTTAAGAGCAGATTTACCACATCAGATCTGTTACCGTAATGCAGTTGGCTTATTGGCTCCTTTTGATGAACGGATGTCTGGCCAGGTGCCGGAGTGGATTAACAGGAAAACTTTTTACACCGGAGGACTTAGCCGCTTTGCACCGGGTGCAGATACGTCAGATGCCAGCAAAAAGCAGGTGGCTGTACTGATTGGCAGTGGTGGCACGAGTATAGATGAACAATTTTTAGGTTATCTCTCCAGCCAGTGTCCGCAGTGGACATTCCATATTTTGGGTAATAGCCAACAAAGCAGCAATGGAAATAACTTACATTTCCATGGGAAATTAAATGATCCTCAGGCTGTTTTGGCAAACTGTTGCCTGGTCATTGGTAATGCGGGTCATAACACGGTGATGGAATGTGCTTCGCTGAACAAACGTTTTATTGCCATAGCTGAAAAACGACCTTTTGCAGAACAGGAAGAAAAAGCGCGTATCATAGAGGAACTGGGATTGGCCATACATATTTCCGCCGCTGAGATACTCCATGTTGATTGGAAAGAAATGCTGGAAAAACTGTTGAGTACCCAGCCCAATTGGACTGGATTTATCAGCAGTGATGCCGCCGAACGGGCAGCAGGTTATCTAATAGCTACCCACCGCACTATTTTTAAACCCAATTAAGTCGACTTCAGCGCTTTTTCCATTTCAAGGGCCGAGGGCATGCGTATTAGCTCAAGATGATTTTTAGACCATTTGATCAATCCTGCAAGTTCAAACTTGCTTAGCCAGCCTTCCATAGGCCAAATACCCCATTTTGTCTGAAAGGCCTTTGCATTGCTGATAATATCTATAAGATGATTCACAGGCGGATCGTAACTTGGATGGTACTGATGGTATGCCATCGCATTTATCGTATTCATGGGTACAGCCTTTAACTTTGCAGCAAAAGCAAAGTCGGTATCTTCGGCACCATAACCGGTAAAAAACTCATCAAATCCGCCAATTTTTTTAAAAATAGTTTTACTGCAGCCAAAATTAAGCGACCAAAAAAGTTCATACGGGTATTGATCAACACGTTCGCGTACCGGGTCTGCTAGACTATATTCCTTCATTCGTTCGAAGAGATCGTCTTTTTCCATCACTTGCGCAGTAAGGTACCGCACCCTGCCAGAAATGAGTGCATCAGAACTGGTAAAGGCTGTATGGTAACCGGAAAGAAAATCTGTTTCCGGAATACAGTCAGCATCCAGAAATACGATCCGATCATGGCTCGCGAATGATACCGCAGCATTTCTTGCAGCGGCCAGCGGTAAATGATGCACACTATCCAATACATACTGTTTGATGGGGAAAGTAGCGGTGAGCAATTGATATGGCTCCTCATTCATATGTATAATGATGAATTCGGAAGGCTTTGATTTACAGCGTTCCAGGCCCTTCATCATATTGATCAGTGCAGTACGGCGGTTTTTGACAATAGTAACCAATGAGATATCCATGGTATAATGAACCTTTCCGCTGGTTAAAAAGTTTGCAGCGCATCACTCAAACAGCAACTAAATTAAAAATCTGGCGAAATTTTATCAATAAATGAACTGTATAGGTATCATCATCATGTAATTGTCAGCATTTGGTTTAAATTGTCAAATTGCTTACTAATGTTGTATTTTTGTTACACAAACAATCCAAATAGCCTATTGCAAAAAGTCCTACCTGAACATTTTAACTCGTTATCTATGAGAAAATACATCTTAGGCATCTTCTTTATCATTTTATCACTAAGCGTTTTCCTGTTGACCATGAGCGATAAAAAAGTCGCGCATCCCAAAACTGTTGCGGGTATACCGACCATAATTGAACCGAGTTATGCTGCTTATGCAAGATCACTTTATAACCAGGTTCATTTAAAAGATTCGGGACTAACTTATCCGGTTTTTGAAAAAGCACTTACCGGTTTTTATAACTTAAAAGAAGCTGGCAGATTATCGCAACATGCACTTTTGAGCATTGCAGACTTTGATCAAAAAAGTTCGAAAAAAAGGCTTTATGTACTAGACCTGGCTAAAAAGAAAATTATTTTAAATACGTGGGTGGCTCATGGTCAGCGCAGTGGTGATGATGAAACAGTAAGTTTTTCCAACCAAAACGATTCCTACAGCAGCAGTATCGGCTTTTATGTTACCGGTGAAGAATATGTAGGTACACATGGCAGGTCGCTTCGTTTGGATGGAATGGACGCCGGCTATAACGATAATGCCAGAATGCGTTCTATTGTTATTCATGGTGCACCTTATGTAAGCCAGGGTACTATTGAGGCCTTGGGGCGCCTAGGCCGCAGTCAGGGCTGTCCGGCGGTAAGTACCGAACTTTCCAATCAACTGATCAGCGCAATGGGCGAAGGAAGTGTACTTTTCATCAATAAAAGTGCGGAGAAGTATGCTTCACGTTACCTGGATGAGCAACATGCTGCATTGGCGGTATTGCCAGCCCTGAACAACCGTATTGATCAGGGCCAGATAAACCTGGATTAAGCTTTGTTCAAGTGGGTATAAAGTACCGCATCCTGACCATAAATATCATTGGCAAACATGAGTTTACCATTTGTTGAATCTTTCCAGCAGGTAAAATAGCTCAGGTATACGGCAACTTTTTTCGGCAGTGCAATA
>Ga0182008_10001010_pt1 | contig 19546 bp, 25 predicted proteins | sample Sormic07211129_1_FD_120482 | JGI IMG/M metagenome (GOLD analysis project Ga0182008, IMG submission 120482) | Rhizosphere microbial communities from Sorghum bicolor, Mead, Nebraska, USA - 072115-129_1 metaG | ecosystem: Host-associated > Plants > Roots > Rhizosphere | place: USA: Nebraska...
CGGGATGCGGATGCACGCGCTGCGGTTCCGCGACGAGTACGCGAGGTTGACGGGCGCCTCGTACCCCGGCACGAGCCGGCGGTACGAGTTCGTCGTCGGGGCGCAGAACGCGAGCAGCGCCGGCGCGTGTGCGAGCAGCCCGGCGACATACGAGCGCGCGAGCTGCGACAGCCCGGCGGGGCCGGACTTGTCGGCGAACAGCGGCGTGCCTTCCTTCCACAGCGACTGGTGGCAGTGCATGCCCGAGCCGTTGTCTCCGAAGACCGGCTTCGGCATGAACGTCGCCGTCTTGCCGGCGGCGAGCGCCGTGTTCTTGACGACGTACTTGTAGAGCAGCACCTGGTCCGCCATCCGGAGCAGCGACTCGAAACGGAGATCGATCTCGCACTGACCGGCGGAGGCGACCTCGTGGTGGTGGAACTCGCACTGGATGCCGAGGCGCTCGAGCGTCAGCACCATGCGCGTGCGCAGGTCGCTGAGCGTGTCGTGCGGAGTCGGCGGGAAGTAGCCGTGCTTCTCGCGGATCGTGTAGCCGAGGCCCGGCTCGCCCGAGTTCCAGTGGCCTTCGGCGGAGTCGACCTTGTAGCGCGCCTCGTTCTCGCGGCTCGTGTACGAGACCTCGTCGAACACGAAGAACTCGCACTCGGGGCCGACGTACATCGTGTCGGCGATCCCGGTCGAGCGCAGGTACTCCTCCGCGCGCTTCGCGACCTTGCGGGGATCCTTCGCGTACGGCGCGTACGTACCGGGCTCGACGATCTCGCAGACGAGCGACAGTGTCGGCACCTCGGTGAACGGATCGAGGATCGCCGTCGACGCGTCCGGCATGAGGATCATGTCGCTCTCCTCGATCCCCTGCCAGCCGCGGATCGACGAGCCGTCGAACCCGAGCCCTTCCTCGAACGCCGACTCGTCGAACGACCCGATCGGCAGCGAGACGTGCTGCCACGTCCCGAGCAGGTCGCAGAACTTCAGGTCGACCATCGCCGCCTGCGTGTCGCGCGACCACTCGAACATCGCGCGCGGATGCGCCTCGCCGTCGAGGTAGTGCCGCAGCTCCTTCTCGATCTCTGCCATTGCCGTCCTTTCCGGTCACTCACTCGTGCTGGACCACGAAAAAAGCCCCACCGCTCCCTGGGAGCGATGAGGCCTCATTGCCTCGGCCGGCGCCGTCGGCGGCGCTGACCTGGCGACAACGCTAGCACGGCGATCCGATGCCGCGTGCGTTGTGCGGATTTTCGGAAGGATCCCTGCATGAGCGACTACACGAAGGTCAACTTGCGCGACGTGAAGGACATGGCGGCCGAGTGGGGCATCGAGGGCCTCGAGGCGCGCTTCGCGCGGACGAGCCTCGAGCTCGAGAAGTTCGGCGTCGGCTACGAGAAGCTCTCGCCGAACTTCCGCGTCCCGTTCGGCCACACGCACGCCGAGCAGGAGGAGGTCTACGTCATCCTCGGCGGCAGCGGCCGCATCAAGGTCGGCGACGAGGTGATCGACGTCGAGCAGTGGGACATGGTGCGCGTGCCGGCCGGCACGATCCGCAACCCCGAGGCCGGGCCGGACGGCATGGAGGTGCTCGCGATCGGCGCGCCGCATCTCGACGACGCCGAGCTGCTCCAGGGCTGGTGGAGCGACTAGCCGCTAGGAGGTCGACGCCGGACGGCCGACCGCGGCGGCCGCGATCCCGAGCCCGACGAGCACCGTTCCGCCCACCCAGCGTTCGGCGCGGGCCATCGCGCGCGACTCGCGCAGCCGGTCGGCGACCGTGCCGGCGACGAACGCGTAGAGGCCGTCGCTCAGCAGGCCGAGCAGGCACAGCGTCAGGCCGAGCACGAGCACCTGCAGCCAGACGCGGCCCCTGTCGACCTCCACGAACTGCGGCAGCAGCGCGAAGATGAAGAGCGCCGTCTTCGGGTTGAGCGTGTTGACGATCACGCCCTGCGTGTAGAGGCGGCGCAGCGTCCGCGGCTCGCGCGAGTGCTGGAGCGCTGCGTGATCGCGGGAGAGCAGCCGCTTGACGCCCAGGAAGACGAGGTACGCGGCGCCGGCGTACTTGACGACGTCGAACGCGATCGCCGACGCAAGCACGAGCGACGAGAGCCCGACGACGGCGAAGCCGACCTGGATGAGCGTGCCGGTCGTTACGCCGACGACCGATGCGAGCCCGGCTGCGCGCCCCTGGTCGATGCTCCGCGTGACGATGTAGAGCACCGCCGGCCCGGGGATCAGCAGCAGCACGATCGCCGCGACGGCAAACAGCCCGAACGTCGTCGGCGAAGGCATCACGACTGAGCGTACAGCGCTGCAAGCCGGCGGCTCGTCTCTGCGAGCCGCTCGCGGAGCTCCGGCGGCTCGAGCACCTCGAGGCGCGCGCCGTGGCGGAGGAGCTCGCGGTACGCCTCGCCGAGATGCTCGAACGTGAGCACCGACGGCCCGTCGCCGTCGATCCGCCGCACGACGACCTCGACCTTGGGCCGGCTCGCCTCGAACGCGTGCGACCACTCGTTCCAGAACGCGGCCAGCTCGAAGTCGGACGGCCGCTCGAACGCCTCCTCCAGCGGTCGCACCGCCGCGACCCGCGAGACGCGGTAGACGCGCATGCCGACCGAACGGCGCGCGACGAGATACCAGGCGCCGCCCTTGAGGACGAGCCCGAGCGGATCGACGGTGCGGCGGACCACGCCGCCGCCCTCGCGATAGCGCAGGCGGGTGCGGCAGCCGCGCCACACGCAGTCCGCGAGCGTCGGCAGGTACGGCACCGTGTCCTCGGCCCTGAACCAGCCGCGCGCGTCGAGATGGAAGAGCCGCTGCGCCCGCGTCGCGCGCTCCTGCAGCTCGTGCGGGAGCGCGGCGAGCACCTTGAGCCGGGCCGCTGCGAGCTCGCCACCGAGCCCGAGCTCTGCCGCGGGGCCGGGGATGCCGGCGGCGAAGAGCGCCTCCGCCTCGTCGGCGGTCAGCCCGGTGAGGCGCGTGCGATACCCGCCCGCGAGGCGGTAGCCTCCGGCGGCGCCGCGCACCGCCTCGACCGGGACGCCGGCGGTCGAGAGCGCCTCGACGTCGCGGTGGACGGTCCGCACGGAGACCTCGAGGCGGTCGGCGAGCTCGGCCGCGGTCAACTGCCCCCGCGTCTGGAGCAGGAGGAGCAGCGAGACGAGCCGTGTCGCGCGCATGTCGATCCGGAACCTATCCGGAAAACATGACAGGAGATGGCCTGTTTCTGTGATTGGCTTCCGGCATGAACGTCTGGGACGACGACTGGGGCGAGCAGCCGGAGGACTGGGCGGGTGGAGGCGGCCGCTCGAAGCGCCTCGTCCCGGGCGGCGGGCCGCTGCTCGGGGCGACGCTCTACGAGCTCGAACGCGGCAACTTCGTCGTCTACCACGCCCATCACGGCTCGGAGGAGCTGCTGATCGTGCTGCGCGGCCGGCCGACGCTGCGGACGCCCGCGGGCGAGAGGCAGCTCGACGAGGGCGACGTCGTCCACTTCGCGACCGGGCCCGAAGGCGCGCACGGCATCCGCAACGACACGGACGAGCCGGTCCGGTACGTGATGGCCGGCATCCGCCACTCACCCGAGATCGTCGAGTACCCCGATGAGAAGCAGGTGACGGGCCAGTCCAAGCACGGGATCTTCTTCATTCACGACGTCGAGGGGGACGCATGAGCGACCGCGAACAAAGCGCGACCGGGCTCGAGTTGCTCTTGGAGGAGCCGGAGATCGTCGCGTGGCTCAACGACTACCGGCCGGCCCCGGACGAAGCCGACGACGACGAACCGCCTGCTGCAGCGTGAGATTTGACGCCGGCTAACTGAACAACTACAGTTCGCGCGCCATGTTGCTCGGAATGCAGCAGAACACGGTCTGGACGGGCAGTCGCCCGCGGACCGCGCGCGGCGACCGTTAGGTCCGCGCCCCGCCGCCCGTCACGGCGGCCTGCAGTTCTCGCATTCCTACTTTCGTTCGTTGAAGGAGCACCATGTCAACTCTCGCAACACCCACATTCGAGACAACGCACGTTCGCCGTGACGTCCCTGCCGTCGAGGTTCAGAGCCTGACGAAGGAGTTCCGGCGGAAAGACCGCAGTGCCGGCCGGTTCGCGCGCAGGCGCATGCCGGCGCTCAAGGACGTGACGTTCACGATCGATCGCGGCGAATGCGTCGCAATCCTCGGGCAGAACGGCTCGGGCAAGTCGACGCTGGTCCGCCTCCTCTCGACGTTGCTGATCAACGACGCAGGCGAGGCGCGGATCTTCGGGCACGACGCGTTCCGAGACACGCGCGTGATTCGCCGGCTCGTCAACCGCGTCTCCGTCGAGGCGAGCTTCTTCAAGAAGATGTCCGCCGCGGAGAACCTGTCGTACGCGGCGCGCTTCTACGGGATGGGCCCGTCGCGCACGCGGACGGCGGTGCCGGCGATCCTCGAGAAGGTCGGCTTCCCCGCCGACCGGCGGCGCGAGCCGATGGAGAACCTGTCGCGCGGAATGCAGCAGAAGGTCGCGCTGGCGCGGGCGCTCCTCACGGCACCCGTCCTGCTGCTGCTCGACGAGCCGACGACGGGCCTCGACCCCCGCTCGAAGCTCGAGGTGCAGGAGTTCATCCGCGACGTGCGTGCCGAGCACGACGCCACGATCCTCCTCTGCACGCACGACATGGCGGAGGCGGAGGCCCTGGCCGACCGCGTCGGGCTGCTCGACCGCGGCGAGCTCTTGTTCCTGGAGCCGGTCGAGGACGTGAAGCGCCGCTACGACGTCGACACGCTCGAGGAGGCGTTCTTCGCGGCGACCGGCCGCACGTTCGAGGACGAGCGGGCGGAAGACGACGATTACAGGGAGGTGTTCGGCTGATGACCGCGTTTCCGGCGACGTTGCGCCAAGAGCTCATAGGCCTCGGCGGCATCGTCGAGCGCAACGTCTATCTCACCAAGCGGTACTTCCTCTGGGACCTCGCCTTCATGGTCTGGACGATCGCGAACACGCTCACGATCGTGTTCATCGCCCGCGCCGTGAACGTGTCGCCCGCGGAGGAGAACGTCCTCGCGACGCGCCTGCTCGTCGGCGCCGTCATCTGGGCGTTCCTCGGGATCATCTTCGAGTTCGTCACGGAGACGGTCGCCTGGGAGCGCTGGGAAGGGACGATCGAGTACACGTTCATGGCGCCGATCTCGCGCGTCGTCCACCTGTTCGGGATGGCGGCGTACGCGGTGCTGTATGGGCTGATCCGCGCGACGATCCTGTTCTTCGCCGTCGTCGCGTTCATCCACATCCACCTGCCGCACGCGAACTACGGCGCTGCGTTCGCACTGCTCGCGATCGCGTCGGTGTCGTTCATGGGGATCGGGATGATGACCGCCGTCCTGCCGCTCATCTCGCCCGAGAAGGGCGCGCAGCTCGGCTTCATCATGCAAGGGATCATGCTCGTCGTCTCCGGCGTCTACTACCCGGTGAGCGTGATGCCGGAGTGGATGCAGTCGATCGCGAAGATCTCGCCCGCGACGTACGCGCTGCGCGGCGACCGGGCGTCGATCGTCAGCGGCGCCGGACTGCAGTGGGCGGACGTCTGGCCGCTGATCGTGATCGGCGTGCTCGCGATGCCGATCGGCCTGACGATCTTCCGCTTCGGCGAGCGCTACGCGAAGAAGCACGGGAAGCTGAAGCGGAGCGGCTAGTGAAGGTCACGTTCACGAAGCAGCAGGGACGCTACGACGTCTACGTCAGTCGCGACCGGGCGACCGACCTGTTCGTCAGGTCGGCGCCCGGCTACGACGACTGGCTGCCGCACGACGTGTTGCACTTCGTCGCAGAAGCTGAATACGAGCTCGAGGACGGCATCTTCGGGCACCTCGCGTCCGGCGGGAACGCGCGCGTCTTCATTCCGGTCGACGCGAAGGAGACGGTGAAGCTCTGGCGGCAGAGCCGAATCAAGAAGGTGAAGCTGGCGGACGGTCGCCGCTCGGAGGAGCTCGCGGATCAGCTCGACCGCGGCTGGCACGCGCGGACGCTCGAGCCGAAGCTGCTCGCGAAGCTCGACGCCCTGGCGCGGCAGTGGCACTCGCTGCCCGTCGGCGGCGAGCTCACCCTCGAGTGGCCCCGAGCCGAGCGAGGCAGGCGCGGAGCCCCTCGCGCCAATGCGGCAGCGTCGGCGCGCCGGGCCGCTCGCTCCGCAGGACGGAGTAGGCCGGCCGGGGTGCAGGGCGGCCGAGCTCGGCCGTCGTGATCCGCCGGACGCGGCAGTCGAGCCCGGCGTCCTCGAAGATCGCCTCCGCCAGCTCGGCCCACGTGCAGTCGCCCTCGGCGGCGAGATGCCAGACGCCGCGCGGCAGCTCGACGAGCGCCCGCGCCGCCTCCGCCAGATGCCCGACGTACGTCGGGCAGCCGCGCTGGTCGTCGACGACCGAGACCTCGTCGCGCGCGGCGCCGAGCCGCAGCATCGTGCGGACGAAGTTCGTGCTCGTCCAGCCGTAGAGCCACGACGACCGCACGATCCACGCGTCCTCGCCCGCCGCCGCCTCGCCGTGCAGCTTCGTCCGGCCGTACACGGACTGCGGATTCGGCGCGTCGGACTCGAGGTACGGCTCCCGCTTCGACCCGTCGAAGACGTAGTCGCTCGAGAAGTAGACGAGCGGGGCGCCGAGCTCGGCGACGTGCTGTGTCCCGCCGATGTTGACCGCGGCCGCCTCCTGCGGGCTCGCCTCCGCCCCGTCCACGTCGGTCCACGCCGCCGCGTGCAGCACGAGGTCGACAGCGCCCAGGTCCGGCGGCGCGGGCAGCGTCACGTCCCAGTCGCGCCGGGTCAGGCACCGCGCCCCCGGAAACGTCTCCTGCAGCGCGGCGCCGAGCTGGCCGCCGGCGCCGGTTACGACGACGCGTCGCGTGCCGAGAGCGTCGGCGATGACGTGCTCCAGAGATGCCTGACGCGCTCGTCGTCCCACGCGACGCCGTGCTCGTCGGGGTCGGCGGGGTCGTACTCGGAGGTCACGAGGTACGCGAAGAGGCAATCGCTCAACGCCTCGTAGCCGTGCGCGAGCGTCCCGGGGACGTACACCGCGACGGGGTTGTCGTCGCCGATGTCCTCGGTGAAGACCTCGCCGCTGTCGCGGTCGAGGACGACGATGCGCACCATGCCGGACAGGCAGACGAAGAGGTCGTCCTGCCCTCGCTCGTGGTAATGAAGCCCGCGGATCACGCCCCTCCGGGAATGCGAGAGGTTCGCCTGGACGAACGGCTTCGGCAGCGCGCTCGCGCGCGCGAGCTCGGCGAACCAGCCGCGGTCGTCCTCGTGCCGCCTGAGCGGAAACCGGCGGACGTTCACCGCCGGCCGCGCACGAAGTCGTTGACCGCGTAGTAGGCGTCGATCGACTCGCCGGCATCGCCCCAGAAGCCGTCGACCACGTCCGCCTGCATCTCCCCGCGCCCCACGTACCAGTTGTTGACGTCGGTGATCTCGAGCTCGCCGCGCCCGGACGGCTCGAGCGTCGGCAGCACGTCCCAGACCTGTGCGTCGTAGAAGTACACGCCGGTGACCGCGAAGTTCGACGGCGGCGCGAGCGGCTTCTCGACGATCTGCGCGACACGGTCCCCGTCCATCGAGGCGACGCCGAGATGGCGGAGATGCTCCTCCTCGTCGACGCGTGAGAGCACGATGCGGGCGCCGTGCTCCTGCTGCTCGAAGTTCTCGACGATCGGACGCAGCGAATGCTCGAAGACGTTGTCCGCGAGCAGCACGCACGACTTGTCGCCGCCGACGAACCGCTGGGCGAGGCCGAGCGCCTCGGCGATCCCGCCCGCCTGCTCCTGATAGCCGTACGCGAGCCGGTCGATCCCGTACTCGTGGCCGTTGCCGAGCAGGCGGAAGAACTCGCCCGCGTGCGTCCCGCCCGTGACGAGCATCAGCTCGTCGATCCCCGCCTGGACGAGCGCCTCGACTGCATACGTGACCATCGGGCGGTCGTACAGGGGCAGCAGGTGCTTGTTCGTGATCCGCGTCAGCGGATGGAGCCGGGTGCCCGAGCCGCCTGCGAGGATGACGCCCTTCATCGGGGCGCAAGCCTAATCGCGGCAGCTCGGGACGCTACGGATGGACTGGGAGGATGAGGAGCACAACCGTCAGCCCGGCCGTGAGGGTGACGAGCAATCTCACGCCACTGACGGTACGCCCGCGAGATATGAGCGAGGCAAGGAAATCGTTAGCGTTTGCCGCATGCCATCGCGGCCGCGTCGGTCGTGTCTCGCGGTTCCGGCGTCGGACCTGCGCAAGCTCGAGAAGGCCGCGACGCTGCCCGCCGACGAGGTCGTCGTCGACCTCGAGGACGGCGTGGCCCAAGCCGACAAGGAACGGGCTCGCGAGAATCTGTCACGAGCGAAGGCGCGCGGGACGCTCGCGGTGCGCGTCAACAAGGGCTCGATCGAGGACATCGAGGCGGCTGCGGCCGTCGCCGACGTGATCGTCGTCCCGAAGGTGGAGTCCCCGGACGACGTCCAGGCGGTGATCCTGCACACCGAGCTGCCGCTCGAGGTGCAGATCGAGACGACGCTCGGCCTCGTCAACGTCGAGGCGATCGCGCGGTCGCCGCACGTCGAGGCGCTGCTGTTCGGCCCCGGCGACTTCGCGGCGTCGCTCGGAGTCCCGGTGCTGACGATCGGCGCCGGCGCGTCCGAGTACGCGCTGGCGCGAATCGCAGTCGCCGCACGGGCGTTCGGCCTCCAGTGCATCGACGGGCCGCACGCGGCGCTCGAGGACGAGGCGGCGCTTCGCGCCTCCGCCGAACGGGCGCTCTCCTTCGGCTACGACGGCAAGTGGGCGATCCACCCGAGCCAGCTCGGCGTCCTCCACGACGTCTTCACGCCGAGCACCGAGGAGATCGAGCGGGCCGAGCGGATCCTCGCCACCGACGGTGCGCTGCGGCTGGACGGCGAGATGGTGGACGAGGCGACGAAACGGATGGCCGAGGCCGTCATCGCCCGCGCCGCGCCGCCTTCCGCCTCCTGACCCGCGGCAGGCTGCGCACGGCGGCGAACCACGTGTAGAGGACGAGTCCGAGTGCCGCGAGCGCGGCGCGAACCAGCCGTGCCATGCTTTCACGGTAATCCGTTCCGGGTAAAGGAGCAGAACGTGACCGGGCGCAAACGGGACATCGACGATCTCGCCGGCGAGATCCAAGAGCTGTTCGCCGACATGTGGCAGGTGCCGCGATTCTCGGCGGGCCTTCGCCAGGGCTACCGGCCGCAGGCCGACTGCTACCGCACGGAGGACCCGCCGGCGCTCAACGTCGTGGTCGAGCTGCCCGGCGTCGAGCCGTCCTCGGTCGAGGTGGCAGTCGCCGGGCGTGCGTTGACCGTGAGCGGCGAGCGGACACGGCCGCGCGTCGAGGGGGCGCACTACCTCGCGATGGAGATCGAGTACGGCAGCTTCCAGCGCCGCATCGAGCTCGGCGTCGACATCGATCCCACGAACGTCACCGCGAACTACGACAAGGGGATGCTCAGGGTGCACCTGCCGCTCGCGCCGCAGCGGCGCGAGGAGAAGGTGAACATCGAGGTGCGTCGGCTCGACGGAGCACCTGACGCGGAGGCGCCGGCGTCGCCGGCGCGGGAGCAAGGACCGTGACCGACCCCGAGTATCAGGTCGTCGTCACCTCGGAGGAGCAGGAGCAGGCGGAGCGGCTCGGCGACGAGCTGCCGGCGACGCTGCCCGTCCTGCCGCTCAAGGAGACCGTCGTCTTCCCCGAGTCGATGACGCCGCTCGCCATCGGGCAGGAGCGGTCGATCACGCTCATCGACGACGTCGTCGCAGGTGACCGGCTGCTGGCACTCGTCACCGTCCGCGACGAGGAGCCGGACACGCCGGCCTGGGACGACCTATACGACGTCGGAACCGCGGCGGTCGTGCACAAGATGATTCGCGTCCCCGACGGGACGCTCCGAGTCCTCGTGCAGGGCATCCGGCGAGTCCGCATCGAGCGGCGCGTGCTCGAGGATCCGTACCTCGTCGGCGAGTTCGTCGCGCTGCCCGACCAGCTGGAGGAGTCGAAGGAGGTCGAGGCGCTGACGCGCAACGTGCAGTCCCTCTTCGCGCGGATCATCGGGCTCGTCCCCTACCTCCCCGAGGAGTTGCAGGTCGCCGCCGCGAACGTCGACGACCCGAGCGCGCTGTGCCACCTCGTCGCCTCGACGCTGCGGCTGAAGACCGAGGAGAAGCAGAAGCTGCTCGAGCTCGTCAGCGTCGAGGAACGGCTGCGCGACGTATCGCTCATCCTCAACCGCGAGCTCGAGGTCTTCGAGCTCGGGACGAAGATCCAGTCGCAGGTTCAGTTGGAGCTCGAGAAGGGCCAGCGCGAGTTCTTCCTCCGTCAGCAGCTGAAGGCGATCCAGGAGGAGCTGGGCGAGGGCGATCCGGAGCAGGCCGAGACGAACGAGCTGCGGCAGCGGCTCGATGCGCTGGCGCTCCCGGAGGACGTGAAGAAGGCGGCCGACCGCGAGCTCTCGCGGCTCGAGCGCCTGCCGTCCGCCGCGGCGGAGTACGGCGTCATCCGCACCTACCTCGACTGGATCGCGACGCTTCCGTGGGGCGTGACGACGGAGGACAACCTCGACCTCGAGCGCGCGCGCGAGGTGCTCGACGCCGACCACTACGACCTCGAGAAGGTGAAGGACCGGATCATCGAGCACCTGGCCGTCTCGAAGCTCCGCAACGACCCCTCCGGCCAGATCCTCTGCTTCGTCGGCCCGCCCGGCGTCGGCAAGACGTCCCTCGGCCAGTCGATCTCGAAGACGCTCGAGCGGAGGTTCGGCCGGCTCTCGGTCGGCGGCGTCCGCGACGAAGCGGAGATCCGCGGCCACCGCCGCACCTACATCGGCGCGATGCCCGGCTCGATCATCCGCGCGCTCCGCGACGCCGAGTCGATGAACCCGGTCCTGCTGATCGACGAGATCGACAAGATGGGCTCCGACTTCCGCGGCGACCCGGCGAGCGCGATGCTCGAGGTGCTCGATCCCGAGCAGAACAAGGCGTTCCGCGACCATTACCTCGACCTGCCGTTCGACCTGTCGAAGGTGCTCTTCATCTGTACCGCGAACACGGTCGACACGATTCCGCCCGCGCTGCTCGACCGCATGGACGTGATCGGGCTCTCCGGCTACACCGAAGACGAGAAGCTCGGCATCGCCAAGCGCTACCTCACGCCGAAGCAGATCGAGGCGCACGGGCTGACGGACGAGAAGATCTCGATCTCCGACAACGCGCTCCGTCTCGTCATCCGCGAGTACACGCGCGAGGCCGGCGTGCGGAACCTCGAGCGGCGCATCGCCGACCTCTGCCGCAAGACTGCGCGGAAGGTCGCCGAGGGCCACGAGGGCAAGATCCGGGTCGACGAGCGCAAGGCGCGCGCGTTCCTCGGGCCGCGCAAGTTCTCCGGCGAGGCGCGCCGCCGTACGAAGGACGCAGGCGTCGCGACCGGGCTCGCGTACACCGCAGCCGGCGGAGACGTCCTCTTCATCGAGGCGCAGGCGTATCCGGGTCGGGGCAAGCTGACGATCACGGGACAGCTCGGCGAGGTGATGCAGGAATCGGCCCAGGCGGCGCTCTCCTGGGTGCGCTCGCACAGCGACGAGCTCGGGCTGCCGGCGGACTGGTTCGCCGACCACGACGTGCACATCCACGTACCGGCCGGAGCGGTTCCGAAGGACGGCCCGTCGGCCGGCGTGACGATGGCGACGGCGATCGCGTCTCTCGTCCGCGGCACGCCGGTGGCGGAGGACGTCGGCATGACCGGCGAGCTCACCCTCACAGGCCAGGTGCTGCCGATCGGCGGCGTCCGTGAGAAGGTGCTCGCCGCGCAGCGGGCAGGGCTCAAGCGCGTGATCCTGCCGAGCGAGAACGAGCACGACCTCGAGGAGCTGCCGGCGGAGACGAGGAAGGAGATGGAGTTCACCCTCGCCGACTCGATCGACGACGTCCTCGCCGTCGCGTTCTCGTCGAACGGGGCCGGTGCGGCTACAGCTGCAGCGCCTGCGGCCCCGCCAGCGTGAAGCTGCTGAACAGCAGGTCGCACGCGGTCGTCGTGTGCGCGCAGAACAGCTGATACTCCCGCTTGCCGACGAGGACGAACGCGATCCGGCTCGTGCCGTAGCTGTACGCCCGTACCTTCCGGTTCCCGACCGTGACCGTCTCGCTCTGCGTGAGCGTGGTGCCGGCTTCCTTCGCGAGCCGCGCCGCCACCCCGTCGAGCTCCTTCGCGGCCGCCCCGAACTTCGCCGGGTCGTACGGCTTGACCAGGGGAAAGACGCTCACCGAGACGAGCCCGGCGCCGCGCCTGGCCGCGACGCCCGTGGGCGGCCGCGTGACCTTCCAGCCCTGGGGCACCTGGACGGTGAAGCCCTCCCCGCGGACGCCGATCGTGGGGGGCGTCTCCTGCCGCTTCGACCCGCCGCAAGCTGCGAGAATGAAAAGGACTGCGAGGGGGAACACCGCCCTCGCCAGCAAACGAAAGGAACCACGGAGAATGGCCAAGACGAAGGACAAGGTCTCGGACGCGGCCAGCACTGTCAAACCGTATTTCGATCGCGCGCTCCACGACGAGGACCTGCGCGAGAACGTGCGGAACGCGTACGAGTCTGCACGCACGATCTACGAGCAGTTGATGGGGCCGCGGAAGGTCACGGGGCTCGCGTCGCGCGTCGCCACCGACAAGGACATCCAGGACGAGTTGAAGTCGGTGATCGCAGAGCTGCGCGAAGCGGCGGGCCGCGTGCAAGGAAAGAACGAGCATTCCGGACGCAACAGCACGCTGCTGTTCGTCGGCATCGCGCTCGGCGTCCTCTTCAATCCGCTCACAGGGCCGCAGACGCGCGAGTGGCTGTCGAACCGCCTGTTCGGCGGCGACGACGACTTCACGTATCAGGGCGGGAACAGCTCGAACGGAGGCTAGGCCCAGGTCGTGGCGGGCGGGTGTTCTACCCGCCCCCGCGCCCACCCGTCAGCGCACGCTCGAGCGCGCCGGGGTCGAGACCGCTCGCGGACGAGATGTCGGTGCTCTGCAGGAGAATCGCACCCGCCTTCGGCGCATTCGCCGACGACCGCGGCACCCAGCCGGGCAGCGTGTCGAACTGGAGATCCTGCAGCCGCTTCCAGCTGTCGAGGTAGGGCGTCGGGTCGACCGCCCCGTCGTAGCCGAGCCCGAGCAGCCCGACCGGGTGCACCTCGAAGTGGAGATGATCGGGCGTGCCCTGGGCGTCGCCGGTGTCGCCGACGAAGCCGAGCACGTCGCCCGCATCGACGATCGCGCCGTTGACCGCGAACGGCGAGTACGCGGAGAGGTGCGCGTAGTAGAACTCGTTGCCCGAGTCGTCGCGCAGCCAGAGCCGCCAGCCGCCGACCTTGTTCCAGCCGACGGAGAAGACGGTGCCGTGCGCGACGGCGAGGATCGGCGTGCCGAGCGGCGCGAAGATGTCGTCGCCGTGATGCCAGCCGCCCGAGACGTCACCGCGCTCCGCCCCGTAGGTGTCGCCGAAGGCGACGGTGCCGTAGACCGGGAAGACGTAGCCGCCCTGCGTCAAGTCCGGGTGGATCTTCAGCGGCTTGCTCTCGACCGGTAGGCCGCCCTTCGATCCGGTCGGCTTCTTCGTCGTGGTCGTCGGCGTCGACGGCGCGGTGGGCGGCGGCGGCGCCTCGCTCGCCTGTGCATTCGCCTCCGCGTAGCCGATCTGGATCTCGCTCTGCGCGGGCAGACCGCCGTGATCGGCGGTGAGGACGATGTCGAGCGCCGTGACGAAGTCGTGGTAGCCGGGCGTCGGCTGGTCGACGCGCTGCCCCGTCTGCTCGAGGACGATCGCGTTCCCCCAGTCGCCGAGCGGCACGCGCAGATTCGGCGTCGGCGTCACCGGCTGTCCGAGCACGACGAGATTGGTCAGCGCGCTCACGCCCATGTCGCCGGTCGCGTCGGCGCTCGACGCGACGGCGTGCGTCTCGCCGGTCACCTGCGACGCGGTGATCTCGCCGTTGAAGACCGAGATGCTCGTCACCTGCGACGTCGCGCCGGCGCGGGCCTGCGTCCCGCTCGTCGCGGAGACGCTCGTCGTCACCGAGCTTGCGTTGACGATCGACCCGTCGGTCGGATACGCGAATGCGCCGTCGAACGCGACGGCGTCGGGCGGCGCCGCCGACACGCGCGTCGATGCGCCGTCCTGGCCGGGAACGATCACCTTGATCGCCCACGCGCGCGCGGTCGCACCGGCCGACCGGTCGGCAGAGGTGTCGCCGGCGCCGACCGCGAGCACGGCGGCGACGGCGAGGAGGACGGGCAGGGTCGTACGCACCGGGCCCCCCATTATTCCCCGTGCGTCAGCCGGTTACTGCTGCCCGAGCCGCTCACGCGCGAAGACCCGGAACCGCTCGCGAGCCTCGTCGTCCGGCCCGAGCGGCTCGTCGTCGGCGTACTTCGGGTCGCCGGCGATCTCCTCCGCGACCGCCCGCAGCTCGCGGGTCAGCGTCTCGTGGTGCTCCGGGCTCCGCAGCAGCGCGTCGACCCAGCTCTCGGAGCCGTCGTAGGCGGGCACGTCGTTGTCGAAGAGGAGCTGCCCGAGGAGGAGCCCCGTCCGGATGTACGCGAAGGTCCGGAAGGCGAGGATCCGGTGCGGCGACTCGATCAGCCTCGCGATGTCGGGGTTCTCGTCCTGGATCTGCTGGACGATCGAGCCGATCGGCTCGTCGACGAGCGGGATCCAGAGGTCGTCGAGGTCGGGCATCCTCGGATTATGCCCGCCGGCTGCGCGCCCGCCACGCGATCTGGGCGGCAGTGAACAGAAGCAGGACGGCGAACAGTTTTCGCAGCGTCGATTCGGGCAGCGATTCGGCGAGCTGCGCGCCGCCCACCGTCGCGCCGACGGACGCGAGGCCGATCACGAGCGCAGGCCGCCAGCGGACGTTCCCGTACTCGTGATGCCGCCACACGCCGACGATGACGGTCGGGATGATCGCGAGCAGCGAGGTCGCCTCCGCATGGAGCTGCGAGAGTCCGAGCCAGGTGAGCGTCGGGACGAAGAGGATGCCGCCGCCGACGCCGAACAGACCGGCGAGCACGCCGGCGACGACCCCGAGCACGGCAGCCAAGGCGTAGATCATTTCAGGAGCATGTCGATGGCGATCGCGACGAGCAGCGCCGCGAAGAGGAACGACAACGTGCGGATCGGCAGCCGCTGCTGCAGCGTCGACCCGCTGAACGATCCCGCGGCGGCGGGAACCCCGAGCAGCATCGCGTAGAGCGGCTCCACCTCGCCGTGGACGACATAGGTGATGACGCCCGCCGTGGCGGTGATGCCGATCGCCGCGAGCGAGGTCGCAGACGCGCTCCGGAGGTCCCACTTCACGACGAGCAGCAGCGCCGGAACGATCACGATTCCGCCACCGACGCCGAACAGCGCACTGAAGAATCCCGCGACGAGCCCGATCAGAACGTAGGCCAAGGCTGCCTATGCTACGAACGTGGCGCTCGAAGCCGTCACGACAGCGCCCGCCGAGTCCGCGATCTTCCTCGATTTCGACGGCGTCCTCGCACCGATCGTCCACCGTCCGGAGGACGCATATCCTCCGGAGGAGACGCGTGCGGAGCTCCGTCGCCTCAACGCCCGCTACGGGCTCGTCGCCGTCGTCAGCGGCCGAGCGGGCACGGACGTGCGGCAGCGCGTGGCCGTCGACGGCCTCGTCTATGTCGGGTCGCACGGCCTCGAGCTCGACCGGAACGCCGAGCGCTGGCGGCACCAGATCGTCGAGTTCGCGGCCGAGGCGCCGTGGCCGCAGCGCGAGACGGAGCTGAAGGGGCTCTCGGTCGCGTTTCACTTCCGCGACCGGGCCGACGAGCGCGCGGCGGTGCTCGAGCTCGAGGAGCTGGCCGACCGGGCCCGCGACGACGGCCTCGTCGCCCGCTTCGGGCGGAAGGTCCTCGAGGTGCTGCCGCCCGTGGGTTCGAACAAGGGCACCGCTGTCCGCAGCCTGCTCGACGGCGCGGGGCTCGGGCGGGCGCTCGTCGCCGGCGACGACACGACCGATCTCGATGCGTTCCGCGCGGTCGAGGACCTCGAGCACCGCGTCCGCGTCGCCGTGCTGGCGCCCGAGTCGCCACGCGTGCTCGCCGAGTACGCGGAGCTCGTCGTCGAGAGCCCTCGCGAGTTCCTCGATGTCCTCCGCCGTCTCTGAGCTGCTCCGCGAGCGGTACGGCGAGCCTGCCGCACTCGCGTGGGAAGGCGAGATCAGCGACGCCGAGTGGAGCGTCGCCACGTACAACCCGAACCGCTTCCACGACGTGACGCTGTTCATCCTCGACCCGCAGGAGCGCATCGCGCTGATCCGCAAGCCGCATTTCGCCCTCGACGTCTGGCGACCGCCCGGCGGCGGCATCAAGCCGGACGAGGACCCGACGAGCGGCGCCGTCCGCGAGGCGCTCGAGGAGACCGGCCTCCGTGTCTCGCTCGAGCGCTATCTCGTCGAGGCCGACGCGATCTTCCGGAACGGCGTCCGCGAGCTGCGGTGGCGCACGCACGTCGTCCTCGCGCGTACGCCGGACGCGGAGCTCTCACCGGACGATCCCGGCGAGATCGCGGCTGCCCGCTGGGGCACGCTCGACGAGCTCGCCGGACCGCTACGGGAGATCCTGCTCGCGACGGGCCGCGCCTTTTGGCGCTACCGCGTCGCGCTACACGACGCCGCCCTTCAGTCGCTTCGCGAGTAGCCGACGTCGAGCGGATGCGGCGGGTACTCGACGACCCGTGTCTCGCCGTCGAGCGTCCAGCCGCGCTTCTCGTAGAACCGTCGCGCGCGCCCGTTCTCCGCGAGGCACCAGAGGCGGCGGATGCCGCGCTCCACCGCGGCCGCGTGGAGCTCGTCGGCGACGCCCGAGCCCCAGTAGGCCGGGACGACATAGAACCCGTGGAGCCACTCGCCTTCCAGACCGGCGACCCCCACGATCGCGCCCTCCCGCTCGGCGACGAGCACCGTCCCCGGAAACGTCTGCCAGCGGGCGCGGACCGCGTCGTCCGGGAACGGCTCGTTGCCGTAGACGTGCGCGAGCCCCGCGAGCGAGGCCTCGCGCTGGATCTCGAAGTGGCGTTCCGCCTCGTCGCGGCCGGACTCGCGGATCACGCCTTGTGCGCGCGCACCGCCGTGCCGTACGCGCAGATCTCGGTCCACTGCGCCCCCATCTCGGACGTGTCGAACCGCATGGCGACGATGGCGTTCGCGCCCTTCGACTCGGCCTCCTGGACCATCCGCTCCATCACCTGCTGGCGGCTGTCGATCAGCGCCGTCGTCATCCCCTTCAGCTCGCCGCCGATGATCGACTTCAGCTGCGCGCCGATCTGCGAGCCGATGTTGCGCGAGCGCACGGTCAGGCCCATCACCTCGCCGAAGACCTCGTCGATCTCGTAGCCGGGGATGTCGTTCATCGTCGTCACGATCATCGATTCAGCACCTCCCATGCCCGGCGCACGTCCGCTTCGGTCGTGCGCGCATTCCCGATCGCCAGCCGGATCGCGTAGCGACCGCCCAGTTTTGTGTGTGAGAGGAAGATCTCGCCGCTGCGATTCGCGCGCTCGACGATCTCCTCGTTCTCCTCGTCGCTCCCGCGCTTCCGGAAGACGACGAGCGAGAACCGCTGCGGCGCGACGAGCTCCCAGTCGTCGCTCTCCTCGACCAGGGACGCGAAGAGCCGCGCGAGGCCGATGTGCTCGCGCTGGATCGCACGCAGCCGTTCGGCGCCGAAGCAGCGAAGCACCGCCCAGAGCTTGAGCGAGCGGAAGCGGCGGCCGAGCGCCGGGCCGTACTCCGACAACGCGTAGACGTCCTCCGGCGTCCGCAGGTACTCCGGCACGAGCGAGAAGGCCGTCCGGAACTCCTCCGGCCTCGCCGTCCAGAGCAGCGAGCAGTCCATCGGCAGCATCAACCACTTGTGCGGGTTGACGACGAGCGAGTCCGCGAGCTCGACGCCGTCCTGCGACCACCGCTCTTCATCGCAGATCCAGGCGCTGCCGGCGTAGGCGGCGTCGACGTGGAGCCAGGCGCCTGCGGCCCTGGCCCGTTCCGCGAGCGCCCGCACGGGATCGACGGACGCGAACGACGTGGTGCCGGCCGTCGCGACGACACACGCGACGTCGTCGAGCGGCACGTCCGTGCGCATGCGCAGCTCGTCGTCGACCTGGACCTTGCGCAGCTCGAGCCCGAGCATGCGCGCCGCTTTCTCGACCGAGGAGTGCGCGTGCTCCGAGCAGACGACGACCTTCCGCTGCGTGACGTAGCGCGCGGCGATGAGCGCGGCGAGCGTCGAGGTCGAGGCGGTGTCCTCGATGTGCCCGTGCCAGCCGTCGGGCAGGCCGAGCAGCTGCCGCACCCAGTCGACGACGCGCAGCTCCAGCTCGGTCGACGCGGGCGACGCGCGCCAGTGGAGGGCGACCTGGTTCGTCGCGGCGGACAGGAGCTCCGCGAGGATGCCGGGCTCCGACGCCGTCACCGCGAAGTAGGCGAAGAAGCGCGGGTGCTGCCAGTGCGTCAACGCCGGGAGGATCAGCTCGTCCATGTCGTGGAGCACGGCCGCGAACGGCACGCCCTCCTCCGGCGGCGACGCCGCCAGCTTCGCGGACAGGTCGCCCGGCGCGACCTGCGCGAGCACCGGCAGGTCGCCGACCGTCTCGAGGTAGCGCGCGGCCCAGTCGACCGCGGCGTACCCGTCGTCACGAAAGCTCACGGGCGCGTCCGCCGCACCTTCTCGAGCTGTTTCCACGTGCGCGTGTTGGCGACGTCGTGCTTCGTCAGCCAGCCGCGGCGCGCCTGCGACACCGCGAGCTCGACGTACGACTGCGAGCGCACCTCGTGCGCGTCAGAGTCGAGGACGAGCTTCAACCCCGCCTCCTTCGCGGCCCGCGCATGCACGTCGCGAAGGTCGAGGCGGTCGGGCTGGCCGTTGATCTCGAGGAAGACCCCGGTCTCCAACGCCTTCTCGATCACGCGCTCGACGTCGACGTCGCGCGGCCCCCGCGTCCGGATCCGCCGGCCCGTGAGGTGGCCGATGACGTCGACGTACGGATTGTCCATCGCGTCGAGCACGCGCTCGGTCGGCCGCGAGTCCGGCGCCTGGTGCACAGACGCGACGACCCAGTCGAGCTGCGCGAGCTCGTCCTCCGGCACGTCGACCTCGCCGTTCGCGCGGATGTTCGCCTCGACGCCGGCGAGGATGCGGAGCTTCGGGAACCGGTCCCGCAGCGCGTCGATCTCCTCGAGCTGCCGCGCGAGCTTCCCCTCGCGCATGTAGTGCGAGTGATCGGTGATCGCGTAGTACTCGTAGCCGCGCGCGGCGGCCGCGGCGACCATCTCCTCGAGCGTGCTCTTCCCGTCCGCCGACCAGTGCGTGTGCGTATGGAGGTCGCCGCGCACGTCGCGCAGCTCGACGAGGTCGGGCAGCTCGCCCCGCCGCGCGGCGTCGAGCTCGCCGGCGTTCTCGCGCAGCTCGGGCGGCACCCACTGGTAGCCGAGGAAGTCGTACAGCTCCTCCTCGTCCTCGGTCTTGAAG
>Ga0182008_10001011_pt1 | contig 19532 bp, 11 predicted proteins | sample Sormic07211129_1_FD_120482 | JGI IMG/M metagenome (GOLD analysis project Ga0182008, IMG submission 120482) | Rhizosphere microbial communities from Sorghum bicolor, Mead, Nebraska, USA - 072115-129_1 metaG | ecosystem: Host-associated > Plants > Roots > Rhizosphere | place: USA: Nebraska...
AATTGGATAGAGCATCTCACTACGGATGAGAAGGTTTGGGGTTCGAATCCCTACAAGTGCACATCGGAAAGAGGGAATTTCAGCAATGAGACTTCCTCTTTTTTTTGTATATAATTGATTTTCAGTTTCTTGTATTTTTGCTAGGTTTTGAGATCTAAAAGGTATTCGAACCAAATAATATATCTCTAGTATAGTAAAACTTTCGATTTAATGAAAATAGCTAATAAATGGGGATTAAATCTAATCAACTTAAAAGTTCGAAGACATTCAAACCTACTAGAATCTTGTGATATAATTCGGACTTTGTTATTAATAAACCTAATTGAATGAGTTTTTTAGACAGGTTTTCTTGATTTCAGTAATTTATCCCTAGTAGAGTGATTTTTTTATTTAGCTCGAGATGATCAGTTCTGCCAAACTCTCTAGGAAAGGCACGATATCCTGTGCATTCCCGGGAAATAAGTTTTAGGTGTTTAATATAGGGCCTAGTTCACGCTTTTCATTATAAATATGGATATTGCATTTTAGATTTATACGACAACAGGAAATGAAAGAAATAGCTGAGGACGAAAATTATTGGATTGAAGCGTTCCAGAAAAGGGAAGACAGGGCTTTGGCTCATTTTTTTGATCTTCACTATAAATCACTTTGTTATTTTGCGGGGCGACTTGTCCAGAATGATGCTGAAGCTGAAGATATTGTGTCGGGTTGTTTTGTTAAACTCTGGAAATCCGATCGTGAAGTTAAAACGGTCGAATCTATTAAAGCATTTCTTTATATAGCTTGCAGAAATGCTTGTTTTGACCATCTGCGTAAATTAAAGGTTAGAACAGTCTTACAGCAGGAATACTACGAGCAATTGGAAACATCTGACCAAACTGTGTTGGTGAAAATAATAAAAACGGAAGTATTGGACTTACTGGAGAAAGAAATCGAACTGTTGCCGGAAAAATGCAAGGAGGTTTTTCGGTTGTTTTATTTCGAGCACAAAAAAACAACGGAGATTATGGCTTCGTTGATGTTAAACGAAAAAGCAGTACGTTACCAGAAAGCCAAGGCTATAGAGATGCTCAAGATCTCACTGTTAAAAAAAGGACTAAAAGAAGGGTTATATCTCGCTCTATTACTATTCTTAGATCAGTAGTAAAATATTTTTATTTTTTTTAGGCAAAAGTCTTCTCGCTACGTATCTATATTAAATAAGAATAAACAAATCTTAAAATTAATAAAAAATATACGTGGATGCTTGAAAATGAATTTCATATCTCCAAGTTGATCGCTTCTTATATGAAGGAGACATTAACTGATCAGGAGCAGAAAGAACTGGACGCATGGCTTTCAGTTTCACTGGATCACCAACAACTTCTGGAAGAATTGAGTCTAGAGTCCCACTTGAATCAAGAACTCATCTATTTTTCAGGGGCAAATAAGAATTCGGTCTGGGGCAAAGTTCAAAATGAGCTAGACCGAGATATTAAGATGAATTCGTCAATACGAAAATTATGGCCTCGCATAGCTGTAGCTGTTACTATTTTAATTACTGTAAGTGTTGGATTGATCCTTTACTTAAATAACGGAATGCAAAATAGCATCAATCAGGTTTCCTACAGTAGCGATATTGCTCCCGGGAAACATGGTGCAACTTTGACTCTTGCAAATGGAAGAAGAATCAGGTTAAATGATGCTGGAAATGGTGAAATTGCAAATGAAGGCGGTATGATTTTAACTAAAACAGCAGATGGTCAGCTTGTTTATGAGATCAAAGACGCAAATGGTTTCCCTGAAAAGATTAATACATTAAATACTGCCAAAGGTGAAACCTATATTTTAACATTACCTGATAAAAGTAAAGTTTGGCTTAATGCCGCTTCACGTTTAACTTATTCTACTACTTTAAAAGTGCGTGGAGTGCGTAGGGTAAAACTTGAAGGTGAGGCTTATTTTGAGATTGCTAAAGATAAAATACATCCTTTTGTAGTAGAAAGCAGAGGACAGCAGGTAGAAGTGCTCGGTACCCATTTCAATGTGAATGCCTATAACGATGAACCAATAATTGCAACTACACTGTTAGAAGGTTCAGTTAAAGTAATAGACGGAACAAATAAACAGATTTTAAAACCAGGTGAGCAAGCCCTCAATAATAGCCAAAAAATTAAAGTCGAAAAAGTAAACATAGAGAGCATCACAGATTGGAAGGATGGTGAATTCTCGTTCAATTATGTGGATTTTAAGACAGCTATGAGAAAAATAGAAAGATGGTATAACGTAGAGTTTATTTATGATCCGTCTCTTCCAGCAGAAATGCAAAGTGGTGGCTGGATATCAAGAAATAACAATTTATCATCTGTATTGAAATTGATAGAATCTTCTGGTCTAGTACATTTCAGAATAGATGGCAGGAAAATTTACGTCACAAACTTCAATTAAATATTTGTTTACCATAAAATCAGCACAATGATAGAATTTTTACTAGAATAAAGCAAAAGGATATATAAACGAACCAGAAGTGCGACTAACACTCCTGGTTGCGGTTTGGATCAATTAATAATTCAACTAACCGCAGACACCTCTCGTGTGAATATGTAAGGTAGCCTGCTTAAACCAAACTATAACAAATGTATAAAAATTACACCAGGAAATGGGGTATAGCAACACCGTTATACCATAAAATATTGCTAATTATGCGATTAACCACCGTGATATTAATAGCATCGCTACTACAGGTCAGTGCCGCAACATTTGGACAGCGCATTACTATTGATAAGCGCAACGTGGCACTTGAATCCGTTTTGAAGGAAATCCGGAAACAAAGCGGATATGACTTTTTCTACCATGGGAAAATCTTTTCGAAAAACCAGCAGGTGAGTATTTCAGTAAATGAGGTGACTGTTGAAGAAGCGTTAAAGCTGCTCTTTAAAGGTCTTCCGGTAAAATACCAGATTGAGGGTAAGAAGGTCGCTATTAAAGCTGAAGAGGGGAACGCACTTAATAAAGTACTTGAGTGGCTGGCCGAGATTGAGGTGCGTGGTATGCTGGTTGACGAGCAAGGGAACAAACTTTCCGGAGCTACAGTTAGGGTCAAGGGAACGCAAAATAGAACAATCACTGATGCAAACGGATCGTTTTTATTAAAGAACGTTAATGAAAATGCTGTTATAGAAGTTTCTTACATTGGATATATAACCAAAGAACTTAAAGCTACAAGTAATCTGGGCACAATTGCCCTGGTTCCAACATCGGCAAATCTCTTGGAAGTAAATGTGGTGAGCACAGGTTATCAGACATTACCGAAGGAGCGCGCCACAGGAGCCTTCGGGCAGATTGGAAAAGAAGCGCTGAGCCGTCGTCCTGCTTCGAACCTATCAACTGCTTTACAAGGCCTTGTGGCAGGGATGCAGGCGAAAGAAAATGCAGATGGCTCAGTAAACTTTATCATCAGAGGAAGTACATCGATGTATGCCGACAGATCACCATTAGTAGTTATTGATGGTTTTCCGGTTAGTAATAGCGACTTCTCCTCGATCAACCCGAATGATGTAGAAAGTGTTACTGTGCTGAAAGATGCTGCCGCTGCCTCTATTTGGGGAGCTCGTTCGGCGAATGGTGTAATTGTTGTCACCACAAAGAGGGGTACTTCGAAACAGGGGTTAAAGGTGGAAGCAAATGTCTTCAGGCGTATATCCAAATCCCCTGATCTAAACCAGATTATGCTGGCGGCAAATTCTGCTGATCACATTGCAGTGGAAAAAATGGGTTTCGCAAATAACTGGTTTTTTGGCTCTAGTAATTATGGAGGGAGTTTCCCCTCAAATCTTTCGTATTCAATGACTTTGGCACAAGAGCTATTGTATGCCAATAAAAATGGAAAAATAAGTACGACTGTGATGAATTCTAAGTTGGATAGTTTAGGTCTTATCAATAACAAAAGCCAGATTAGTAATGAATTGATGAGGCCGGCGGCTTTATCTCAATACAATGTGAGCTTGAATGATGCGACCGAAAAAACAAAGACCTATGCTTCATTGCTATTTGAAGACAACGATACAAAGTTCAAAGGTTCCGGATATAACCGGTTTGGAATAAATTTTAACAATGAATATAGACCAGCCAGTTTCATAACCTTTAATTTTGGGCTTTATTTACAATACCGGGAATTACAAAATAGCGGTGCAACAACAGCGGAATTGCAGGCATTGTCTCCCTATGAAACATTATTAAATCCTGACGGGGGCTATTCACCAAATCTTGCAGGACAGAACAGGGAGATCTTATCCATGTTGCCTTTGAACCTTTTCCCTTATCCTGACTGGAGTTATAATTTATTGCGTGAAGTAAGAGGACGGAAACTCAAGACTCAAGAGTATAGTGCCCGAATTCAAACAGGTTTTAACCTGAAAGTGATTAAAGGCTTGACCTTTGATACAAAGCTTCAATATGAGCGTGGCAAAATTGATGTAGACAACTACTATAGTGATGATACCTATTTAGTCCGAAACATGGTTAACACATATTTGGAATACAATAACACGACTAAGACAGTGGGTAAGGTATATATACCAAAAGGTGGAATCGGACAGAGTAACAATACCAATTCTGCTAGTTATGTATTCAGAAACCAGTTGAATTTCATTAAAGACTTGGGTACGAAACACAATATCAATGCAATTGCTGGTATGGAAATTTCACAATATCGTACGGATACAAGGACTAACCCATGGCTTTATGGCTATTTCCCAGACAAACTGCAATCATCGGTGCCGCCTTATGGATACGGAAGTAGCGTTGCCCTGTTGACACACATTACAGGTCCCGCGGTAACACTTGTGAATCCTTTAACACCTAATTCTGGAAGCGCGGGAAATACAACCCTGGGATATAACTTAGACCGGTATATTTCATATTATGGCAATGCATCTTATACTTACGATAGGAAGTACACACTTTCTGCAAGCATACGTACCGATGCATCCAATTTCATTACAAAGATTTCTTCTCTTCGTTGGGAACCGCTATGGTCACTTGGGGGCCTTTGGAACATAAAAAATGAAGGATTTGCGCAAGAAATCAACTGGATCGACCGATTGACATTTAGAGCGACTTATGGTCGTAACGGAAATGTGGAAAAGTCTTCATCTACCAACACCTTGCTGAATGTTGGCAATTCGCTGAATGCAAATACTGGAACCATAACTGCTACTATTGCAGATAATGGTAACCCTACGCTACGCTGGGAAAAGACGACAACGACCAACATTGGTACAGATTTTATATTGTTCAACGGCAAACTTTCAGGAAAGCTAGACTTGTACCGCAAGGTTGGTTCTGACATTACAGGACTTGTAGCCCTATCTTCGGTCACCGGAACTATTAGTCAGCGTTTCAACAACGCAGGTATTCTGAACAAAGGAATAGAAATCGAACTTGGTACTCAGTTAAATCTTCCACTTCTCCCTATAAGATATACCACTTCTGTGAATTATGCGTACAACAATAACAGGGTAAATAGTTTATACTTTCCTTCAGTGCTAGCTTTCAATATGTTAAATAGCGCGACTGCATTTGTGGAAGGAAAGCCCATTAACCCAATTTATAGTTATAATTATTTAGGCATGGTTGACGGGGTGCCTCAACTCGCAGGCCCTGGAGGTGTATCTTATCCAATGAATACAACCACCCTGGCCGGTTTACCTGGAATCCCATTTTTGAACTATGAAGGTACGAACATCCCTCCCCATACTTTAGGCTGGTATAATGATTTTAGATATAAAGGATTTCAGTTTTCAGCACTATTTATAGGGAAGTTTGGTGGGGTTTATCGAAATCCGACATTTAACTACGAAAGTGCTTTTGTTGGCTCAAGTAAAACCGTATTAAACCGTTTCGCAGCAGATGCCCTGGCTGGCAGTCCTGCAATTCCGGGATTTCCGAAAGCGAATGAAACCAATCAGTTCCGATGGGATAGATACGTTACCAACTTAGCAGGCTTGGTCGAAAGTTCTTCATACGTAGAGTGCAAGGAGCTCACATTGGATTATTCAATTCCAGCAAAAAAAATCCAGAAGCTTGGATTTGGCAATCTTAAGGTTTTCGCTCAGGTAAGAGATTTGGGGCTGGTTTGGTCTAACAACGAAAGGAATTATAATCCGGACTGGTTACCTGGAAGTGACCGCCCGCTAACTTCATATACTCTTGGCATTAACCTGTCACTTTAAATTCTTAATTGACATCAATATATCAATATAATCATGATGAAAAAAATTACAAAATTGACATTGATACTGACGCTGATTGCGTTGGCATCTTGTAAGAAATACCTGGAAAAACCCAATAAGTTACAGGCCGATATCCAGACTGCGGACCAATTGGAAGCTTTGATCAATAATGCAACCTTGTTTTCTACAGAAGGGAGCAATCTTACGGCTATTTATTCAACAGATGATACCGAAATTAGTCAGGATCTCATTCGCGCATACCCAACTGCGGTTTCCCTAAGCAACTTGTTTTATTACGTATGGGACGTTGAAAATGTTATTAATGCAGGTTTCGACGACCTCTGGACGGGCGAGTTTAAAAAAATCTTCACCGCAAACGTAATTCTTAGCAATTTGGATAACGTTTCAGGGACTCAGGTTCAAAAAGACAGAATAAAAGCCGATGCTTATTTTATCCGCGCAATGAGCAACTGGATTTTGGTGAACCACTATTGTAAGCCGTATGCCCAATCCAATATGGAAAGCCCCGGACTGCCTTTGAAGAAGACCACTGATTATACTGAAAGTTTGAGCAGAACCACGCTGAAAGCAACTTACGAGGCAATTTTGTCTGATGTAACGGCTGCACAAGAATTGTTGCCAAATGGTGATGTGGCTGCTAATCAGCGTTGGAGAGTGAGCAGGCGTGCAATAGATGCGTTTCTGTCCCGTTTTTATTTATTTACCGGCGATAATGACAAATGTATTCAATCGGCCACGAGTGCACTCAGCTCTACAGTAGCACAACTGGTAGATTTAAATACCATTGCTAATGGAACACCGGCAAGCTACACAAATCCAAGTGTAACGCTGACCTATTCGATATTGAACGATTGGGCCCCTAACCGTTTCCTCTACTGGGGGGAATTATATTACACCAGATTTTCTTACAACATTAACCAGTGGTACATCCCTAGCCAATCACTTAGGGATTTATACGATCCATCCAATGACATGCGGTATCGATTATTCATCATCCCGAATGGCGGCCGCCGATTCAGCATTGTCAATCCGGCCCAGTTCAGGTATACGTATTTTAATGATGGGAGGTACATCCCTGCTGGACCTACTGTAGCCGAGGTTTTGCTCAACAAAGCTGAAGCACAGGCAAGAAAGGGTGAACTGGCTGAAGCGCTTAGTTCCGTAAATCTACTGCGTCAGAAACGGCTACGTTCATATACCGCACTAACAGCGGCAAATAGTGAAGAGGCGATTAGCAAAATCTTGCAGGAGCGAAGACGGGAATTGCCGTTCGCTTTTCGCTGGATGGACATCCGTCGCTTCAGTGTAAACCAGGATCCGTCGGACGACGTGATACTTACACGCAATTTTTTTAAAATAACGCCGGCCGGTGTTGAGCTGACAAGTCCTCATACTTACTCGTTGCCTGTAAATAGTCTACGATACAGTGTCCCTATAAATGGGATTGACATCGCCGCAAGCCAGGGACAGATTCAGCAAAATAATTATTAGTATGGTGTTTAAAATTATTAACATGAAGAACCTTAAAAAACTAATGAGCGCTCGCCTATATTTGGTTTCACTTTTAGTGTTTTTATCTGGATTCAAAGTTGTCGCTCAACAGAGAATATTTGAACCAATAAAGGATCAGAAGGAATTGAACAGGAGAAAGGTAGCCGTTGAAAAATATCCTGACAGCCTCCCGGTCCATAAGTTATACATTGATGGCATGGGAATCCTTAATCCAGATTTAGTGAAGCAATATGATGTCTGGTTAAAGCAGTATCCGAAATCTGCTGTTACCAGATTTGCGATCGGCGACACATTAGCGTCGATCGAGCAGCCATCAGCAAAACGATATCTGCTGGAAGCTATCAAGTTAAATCCAAATATTGCTAAGGCTTATTTTCGTTTAGCCTTCGATGCGGAACGTTGGGGGGATTTCGCAGGTAGTAGGGATTATTTGGCAAAAGCAGTGTTCTACGAGCCTGGTAATCCTAATTATAATTACTATTACGCGAGCAGTCTGCGAAATTTTGATTTGGAAAATTGGCGGAGGCAGAGTTTACACGTCGTTGATAAATTCCCAAAGCATCAACGTGCGGCGCAGGCCTTATACTTTCTCGCAGAAAGATTGACAGATCGGAATGAAAAGAAGAAATATCTAAAAATGCTCTATGACCGTTTCGATGCGGAGAGTAGCTGGTATAGGTTGGGTATGGAAAGTTATCTTGATATGCTATTGTTTCAGGATCCGGACAGTGCGCTGAACTTTGCAAGGGAGATGGTTCTTAAGCCTAAACTCTCTGAAACTTGGAGACCAATTGTAAAGAGCGTTGAACAAGTTGCTAAAGGGATGAAGCTGATTGAGGCCAACCAACCGGCACAGGCGTTGACCTGTTTTGATGCTGTATCAAGCGTTGGCCGTTATGCCTTATTTAATAAAAGATTGCCACTGCTGAAAGCATCTGCCATAGAAAAAATGGGGAAAGCGGACTCTGCATATAATTACTTAATGGGAATCTTTTTGAAGGCCCCTTCCTTTAAGATCAATAATGCGTTGTTAAGCTATGGTGTCAAATTAGGAAGGGATTCCCTTCTTGTTAGAAAGGAGATATTTAAGAAAATGTATGCCGGTGCGATTCCTGCCACGGATTTTAAATTGAGAAATTACACAACTAATAAGGATGTCTCGCTTGCCGATTTGAGAGGTAAAGTCGTCTTGCTGACTTATTGGTTTCCGGGCTGTGGACCATGCAGAGCCGAATTCCCGCATTTTGAAAATGTGCTCAAGCAATTTGTGAATAAGCCAGTTGCCTATATAGGGATTAATATAGACAAACGGCAAAACGAATATGTAGTACCATTTTTGGATAAGAGTAAATACAGTTTTACTGCGCTGGAGGAGCAGGATGGACGGGTAAAAGGCAACCTAGATAATGGTAGAATAGCACCGGTCAATTTTCTTATCGATAAGGATGGCAAAATTCTCTTCTCACGATTCCGTACCGATGATACTAATGAAGATGAGCTGAAGACGATGATAGAGTTGCTCTTGCTTGATGGAGGAACTTAATGTACTGAAAAGGCTGCTTGAGATGGATTGATCCTTAACAAAGGTGGACCAATTATTAAGTGACCAAAAAATGAGCCCGGCATTTTTTATCGGGCTCATTTTTTTGGACTTGAGTTTTAATCTACAGTTATTATAAGATTGAAATATTTGTTTTTATCAGTTTTTTAGTTGGTTATTTTGTTGCCGGTATTCCAGCGGTGTTTGGTTGGTTTTACGTCGAAAAAGTTTATTAAAGGACTGTGGATAATCGAACCCCAGTCGGTAAGCAATCTCTGCCACCGTAAAATCACTGCTGGTTAGCAGCCATTTTGCTTTCTCTAACAGGTGATCTTGAATATGTTGTTGCGCGCTTCGTCCTGAAAGGTTCCGCAGTAAATCACTCAGATACTTAGGTGACTTGTTCAATTGATCCGCAAGGTAAGCAACAGTGGGAAGACCACTCGAAAGCAGTTGCTTGTCATTGTTGAAGTAAGCGTTTAGTAAGTTTTCAACCTCGGTAATCAATTGGTGGTGTGCTGGTTTACGCGTGATGAATTGCCGCAGATAAAAGCGATGGCTATAGTGCAGCAGTAACTCCAGGTGGGAGATCATAACCTCTTGTGTCAAACCATCTATGGCGGTTTGTAGTTCCTGACGGATATTATCTACGATTCCATTCATCAATGCTTCTTCCTTTTCAGAAAGGAACAGCGCTTCGTTGATGGCATATGAGAAGAAGTTGTAGGTACCGATTTTTCGCGCTAAGGGGCAACCTCGCAGAAAGTCGGGGTGAAAAGCCACGCACCATCCTTCTAATTTGTGGTTTTCAGGAACATTAGCCACAATTTGTCCGGGTGCAAAAAACGACATCAGCCCTTCATCAAAGTCATAATAGCCCTGCCCGTAGATGACTTTACCGCTTACTTTTTTCTTCAGGGAGATGCAGTAGAAATTAAGCGCCAATGTCCTGAAACGCTCATCTGAATTATATTTTACGTCTTCCATTCGGAATACATCAATCAGCGGATGATCAGGGCCTGGTAAAGACAATATACGGCGATGTTCGGTGATAGAATTGATAGGGTATGGCGGCGTTCTGCTCATTGACTGTAATATAGTGAAAAGCCATGCAATGTTAAGCCAAATGGAATAACACTGCATGATAAAAGTTTTATCGGTCGATGCTTGTCATTGCATTGGCATCATATCGGTCACCTGTTGATGTGCCTAAAGGGATAATCGTTTCTAAACGATGCATTTCCTCTATTGTAAGGGCTAGGTCGCTGGCTGCAATATTCTGCTCTACATATTTTACGCGCTTGGTACCTGGTATCGGTGTATGCCCTTTGGCCAGTACCCATGCGATGGCCAGTTGCGCAGGCGTAATGCCTTTTTCTGCGGCTATCTCATTTACAGCATTTGTCAGCTCTAGGTTTTTGTAAAACTGTTCGCCTTGGAATCTTGGCATACTCCTTCTAAAATCATCGGCAGGAAAGTCATCTGGGCTTTTCAATTGCCCTGCCAAAAAGCCCCTACCTAGAGGTGAGTAAGCAATCAAACTGATTCCCAGTTCTGCCAGTGTGACTGTTATCTTTGCTTCTTCCACATCCCTTTCAAACAGTGAATATTCTGTTTGTACAGCTGTAAGTGGATGTACAGCATGTGCTTTACGAATGGTTGCAGATGATACTTCTGATAACCCGATGTATTTTACCTTTCCTTCCTTGACCAATTCTGCCATCGCCTCAACAGTTTCCTCAATGGGTGTGTTGGGGTCTAAACGATGCAGATAATACAAATCAATGTAATCAGTGCCCAAGTTTTTCAACGAACGCTCGGCGGCTTTTTTAACATATGTTTTCGAGCCATTATAGTTCCAAGTCAGTTGTTCGGTATCATCAACTTCATAGCCAAACTTCGTAGAGATGATATACTTGTCGCGGTTGCCTTTGATCGCTTTAGCAATTAACCTTTCATTGAGCCCCGGACCATACATATCAGCAGTGTCTAAAAAATTGCCGCCCAATTCGAGTGAACGATGTAGAGTAGCTATCGCTTCATTTTCTTCAGCTTTTCCATACATATCAAAACCGGCCATGGATGTCATGCCCATACAGCCCAGTCCCACCTCTGGTACTTTCAGCCCTTGCCTACCTAAATTGATTATTTTCATATCACAGATATTTTTATTAACAATACAAAGGTCGGGTACTACATGTCTACTGATGTATCCATTTGGCGGATTATTGTGTCCATACACCCTATATTATCGGGCGATATTATATTTAGCATTTCAATCTCAATAAATCATTGACCAATAGCATTCATGCCATTGGTCAATGATTAGTTTTCTAATTCATTTTCTCACTTAGCAAACGGTATTTGTCGACTTTTTTTCTGCTATCATCGATCGCTTCTTTGGAGATAAGATCCGGTGTTTTTTTCTGTGCTTCAATTAGTAGGCCTAGGACTTCTTGTTGATTCTTCACGGCATCTACGTATCTACCAATTTTGCTCTGCAACAATGCCAGGGCATCCAATGTGAAGGTGTTTTTCTGTCCGTGCTTTTCAATAATATCAACAGCAAGAATATTAATTTTATGATTAACATTCTCTTGACTCGCAATATAGCAAGCTAAAGCGGCGGCCACCTTAGGTTCTCTTTCAGCCATCTCTTTTAGGTAATTTATGGATGCTTCCTGATTAAATGCAACTAGGATTTGCATTTTACGCTGCCGGTAAGCATAGGACCCACTGGGACTAACCTTAAGAATGCTATCTAGTAAGTTTATCGCTTCTTCAGGTCTTTTAGCTGTAATTGCACTATCTACTCTTCCCATATTTTTCGAGAAAATTGAGCTTCCTTTTGCACTCGCAATTTGTTGTTTTTCATATTCTTTTTTTCTTGATTGAATGTCATACTTACCTTCAAGAATTTCCTTTAATACGCTACTGACAAAATTAGGGTGACCAATCCAAAGTATTTGTTCGTTCTTAACTACAAAAGTGGCCGGAATACCAGAAATGCCGGCCTTAGTAAGCCATTTGTTGTGCATAGTCCGCTGATCATCATCGACGATTACATCGAAACGCATTCGATCCTGATTCTTCTGGACAAACTCTTTTACTTTTGGTGTAATTCCAGAATATGCTTGATCTCCTATACGTTCCAGAATGTTTACTCCAATAACCTTCACTTTGCCTTTATATTGGTCAGCGAGATCTGATATGTGAGGCATGGCTGCTATACATGGTATGCACCAGGTGGCCCAAAACTCTAGCACATAAATCTTATCTCCTGACAATTTATCTTGTGGAGTTCCTTTAACCCATTGCGAATAAGATAAGGCTGGAATAGGATCACCTATGCTTAATTCCGGTCGCTGCTGTCCGAATAGCATTGTGTGTGTAAGTAATAGTATTAATACCGCAGTTGTTTTGTTTATTAACCTTTTCATTGTCTCTCTCCCTAATTATTTAATAGTTCAACTATCATTTTTATTTCTTCATTTATGAAAGCCGGTCCACCCGAGCTTCCTGCAATTTTAAAGCGTATAAAACCTTCTTTATCAATGATATACTTTGATGGTAAAGCTGTAACACCAAAGCCATTGCTTACTTCATATTTTTTGTCTTCAGCATTTCTTCTATCCATTAGTACGGTAAATGTGTAGCCATGATCCGTCAACAGTTTTTCTATTCTTGGTTTTGGATCATCACTCCCTCTTTCTGCAGTATTTAAAAATAAAAAGGCAACTTTTTCATCATTTTTGTACCTTTCGACGGCACGTTGCATACCAGGAAAGGATTCAAGGCAAGGTTTGCACCATGTTGCCCAAAAATCAATTATCACAGTTTTACCTTTTAAGCTTGCCAGTGACACTTGGTTCCCTTTTAGATCAGGCAACAAAAAGTTAGGAGATTGCTCTTTTATCATCTTATCGGATAAATGTGATTTATACTCTTTAAGAAGTTGCTGCAACAATTCTTGTATGCAAGGCGTATTTCTTTCCCCCGCAGTCAGCAGTGTTTCTGCAATACTTGGAATGACATAGTAGCGATACGATTGATCTTTGATTTTGTCAATGGCGTCTTTGATGGTCCGACAATCCTTGTTTTTTGCGGCCTCATTTGCGACCTTTCCATACAGCATAGAGAGGTCCCGATCACTAAACCGTGTGCTGACTGTTCTAGCAAACTTAAGTTGTTCGTTATAGTCGGATGTAGCATTCAATTTTTCAATCGCGTTGCTGTACGAAAAATCTCCTTTTGGAAATTTTTTAATAGCAACCAGTTTAAGAGAATCTGCTTTCGTTCGCATTCCAGTGCGGTTATAGTAGTTGACGGCTACAATGATTCCATTTTCTTGCTCGCTATTGACATACGATTCCAGTTTTTGTTTCAGTACAATGGGATCTTTTTCATTTGAGAGCGATTGTAGTTGCTTCTGGATGCTCCCTTCTTGTGCAAAACTGAAGGTAGAGAAGGTCAAAAAAACCAAACAGTGAAATATGATTTTCATAGTTGTTAAAGCAAAATGTTATCTAAAGCTCTACCGTCATCCTTGGATAAACGGTAGAGTATTAATTAATATATTATGGATTGTTTTCCATACCTGGATTTACAGATATGACCCCTCTCGGTAAACGCAGTGTTAACCTTTGTTGCGGGAGTGTAATGGTTTCCAGAGCTTGTCCGGTTTGAGCATTATACAGGTAATGCTCATATATTTTGTCTTTAAAAAGGGGATCGTTTGATAACCTCCGCATATCAAGCCAACGCCAGCCATATAAGGCAAATTCTCTGATGCGTTCCTCTATAATGAACTTGATTAAGGCATTTTTATCCATAGTAGGCAACACTGCCTCGGCCTGTGGCATCCTTTTCTGTCTAAAAGATAGCAATATCGCTTTTGCAGCATCCTGGCTGCCAATTCTTGCTTCACATTCTGCTTGCATAAGTTCGACATCAGGCAGATATACCCCCTGAGGTACCTGAGATGTAAAGGGACCTATCCGCCTTTTTAGTCCTGTGACCGGAAAGGAGCCAGTACCAAGGTAGGGGGTACTGCTAAATGACTTTAAACGTTGATCGTTCGTGCTGTAAAGCTGGTTCGCCCAAGGAGCGAGCAACAGATCGTTGGATGTGTTCGTCCAGAAAGAACTGGTTATTCTATTCATAAGACTCTGCAGGTTGTTGTTACCGCCGCTCACTGACCAGGTTGGTACTGCATAGGTCACATTATAGTCGTAAATCCTGGTTTCAAAACTGGTAGGGAAGTGTTTTTTTGCCTCTATTATCCATTTCAGTGCTTCTTCATAATTGCCCATAAACCAGTAAATTTTAGCGAGGGTAAGCTCTGCTGCAGATTTACACATTCGTAATCGCATTGGGACATTGACAGGCATTAAAGGTATGGCATCCTTAAGGTCCGTTATCATGTCGTCGTAAACCTGCTGAACGGAAGCCCTGGTGAAACTGGTTTGCGCCACGTCCGCGATCTTGACCAGCGGAATACCAAGGTCGCTTGCGGCAGTGGCAGCATTATATGGCTTTCCATAGTGATTAATAAGCATCATATTAAAGTATGCGCGTGAAGCTTTGGCTTCTGCCTGAAGACTTCGTTTAGCTTCTTCAGTGCCACCCTCACTATCCATCACTTCATTAATCACCTTGTTATAAATATAGATAGCACGCATGGGGTCTTGCAGTTCTGATGCCGTTTCTTCGGGTTCGTAGATATCTGCTTCCCAACGGAATAGTCGCTGAAACCTAAGCGGGGAGGCCAGGAAATAGGTGTTCAAGGTGGCGACCTCATCACCCATTACCAAGGTAGGCGCATCGAATCCTATAGATTGAGAATTATAGAACAGATTTTCATATTCAGATATCTTGCTGGCGATTAAACTTCCTTTAGGAGCCACCTCCAAAAAGTCTTTTTTGCATGAGGTCAGTAGGATGCCTGCGCAAAAAAGGATACTGTATTTATTTATTTTGATCATGATTGTTTTTATTAAAGTGATACTCTGAGTCCAAATGCAATAGTGTTTTGCCCTATACGGAGCGCCCTGATTCCCCCAAGGTTATTGGCACTTTGAAATTCCGGATCTATTCCTTCTTTATTCGCTTTCCACAACATAAGGTTGCCAAGCTGTCCGAACACACGCAGTTCGTTACATTTAATTTTGCTCAGCAGAGATTTTGGTAAACTGTAACTCAGTGTTAGATCCCTGACCTTTATAAAGGACGCGTCAATGACATTATTGTCGCCCAGAATATAGTAGTATTCACTTCTTCTACTGCTATTTACACTTGAAGTAGGCACAAATGACGGTACGTCTGTTTTTGTTTCATCACCGGTCTGCTTCCATCTCTTTTCAAAATCTGCATGCAGATTGTTGAAGGAAGTATTTGTACCGGTATAGCGTAAGTTAACATCCTTTCTGGTTACATGGCCGAGGTTAAATACCATGTTTATCTGAAGATCGATAGCTTTGTATTTGAAAAAGTTGCTAAAACCTCCCGACCATTTTGGCTGTCTTGTTCCCATAAATATGACATCTTCAGCTTTCGTAACAAAAGGTACCTTGCTTGTTGAACCATCATTAAGTCGTATCTGCGGATCTCCCAGGGCGTCAAGACCTATAAAATCATAAGCAAACATAGCATATGCTGGATATCCCTGGAGATTTTGCTCAGTCACTTTTGCGTTTCCAGTTGTAACACTTCGTTGGTTGTATGATTTTGTAATCTTGTTACGGTTATATGCGCCATTTAGCAATGTCCGCCACAAAAAATCCCTTGTTCTGATGTTTATTGTTGTTAGTGAAAGCTCTATACCTCTGTTGGTCAGCTCGCCCGCGTTTCCGAGTATTGTCGGAGAGATTGCTACGGCAAATGGGTTGACAAGCATCTGGTCCAGTAGGCCTTCTGTTTTTTTCCAGTACATATCAAAATTTCCGGAGATTCTATTATTGAATAGTCTAAAATCCACGCCCAGGTTTTTGGTCTTGGTCAGTTCCCAAGTAAGTGCCCTATTGGCAGGGCTATTGATTCTATAAATCGTTCCCCCTGGTACTGTAAACCCACTAGGTGCAACGGCAAGCAAGATATCGTCTGATGATGCCGTACCAGGTGCCGGAGAAATTCCCGTAAGACCATATGTAGCGCGTACCTTCAATTCATTTATCCAGTTGAGTTCCTGCATCCAGTTTTCTCTATGTATGTTCCAAAGACCTCCTACGCTATAAACAGGTTTATTCTGCGCCGACTTGTTTACTCCAAATAGATTAGATTGATCTATTCTCCAGCTCGCGTTTATACCGTATTTCTCTAAAAAGCTGTAGGCTAGGTTAGAGTAGAAGGAAATTAAACGGGTGTCGATCTGCTGCGATGTATAGGTGTCGGGATAATAATAGCTAATACCACCTGTCGATGGATAGAGTACCCCTGACAAAGGGCCAGCAGATAAAGTTTTATAATCTACCGGTCTTACTGTATAGAGGTTGTCATCAAATCCTCTAATCAGCTCTGTAACATTATTCGTCATCATTGATTGGACCTCATTTCCTCCCAATACGGTGAGTTGATGATTAAGGTTATTCCAGTTCTTGTTATACACGAGTTGGTTCCTGATGGTCCAGTCCTGACGGGAAGAGTTGGTAGTTTGTAATCTCCCGCCTGTTTCAGGCATATAATAGGCGGGTTGTCCGGTAGTTGCGTTTACAGTTGTATAACTTAGTACTTCCCGTCTGGTGTTAAATGCCCGTTGATCCTCTAATTGCCTGGAATCGTTTTTTGCGCGTGTGTAATTATATGTGCCTTCATACCGTAATCCTTTGTATAAGTTTACTTGCAGCCCTCCATTAAGGCGCATAGCAAGACCATTACTTTTATTATAACCAAAATTTGGTTCATCCAATGGGGTGTACCCTATATCTATCTTGCCGGCATTTTCTACAGCTTTCCGACGTTCGTCGGTCATGTACCTCCATGTCAGGTCAAGATTATTGCCATTAGCATCCTGGAAGAGTTGATAAGGTGTAAACTTTGCATCAAAGCTGGGATAAGGGGTGCTATTGCCTATTGTATTGGTAATATCTGTTACCAGATAAAGACTGATATTTTTATTGAACCTAAAATCTTGCCGTATATTCAACTTGTATACATCATTTGATGCCGATGGCCTGTTGCCGCTGTTCTTATTTCCGGTATAATTAAATGACCCATAGAAGGAGTATTTTTCTGTGCCTCCACCTACTGACAGCGAGTGATTGCTTGTGATTGCGGTACGGTAGAGGAGTTCTGACATCTGTCCGATATTGCTGATGTTAGCCATACTATCCAGCTTCGCATTCGCCTGATCGGCTGTAATTAGGCCCCTGCTCAGATCATATAGTGCCCGCTCATGAGGCGCAACAATTGGGGAAGTACTTCCGTTAATGGTGGCCCAGGGTACTAATGTGGCATCAAATATTTCGCGGGCTTCTTTGATAAAGCTTCTGCTATTTAGCACAGGAAAGTAATTGAGGTCAGGTCTGGGTTGTATACGCACAAAAGAATTGTAGTCTACTTTAAGTTTACTTGCTCCTTTTTGTCCGCTTTTGGTACTGATTACGATGACGCCGTTTGCAGCACGGGCTCCCCAAATCGATGCAGCTGTTGCATCTTTTAAAACGTTGATGTCGACTACATCGTTAGGATTGATCAAGTTGATGTCGTCATAAGGTACCCCATCCACTACGAACAAGGGCGAACGGTTTGTAGTAGAAACCCCATAGCCACCGATATTAACTATGCTGCCAACAGTCGATAATCCACGTATCTGAAATTGATCTGCACCTGGTGCATTGTTTACTGTTAACCCAGGGATTAAGCCATCAAGACGTTGGATGACGTTTAGTGTCCCTACACGATCATTGTAAATGTTCATATCTGGCTTTGAAACAGATCCTGCACTACGTGCCTTTGCAATTGTCTGATAACCAGTGCTCACTACATTCACCTCGTTCAACTCTCCGGTAGAGATTTCCAGAATTATGTTTCCTAAATCCTTTGCAGCTTTTATCTCCTTTGTCTTGTAGCCGAGGTAAGCGATTTCCAATATCGAGTTTTCATTTACGTTACTTAAACTAAAGGTTCCATTCTCATTGGTTCGTGTTGCGATATTGCTGCCTTTAATCTTAACACTGGCCCCTGGCAGCGGATGGTTGTCACTACTCAACACATGGCCGGTAATTGTGATGTCTATAAAAGCAGCAATCATCCGATCTAAAAATGTGGGCTTGTCTGCAAAAGTGATGACGACTACTTTGTTGTTTATCTCATATTTTAACGGCTGATTTTTAAATATCTCCTGTAATACACTTGATAAATCTTTATTTTTTACATCAATTGTTACGGGCTTTGCATTTTTTAAAATGCTGCTTGTAAAGACAAATTCATAACCACTCTGGTCACTAATCTGGTCTAGGACGTTTCTGAGCGATGCATTTTTGTTCGACAGAGTAATTTGCTGTGCAAATGTACTTGCGCTAACCTGCATAATAGTGGTGATTAAAATCAAGGTGGTGAGCCGCATAATCAATAGTATTTTTTGGACGCAACCATTAGGCCCGGCCAGTTTGCTGGTATATTTTTTATACATTAGTGTTTAGTTTGGTGCAGAAACTGTCGCGTCGTAAACTTCAAGTTCTGCAGATTCAGTTGATATTCGATTGATTGCTGATGCCAAACAGTCAGATCCCGATTAGTGTCGGGATTTTGGCTTTTGATGGCTTTGGTATTACTTGCTTACTATAATTTTCCTCCCTTCTATTTTAAAGTTTACGGCATTTGTTTTCCTTAAGATTTCCAGAACATCCCTGATGCTTCGACCTTTATTTATTCGTGCATTAAATCCCTCTGTTGGTAATTCGCCATCATAGTTTATTTCTACATTGTACCATCTTGATATTTTTCTCATGATACTGTTAATATCTTCGTCGTAAAAGCTGAAGTAGCCCTTTTGCCATGCAATCGTTTCTGCTGCATTTGCCGTCGTAGTTTCTATTTTGTTATTGATTTTGATGGCCTGTTGGTTTGGCTTTAGGGTTACTTGGTTGTTGATTCTTACGCTACCTTCCAGTAACGTGGTTTTTGTACTGGGTTCATCGGCGTAGGCATTTATGTTAAAATGGGTCCCCAGTACTTCCACTTCCTGTCCTAAGCTTTTTACAATGAAAGGTCTGGACTTATCTTTTGCAACTTCGAAATATCCTTCTCCT
>Ga0182008_10001013_pt1 | contig 19519 bp, 22 predicted proteins | sample Sormic07211129_1_FD_120482 | JGI IMG/M metagenome (GOLD analysis project Ga0182008, IMG submission 120482) | Rhizosphere microbial communities from Sorghum bicolor, Mead, Nebraska, USA - 072115-129_1 metaG | ecosystem: Host-associated > Plants > Roots > Rhizosphere | place: USA: Nebraska...
AGACCACACCATGGAAGTTGTAGAGAAGGAAGGCGATCGCGTGATCCACGGCGACGGCACGACAGAAGACGAGTGGCATGCCTGGAGCGGCCTGCGCCAGATGCGCACGAGCTTCGTGGAGACTCTGGTTCCCGCCGGCGGGCGCGCCGTGGTCGTTGCGCCGCATCCGGACGACGAGGTGCTGGCGGTCGGCGGACTGCTGGCGCAGCTGGCCCGGCTCGGCAGCGCGATCCGCGTCATCGCGGTCACCGACGGCACCGCCAGCCATCGCGGCTCACGCGACTGGCCTGTCGAGCGGCTGGTCCGCGAGCGCCCGGGCGAGAGCCGCGAGGCCCTGCACCGGCTGGGCGTCGACATCGAGCCGATCCGGCTGGGCCTGCCCGATGGGGGCTTGCGCGGCCTCGAGACACTGCTGGCGGATCGCCTCCTGACCCTCTTCGACCGCCAGGACGTGGTGTTCACGACCTGGCGCGGCGACGGGCATCCCGACCATGAAGCCACGGGCCACGCCTGCGCCTTTGCCGCGGCGCGGACCGGGGCGAAACTGGTCGAGGTGCCCGTGTGGGCCTGGCACTGGGCCGCACCGGGCGACAAGCGCCTGCCGTGGCTGCGCGCGCGGCGGCTGGACCTCGATGCGCAGGCGTGCCGGCGCAAGCAGAGCGCGGTGCGGGCGTTCGCGAGCCAGATCGAAGCCGACGCGTCGACGGGTCGGCCGCCCATCCTGCGACCCACGACGCTCGCGCGCGCCGCGCGGCCTTTCGAGGTGTTCTTCACGTGAACTCCCCGGCTGGCCAGCCTGACGGCACGAGCGCCTATTTCGATGGGCTCTACGGGGCGAGCGACGATCCCTATGCGCTGCGCACCCGCTGGTATGAAGAGCGAAAGCGGGCGCTGATCCTGGCCACGCTGCCGCGGCGCCGCTACCGGCGTGCCTTCGAACCTGGCTGCGGCATCGGCGAGTTCACGGTGGCGCTATCGGCTCGCTGCGACACGGTGTTCGCGAGCGACCGCTCGGCGCGAGCGGTCGAGATTGCGCGGCAGCGCACCGCAGGCCTTCGCAACGTCCGCATCGAACGGCAGGACCTGCCGGCGGAATGGCCGAACGATGTCGCTGCGTTCGACCTGATCCTGCTGTGCGAGCTCGGCTATTTCCTGCAGCCGGACGCGATGCGGGAGCTCGCCCGCCACTGCGATGACTCGCTCGCCGGCGACGGCACCCTGGTCGCCTGCGATTGGCGCCCCGACTTCGCCGAGCGCCGGCTGGCGACCGACGCGGTGCAAGCGCAACTGTCGGCGCTGGGCCTCACGCGGCTGGCGCGCCACGAGGAAGAAGATTTTCTGCTTCAGGTGTGGTCGCGGGATGGTCGTTCGGTGGCACAACAGGAGCGGATCCGCTGACGCCGAGGCCGGCCGGCTGCTCGCCATGGCGACGCGGCAGGAAGTTCATCGGCACCCGCCCGGCGCTTCCAGCCCGGACCACGCGATGAATGAAGTCCAGCTTCTCGATGACCGGGGGAACCACGATGAACGGATAGCTGTCGTGGGCGCCGAGGCTGCGATCCATCGCGTTGATGAACTGCGAGACCGGCAGCCACTGCTCGGCCACCAAAGACAAGATCGACTCGGCGTCGAGATCGAGCTTGCGCACCGTCAGTGAAGGCGCGGACGGCAAGGCGTGATCGAGCCGGGCGCCCCAGGCCGCGGCGGTCTCCAGGCCGTCCACCATGTGCAAGTAGTGCGCCCAGGTCTCCGCCCAGTCTTCCCAGGGGTGCGAGCTCGCGTACGCACTGATGAAACGCTGCGGCCAGTCGGCCACCGGCGATGCATAGTGCTTCTTCAGGGAAGCTTCGTAGTCGGCGCGCTCGTCGCCGAACAAGGCCCGGTACTCGTCGATCCAGGGCGTGCCGCGCACCAGCCGATCCCAGTAGTAGTGGCCGATCTCGTGGCGGAAGTGGCCCAGCAAGGTCCGATAGGGCTCGTGCATCGACATGCGGATCTGCTCCCGGCGCGCATCGTCGGCCTCCGCGATGTTGAGCGTGATGACGCCCTCGTCATGGCCGGTGAGCACGCGATCCTTCGGATCCACCTGCTCGAGGAACTCGAATGAAAGTCCGTTCGCAGGGTCTTCCAGCTTGTTGGGCGTCGGCAGAACGAGCTCGACCAAGGTGTAGAACAGGCGCCGCTTGGCCTGTTCGAGCGCGGCCCAATAGCCACGATTCTGGGGTGTTGCCAGCGCCGGGATGGTATGGGTCGTTCGACACGACAGGCAGTGATCGTGGGCGCTGTCAGCCAAGAGCATCCAGTTGCAGACGCCCTGCTTCCGATTCGCGCAAGGGCGGTATCCGGGACCCGGTGGACCCAGCCGGCGCCAGGCGTCTTCGGCCGAGGTCTCGAAGGCGATCATCAGTTGTTCGTCCGGCGCATAGCCGAGCGTCGAGCCGCATGTCTCGCAGCTCAGGTTCTCGAAGAAAACCCGGTTGCTGCAATGCGAGCAGGTCAGTTGCTTCATGGTGTCTTTCCTGGATGCGCGGGATTCACCGCCCTGTTGTTGCGATGCAGCATAAGGGCTGCCCGATGATCGTGGAGAAGATGGCCGGCTGCAACGACGTGGGACAAGACGCCGCGCAGCGAAGCGCGAACTCGCAGCGACAGGGGCATTGCAGCGGCGTTCTCCTACATCGCCGGCGGGGGAACGGGCGCATCGTCGGGCAAGGAGCTGCTTCCGGAAGATGAGCGGCCCATTCAGTGAGGCTCGCATGAACACCAGCACTCTTCAACCCTACCAGGCATTCGCATATCGAGGACGGTCGTTCCTTTGTGGAGCGCAGCCGCGGGACAACGGGACCTTCCTGCCCGTCGTCTTTTGTGTCGGTCCGGCGCCGGGTCGGCAGACCGAACTGCCGCGGGACACGGATGCCTATGCGACCGAGAGCGAGGCGCTTCGCCACGCAGAGCAGCAGGCGATGCGCTGGGTCGAGGATCACGAGGACGTCCGGGGCCTGGAATGAGGCCGGCCAGTCAAGCGCCGAGGTCGGTCGCGCAGAACTCGAAGAACTCGTCCAGTTCGATGGATTTGTCGAAGACGCGATCGGCCCCTGCGTCGAGGCACCTTTGCCGGGCATCCTGTCGCGCATAGTTCGTGAGCACGACCACCCGCTGGTGCGGCTCGCGCCCATTGCACCAGTTCACGACCGCAAGACCGTTTCCCTGCCGCAGGAACAGGTCGACAACCGCCAGATCCCATTGGCCCTTGTGCCCGGCGAGCCAGCCGATCGCCTCGTCCTCGGTCTCCGCGGTGGCCATCACTTTCGCTGACGAGAGATCCTCGAGAGCAGGAATCAGATGCTGCCGGATGGTGCTGTTGTCTTCGACCAGGAAGATGCTGCGGGCGGCGGTCATGGAGCGATCATTGATTGGTTCTCGTTTTGCCTGAGGCTAGGAACCTCGTGCCGCCGCGCGAGTGAGCACTTCCCCCGGGCGAAGGTAGGATGGACTCGCCATGCGCTCTCTCTCCGCTTTGCCGCCGGGGCCGGCGGATTCACGCGAGGGCCGTCAGTGCCAGCCCCGCCAGGCCTGATCCCACCACCACCGGAATGACGCCAAGCCTGAATCGAAACAGCGCCACGGCGGCGGCGACGCCGATGAGGGCCGAGGCCCAATCGAAGCGGCCTGTGAACCCCTGCGGCCAGAGCACGTGGTAGGCGAAGAAGACCGCGAGGTTGGCGATGACACCCACCACCGCTGCCGTGATGCCGGTGAGCGGCGCCGTGAACTTGAGATTTCCGTGCGTGGACTCGATGAAGGGAGCGCCGAGCAGGATGAAGAAGAACGAAGGCAGGAAGGTGAAGAAGGTCACCACGGTGGCTGCCACCGCGCCCGAAAGAAACAGCGCATCGGCACCGAAGATGGCCTTCGTCCAGCCACCGACGAAGCCGACGAAGGACACCACCATGATGAGGGGGCCCGGCGTGGTTTCGCCGAGCGCCAGGCCGTCGATCATCTGCGATGCCGTCAGCCACTGGTAGTGCCCGACCGCGCCCTGGAACACATAGGGCAGCACGGCATACGCACCGCCGAAAGTCATGAGGGCCGCCTTGGTGAAGAACCAGGCCATCTGCGTCAGGACGGCATCCCATCCATAGAGCGCCATCGACGTGCCGATGGCAGCGAGCCAGAGCGCAAGGCAGACCGCCAGCACGCGGCCGAAGCGCCGCCAGCTGAACACCGCGTGCTCGGGCGTCGGCGTATGGTCGTCGATCAGCGCGGGACCCGCAGACTGTGTCGCCTTGGCATGGCCAGCCCCGCCGGCGAAGCTGGCAGGCGCGAAGCGTCCGCCCAGGTAACCGATGACACCCGCGGCCAGCACGATGAGCGGAAACGGCAGCTGCAGCGCGAAGATCGCCAGGAAGGCGGCCACCGCAATGGCCCACAGCCATGCGTTCTTCAGGGTCCGGGCGCCGACCCGGCAGGCTGCGTGGACCACCAGCGCTGTCACCGCGGGCTTGATGCCATGGAACACCCCCGCAATGGCCGGCACGTTGCCGTACGCCATGTAGACCCACGACAGGCCGATGAGGATCAGCAACGACGGCAGCACGAAGAGCACGCCCGCGACGATGCCGCCCCATGTGCGATGCATCAGCCAGCCGATGTAGGTGGCGAGTTGCTGCGCCTCGGGTCCGGGCAGGAGCATGCAGTAGTTCAGCGCATGCAGGAAGCGGCCCTCCGAAATCCAGCGCCGGCGCTCGACCAGGTCCTCGTGCATGATGGCGATCTGCCCGGCCGGCCCACCGAAGCTGATGAAGCCGAGCTTGAGCCAGTAGACGAGGGCTTCGCTGAACGTCAGCTGCCGTTGCGCAAGCGGCGACGGCATCTCCCCGGGAGAACTCGGATTCAATCTCGGCGCCTGTCGTTCATGCAACAACTATCGCATGACGCGAAACTTGCTACAAGGACGACCGGCCCAGGGTCTTGAGCCGCGCCGGCTCGACGATCTCGATCCAGTAGCCGTCCGGGTCCTTGATGAAGGCCACGTCCTTCATCTTGCCCTGCTCGGGGCGCTTCACGTACGGGATCTCGTTGCTGTCGAACCAGCGCACGGCCGCATCGAGATCGGGCACCGAAAAGCAGATGTGGCCGAAACCCTGGGGCTGGGCATTGCCGTCGTGGTACTTGAAGCCGGCGTCGCTTTCGGTACCCCAGTTGTAAGTGAGTTCAAGGATGCCGTGCTGGCTGAAGGTCCACGCCATGCGTTCGCCCTCGTCGTCCGGCGGGGCATCGTTCTCGACCGGCCGGTGGAGGAAGTACAGGGAGAACCTCATCTCCGGAAAATCCAGCTTGCGCAGCACGCGCATGCCGAACACACGGGTGTAGAAGTCGAGCGAAACCGTTGGATCCTTCACCCGCAGCATGCTGTGGTTGAGCACGAAACCCTGCGAGTCGGTGCTGGGCCGGGCGCATACGCCCGGGTGGTGTTCGGTGTCGAAGCTCATCGTGCCACCGCCATGGGGCGGACCGTCGCAAGCACGGGCGCGCCGCTGGCACTGCGCGGCGCCTGCTCCGCGGCGATCAGCCTGCGGCGCAGGTAGCGCATGCAGGTCACGCGCAGGAACGATGCGAAATTGGGCACCTCGCCCCGGTGCGCCATGATCTCGTCGTGGAACAGCGCGATCAGCGCGTTGGTGGTGCGGCCTTCTTCCTCGGCCATCTCGGCCAGCGTGTCCCACACCAGGTTCTCCAGGCGCAGACTCGTCAGCACGCCGTGGATGCGCACGGTGCGCGAGCGCTGCTCGTACTGGATCGGATCGGCCTTGACGAAGAACTCACACATGGCTGCCTCCTTCGGTCGGATCATCGACTGCGAGGCTGTCTACACCGAACGCGCGGTCATCGCGCTGGCGATGTACTCCGCCTGCCGGATGGCCAGGGTCACGATGGTCAGCGTCGGGTTTTCCGCGCCGCCGGTGGTGAACTGGCTGCCGTCGCTGATGAACAGATTCGGGATGTCGTGCGTCTGGCCGTGGGCGTTGCAGACGCTGGTCTTCGCGTCGGCGCCCATGCGGCAGGTGCCGAGGTTGTGCGTGCTCGGATACGGCGGCGTACGGAAGGACTTGACGGCGCCGGCCGCTGCGTAGACGCGCTGGCCCTGGCGGAAGGCATGCTCGCGCATCGCGAGGTCGTTGTCGTGGTCGTCGTAGTGCACGTTGGGATGGCATTGCCCCACTTGTCCTTCAGGGTCGTGTGGAGCGTCACGCGGTTGCTCTCGCGCGGCATGTCCTCGCCGACGATCCACATGCCGGCCGTGTTGGCGTAGTTGTCCATGTAGTAGGCAAAATCCGCGCCCCAGCCGCCCGGGTCCAGGAAGGCGGCCATGAAAGGCACGCCGAGCGCCAGCGTCTCCATCTCGTAGCCGCCGACGAAGCCGCGTTTCGTGTTCGGCTTGGCCTCGTCGCGGATGATGCCGGCCATGGTGGTGCCGCGGAACATGTTCACCGGCTGCTTGAACACGCCATACACCGATGCGGTCAGATGCCGCATGTAGTTGCGCCCGACCTGGCCCGAGCTGTTGGCCAACCCGTCCTTGAACATGTTCGACGACGACAGCAACAGAAGGCGCGGCGTCTCGATCGAATTGCCGGCGACGCAGACGACGCGCGCCTTCTGGCGCTGCTCCTTGCCGTCCTTGTCGAAGTAGACGACACCGGTCACCTTGCCGGCATCGTTGTGCTCGATGCGGGTGACGTGGCTTTCGGGGCGCAGGTCGAGGTTGCCAGTCTTGTCGGCCTTCGGCAGCTCGGTGTAGAGCGTGCTCCATTTCGCGCCGCTCTTGCAGCCCTGGAAGCAGAAGCCCAGCTGCATGCAGCGCCCGCGGCCGTCGCGCGGCTGGCTGTTGATGGCCATGTTGCCCGTATGCACGTCCTTGTAGCCGAGACGGGTGGCGCCGGCATACATCACCTTGAAATTGTTGTTGCCCGGCAAACCCGGGATGCCATTGGTGCGCGTCACGCCCATCTTGTCTTCGGCGCGGGCGTAGTAGGGTTCCAGTTCCTTCAGGCTCAGGGGCCAGTCCATCAGGTTGGCGCCCTTGATCTCGCCGTAGACGGTGCGCGTCTTGAACTCGTGGTCCTGCAGCCGCAGCGAAGCGCCGGCCCAGTGCGTGGTCGTGCCGCCGACCGTCTTGCAGGTCCACGCAGGCAGGTTGGGAAAGTCCTTGGCCACCCGCCAGTTGCCGGACGTGGTCCGGTTGTCGAGCCAGGCCAGCTGGCTGAACGACTTCCATTCGTCGTTGATGAAGGTGGCGCTGGACTGCGTCGCGCCGGCTTCCAGCACGACGACCTTGATGCCCTTCTGGCACAACTCGTTGGCCAGCGTTCCGCCGCCGGCGCCAGAACCGATGATGACGACCACCGAGTCGTCGCCGGATTCGAACTTCGCCATGATGTCTGCTCCTGCTTGCTGTTTGCGCGTACGAGGCTGGCGGATGGACTCAACCGAAGAACGGCGGCGGGCTCGCGGCTTGGGGCGGCGCGGGCAGCCACTTCAGGTCCTGGAAGCCACGCGTGATGTAGCCACCCTTCTCCCAGGCCGAACCCGGGTAGCCGAACACGGCGAAGGCCATGTCGTTGTTGTAGAGCGAGGTCACGCACTGGCCGCGCACGGTGTTGAAGAAGGGCGTGCCTTCGATCGCCTTCACGGCGGCCAGCCGCTTCGCCGGCGTCGCGTTGACGAAGCCGCCCGTGGCCTGGTCGAGACCGGCGATGCCGGTGCGCAGCATGGGCAGTGCCTCGGCCTTGGCGTCGAGGTCCTTGGCCAGCAGCGCATAGACGGCGTCGGGCAGCTTCTTGTGCGGGTACAGCGTTCGGCCCATGGCCATCAGCGCCTGGCCTTCGCTCTCGCTGAGCTGCTGCAGCTCCAGCGCCCAGGCGCGCGACGGTGCGAGCGCGGCAAGGATCGATCCGCTGGCGATGGTGCCCATCAGGATGCCGGAGCCCTTGAGGAATTCGCGGCGAACCAGCGGAAGGTCGAGCCTGGGAACCTGGCCGTTCCCTTCTTCATTGCATGAACCAGCATCGGCAAGCGCCGACGGTGCGATGGGAATCACACGCATGTCCTGTCTCCTGTTTCATCGTTCGAAGGGCTCGATGCCGGCCCCGTTGCGACCTCATGTTGCACCTGCCGCGTCGCACCGGGTTTTAGCTGGCTACCTACACGGGAAAGTCCCCGGCGCTCACTTCGCGCCGCCGAGGATCCACTCGGCCAGCTTCTTCGCGTCCGCCTCCGGCACCTGCGGCTGGGGCGGCATCGCCATGTCGCCCCAGCGGCCGCTGCCGCCGTTGCGGATGCTCTTGACCAGCGTGTCGACCGACCCTGCGTCGCCGGCGTATTTGGCGGCGACTTCCTTGTAGGAGGGCCCCACGAGCTTGGTCGCCGCGGCATGGCAGGCCAGGCAGCCGTATTTGCTGGCCAGCGCCTGCTGGGCGAAGGCAGGGGCAATGGCACCCAGCAGAAGGGCCAGCGCCCAGCGGGTATTCGCGTTCGATCGCTTCATACGCTCGATCCTGACATCGACTCGAACTCGCGGCGCAGGGCTTCGCCATGCTGGTCGACGGCCGGTGCCTGCGGATAGAAGGCCGCGTCCCACTCCGTCGCGTACGGCGTCGCCGGAATTTCGGCGACCAGGCCGCGCACCTTCATGGGTCGCGTGCGCAGCTGCGGATGCTGGATCAGGTCGTGCACGGAGTTGATGGCGCCGTACGCGGTCTGCGCCTCGGTGAGCCGATCGACCGCCTGCGCATAGGTCAGCTCGGCGAACACGTCGCGGATCAGCGACTCCAGTTCGACCCGGTTGCTCGTTCGCACATTGTTGCTCACGAATCGGACGTCGGTCGCGATGTCGGGCCGCAGCAGCACGCGCTGGCAGAAACTGGCCCACTCGCGCTCGTTCTGGATCGACAGCACGAACTCGCGGCCATCCGAGCAGGTGAAGGCGCCATAGGGTGCGATGCTCGGATGCCTGAGCCCGACCCTGTCCGGCGCACCGGCGCCGTAGCGCGCCTGCAGATAGGGCACGGCCATCAGTTCCGCGGCCGAATCGAACAGCGAGACCTTGATGCCGCTGCCGCGTCCGGTCCGTTCGCGCTGCAGCAGTGCCTGCTGGATTCCGATGAGCGCGTTCATGCCGGCGGTGATGTCGCAGATCGACACGCCGATGCGGCCCCAGGGTCCCGGTGCGCCGCTGACCGCGACCAGACCGCTTTCGGCCTGCACGAGCAGGTCGTAGGCCTTGAGTTCGTGCAGCGGTCCGCTCTCCCCATAGCCCGAGATGTCGCAGGTGATCAGGCGGGGATGACGCTCCCGAAGCTTCGCCGAGCCGAAGCCCAGCCGTGTCGTGGCGCCCGGCGCGAGATTCTGGATAAACACGTCTGCGCCCGCGACGAGCGCAGTGAACTGCGCGCGGTCCTCGTCGCTGCGCAGGTCCAGCGCGATGGATTCCTTGCCCCGGTTGATCCAGACGAAGTACGACGACTCCCCATGCACCGCGCTGTCGTAGCCGCGTGCGAAGTCCCCTTCGGCACGCTCGATCTTGATCACCCGTGCGCCCGCGTCGGCGAGCCGGCTGCTGCAATAAGGTGCGGCAACCGCTTGCTCCAGGGCAAGGACCGTGATGCCTTCCAATGGTTTGCTGGCCATGTCGAAGTCCTCTTCGGATTGGGTTGCCGCAATCAGCCGTGGAAGTTCACGACCGTCTTGGTCGTGCTGACTTCCTCGAGCGCCATCAGGCCCTTCTCGCGCCCGTGGCCGCTGCGCTTGGTTCCACCGAAGGGCAGTTCGACGCCACCTCCCGCGCCGTAGCAGTTGATGAAGACCTGGCCCGAGACGATGCGCTTGGCCAGGCGCTGCTGGCGCGCGCCGTCGCGCGTCCACACCCCGGCCACCAGGCCGAACTCGGTTCCGTTCGCAAGTGCCACCGCCTCGTCCTCCGAGTCGAAGACCTGGGCTGCGAGCACGGGGCCGAAGATCTCCTGGCAGACGATCGGATTGTCCGGCTCGACCGGCCCGAAGACCGTGGGCGGCACGAAGTAGCCGTTGGCCAGTGATGCATCCGGCCGCGCCTGCGCGATCACCGGCACGCCGTCACGACGCGCTCCCTCGATGAACTCGAGTACACGCCTTTGCTGCGTCTGGTTGATGACCGGTCCAAGGTCGCTGTCCTCCTCGGGCCGTCCGATCCGCAGCTTGGCGAAATTCGAGCCCACCATGGCCATGAATTTCTCGAAGATCGGACGTTCCACCAGCACGCGGCTGCCCGCCGAGCAGGTCTGGCCCGTGTTCTGCGTGATGGCCTTGCACACCGTCGCGGCAGCCGCTTCGAGATCGGCGTCGGCAAAGACCAGTTGCGGCGATTTGCCGCCGAGTTCCAGCACCACCGGAACGTGGTGGATGGCCGCGGCTTCCTGGATCAGCCGCCCGACTTCCGGCGAACCGGTGAACGACAGGAAATTGATGCCGGGATGCCGCGACAGCGGCGCGCCCGCTTCCTCGCCGAGCCCGGTCACGATGTTCAAGGCTCCGGGCGGAAAGCCCGCCTCCACCGCCAGCGCACCGAATTCGAGGCACACCAGGCAGGCTTCCTCCGCGGGCTTGAGCACGGTGGCATTGCCCATCGCCAGTGCCGGCGCGAGCGTGCGGCCGAACATCTGCGCCGGGTAGTTCCAGGGCGTCACGTGCGCGGTGACGCCCAGCGGCTCGCGCACCACGGTGACGTTGTAGCCGTTCAGGTAGGGGATGACCTCGCCGTGGACCTTGTCCGCGGCGCCGCCAAAGAACTCGAAGTAACGCGCGACGGCGCGCATGTCGGCGCGTGCCTGGGAGATGGGCTTGCCGGTGTCGTGGGCCTCGATCCAGGCCAGCCGCTCGACATGGTCCAGTATCTTTTGCGCGAAGCGCAGCATGAGCCGGCCGCGATCGGCCGCGGTCATTCGCCCCCACTCGCCGTCCAGTGCGGCACGCGCCGCGGCGACCGCGGCGTCGACCTCGCTCGCGCCGCCGCGCGCGAGCCATGCGAAGCGTTCGCCGGTGGCTGGCGCGACGACGGGCAGGGGCGACGGCTCGCTCGCCACCCAGCGGTTGCCGATGAGGTGTCCGTAGACCGGCAACGACTCCGCTTGGCCGAGCGATGCGGGAAAGAGGGCGCGCTCCGAGGTGAGCATGTGGATGTCTCCAGGCAATGGTGTTCGGGTGTCCTGATTCTTGGCGCACGCCGTGGGGGCGTCCATCGGAAGTTCGGCAAGGCCGCCTTGTCGAAATTCGAGCAGGGGCCGTGTCAGCGCCGAAGATGGTCCAGCAGCAGCGTGAGCGAGAGGCTTGAAGGCCGGTCTTTCTTCACACACAGCAGCATGTGCCGCTCGGCCCACGGTTCACCGAGCGCGCGCACCACCAGGTTCATGCCCTCGCCGATCACCTTGGCCGCCTGGAAAGGCAGCAGGCCGATGCCCAATCCGGCCTGCACCATACGGCACACGGCCTCGAAGCTGCGCACCTGCACTCGCAGGCTCAGGGACTTCTCCAGCACCACGGCCTGCTCCGCGAGCAGCCGCATCATGGAGGCACCGCTCTCCAGCGCAATGAGGTCGTGGTCCAGCACGTCCTCGAAGCGCATCTGCTCGAGTTCCACCAGGGCATGCCCCGGTGGGGCGATGACGGCGAGGCGGTCGGTGCGGTAGGCGAAAGTCTCCAGGCCCTCGGTGCGCACGCCTTCCACGACGATGCCGATGTCGGCCTCGCCCGCCTGCAGCAGTTGCACCGCCTCGGCGCTCCAACGCTCCTCGACCACCAGGCGAACGTCGGGATTCTCCCGGGCGAATGCCGCCAGGTCGTCGGGAAGGTACTCGGTCATCGCGGAGGTGTTGGCGATGATGCGCAACACGCCCTTGCGTCCCGCGGCGTGGTCGTTCATTTCCGCGTTCATGTGGTTGAGGTGCACCAACAGGGTCTTGGCATGGCCCAGCAGCGACACGCCCGCGGCGGTCGGTTCGACGCCGCGGGGCGAACGCTCCAGCAAGGTGGTCTTGAAGCGATGCTCCAGCAGCGCGATGCGGCGGCTCGCCGCGGCCACGCCGATGTGCGAGGCTTCCGCCGCCTTGCTGAGGCTGTGCAGTTCGGCCGCGCGGACGAACAGGGCGAGAGAGTCGATGTCGGGGAGCATGTGGCCGGTCTCCGTTGACGCGAAGGCGTCGTGCCGTCGCGATGTTGTTCTGCTTGCACCCGGACCAGACCCTGCGTCGGTCGATGAATTTCGTCAAGGCCGCCTTGCCCCGATGCGCCCTGCTTATACAAATGGTTACGACACGGCTGTCCCTGCCCGCGGCGGCCCCGCGGAACGCGTAAGACCAGGCCTAGGGTTTCTATCGAGTTTGAATTCCGGTGAAGCCCGGTTGCCCAGAATCAGCTACAGGCTTTGACGCCTCGTCCCTAGCATTCGTCCCCAGCCCGCAACCGGAAATCGTTCCCCGCGGCGCCCCCAAGGAGACGCGAATGCAACTCGTCGGTTTCAGCGGCAATCTCGCCCGCCCGTCCCGCACCCGCACGCTGGTGCAGGCGGTGCTGGACACGGCGAGCGCCCGCGGCCTCGGCCAGACGGCGATGTACGACTTGATCGACGCGGGCCCGGCCTTCGGCCAGACGACCGAGCGCGCAAAGGCCCCTCACGAAGTCGAAGCCGTCCTCGGCGCCATCGAGCGCGCAGACGCGCTGGTGGTCGGCACGGCCGTCTACAAGGGCGCCTACACCGGGCTCTTCAAGCACCTGTTCGACCTGTTCGAGATGACGGGGCTGGCCCGCAAGCCGGTCATCCTGACGGCGACCGGCGCAGCGCCCCACCATGCCTCGGTGATCGACTACCACCTGAGGCCCCTGTTCCTGTTCTTCGACGCCTGCGTCGCTACGCGCGGCCTCTACGCGCTGCAGCCGGACTTCGAATCGCCCGAGCGGCTGGTCGCGTCCTTCCAGACGCGCATCGACCGCACCGTCGACGAACTCGCGCAGATGCTGCGAGCCGCCGGCAGCAGGGCCTCTTCCTGATTTCCCATCGCACGCCCTTCCACCTTCTTTTTCATCCAAGGAGACACACCATGAGCAACCTCGACGACTTCCGCCAGGCCGGCAACCCGATGTTCAACGACAACAAGTTCAAGCTGGGCATCTTCGGCTCGAACTGCTCGAACGCCTGCGCCATGACCATGGCCGAGACCAGCTTCGAGCCGACCTTCGAGAAGAACAAGGAGATCGCCGGGATCCTCGAATCCGCGGGCTGGGAATGCATGGTGCCGATCGCGCGCTGGCGCGGCTTCGGCGGGCCGAGCAACTTCAACGGCAATTGCATGGAGACCTACACCTGGGCGGCATCGCTGGCCGCGGTGACGAAGAAGATCTTCCTGTTCGCCACCTCGCACGTGCCCACCATCCACCCGATCGTGGCCGCCAAGATGGGCACCACGATCGACCAGATCTCCAAGGGGCGCTTCGGCATCAACATGGTGTGCGGCTGGTTCACGCCCGAGATGGAGATGTTCGGCCGCAAGATGATGGAGCACGACACCCGCTACGAGTACGCGACCGAATGGGTCGAGATCGTCGAGAAGCTCTGGACCGAGCAGTGGTTCGACTACGAAGGCCAGTTCCTCTCGGTGAAGCAGGGCTTCGCCGATCCCAAGCCCTTCCAGAAGCCGCGCCCCGTGCTGATCAGTGCGGGTTCCTCGGGCAAGGGCCGCGAGTTCGCCGCCAAGTACTGCGACATCAACTTCTCGGTGATCGAGGAAGAAGGCCTCGACAAGGCGACCGCCTGGGTGAAGGAAATGAAGAAGCTGGCCTGGGACCGATACCAACGCGAGATCGGCACCTTCACCTACAGCTACGCCGTCGCGCGCGACACCGAGAAAGAGGCCAGGGAGTACTACGACTACTACGTGAACCAGAAGGGCGACTGGGAAGCGGCCGACAACATCTGCAAGGTCTTCGGTGTCGAGAGCGGTTCCTACTCGCCCGACTACATGGACAAGTTCCGCCGCAACTTCATTGCCGGATGGGGCGGCTATCCGCTGGTCGGCACGCCCGAGCAGATCGTCGACCGGATGATCGACCTGTCGAAGACCGGCGTCGATGGCTCGCTGATCACCATGGTGGACTACAACCAGGAACTGCCCTACTGGAACGAGAAGGTGATGCCGCTGCTCGTCCAGGCCGGCCTGCGCAAGGCGCCCGCCGCCACGCCCGCGGCCGCCCAGCCCGCCCGCGAAGCGGCGCTGGCCTGAGGAAAGGCGCCGACGCATTCACCCTGCGCAGGAGAACGGCATGCAACTGTTGCTCAACACCACCTCGCCCTATGCCCGCATCGCGCGCATCGCGCTGGCCGAGAAGGGGCACGCGGACATCGGGACGACGCTCGTCGACCCGTGGGCCGACGACCCGGCATTGCTCGAGGCCAACGCGGCAGCGCGCGTGCCGGCCCTGCTGACCGACGCGGGCCGGCCCCTCACGGAGTCGCTGCTCATCGTGCTGTGGCTGGAGAGCCAACAGCCGCAGCCCTCCCTGCTCGGCGGCGACCCGACCGCCGTGATCTCGCGGGCCGGGATCGCGATGGGCGTGATCGATGCGGCCGTCCACACGCTCATCGGCCGCAAGATCACCGACGCGGGCTTCGACGAGTCGCCTGTCGGGCTGCGCCGGCGGCGCACGATCGTCCAGGGCCTGTCGCGGCTGGAGGCCGATCCGCCCCGCTGCGAGTCCGGCACGCCGGACCTGTCGGTGATCGCCAGCGTCGTCGCGCTGGACTACGTCAACTTCCGCTTTCCGAAGGCGGCGTGGCTGCCGGCGCTGCCGCAGCTCACCGGACTCGCCGCACGCATGCGTTCGCGCGCGTCCTTCGAGCTCAGCCTGCCGCGCGCCTGATCCGCAACAACAACATCCTTCCGGAGTTCGCCATGACCACCCCACTCGCCGACAGCGCCCAGGTGACCGCGGAATTCAAGCGCGCCATGCGCCGGCTCGCCTCCACCGTGACGATCATCAGCACCGCCGACGTCAACGGCAACCGCCATGGCATGACAGCCACGGCTGTGAACTCGCTGACGATGGACCCGCCATCGCTGCTGATCTGCGTCAACCACAGCGCGAGCATCCATTCGACCCTGATCGGGCGGGGGCGCTTTTGCGTCAACGTGCTGACCACCGAGCACGAGGACCTGGTGTCCGCATTCAGCGGCCGGCTCAAGGGCGACGCGCGCTTCGAGGTCGGCGAATGGCGCAACGAGGACAGCGGCATGCCCTACCTCGAAGGCGCTCAATCCAACCTGTTCTGCGACATCGACAGCGTGGTGCCCTTCGGAACCCACTCGGTCGTGATCGGCCGCGTGAGCGCGGTGCGTGTCGAGGAAGGCATCCGGCCGCTGATCTTCGCCGACGGCAAGCTCGGCGCGACGCAATCGCTCACCGGGCACGTGCGTATCGCCTCCAACCTTTCGACGCTCACGCAGTTCCTGCCGACCGACCTGGAAACCTTCCTGAAGAAGCATCCGCTGATCGACGTCCATCTGGAGGAAAAGGTCAGCACCGCGGTCGTCACGGCCGTGCAGGAGAACGCCTGCGACATCGGCCTGATCGTGGAGGGGCCGAAAGTCGGCGGTCTCGAAGTGATTCCGTACCGTGATGACCGCCTGGTGCTGACGGTGCCGGAGAACCATCCGCTGGCCGGCAAGTCATCCGTGAAGTTCGCCGACACGCTGGACTACGACTACGTCGGGCTGCACACCGGCAGCCAGATCAACCTGCAGATCCAGCGCGCGGCGGCCGAACTCGACAAGGCCTGGCGCTGCCGCATGCAAGTCCACACCTACGACGCGCTCGCGGCCATGGTGCAGGCTGGCCTGGGCATCGGCATGCTGCCGCTGAAGATGGCGCATCTCTATGCCAAGGCGATGAACATCAAGGTGGTCGAGCTCGACGAGACCTGGGCCCAGCGCCGGCACGCCATCGTGATCCGGTCCTACGATTCGCTGCAGGCAGCAGGCAAGCGCCTGATCGACCATCTCAAGCGCACATCGCAGCTCGGCGACTCGCGCGCAGAAGAACCCGCTCGCGAGGAGGCCCACGCATGACCCCGCACGACCTTCTTTCCGGGCGCACCGTCATCGTCACGGGCGCCGCGACCGGCATCGGCCAGGCCTTTGCGCTGGGCTGCGCCGCCCAGGGCGCCAACGTCGTCGCCGCCGACATGAATGCCGCCGACGAGACGCTGGCGGGCATCGAGAAGATCGGCGGCCAGGCGATCGCGGTGCGCGTGGACGTGTCGGACGAGCAGTCGGTCCGCGCCATGGCCGACGCCACGCTGAAGCGCTTCGGCCGCATCGACGGCCTCGTCAACAACGCGGCCTACTTCCGCGAGGTCAAGCTGACCGACTTCGATGAAATCGACGCCGCGGTGTGGGATCGCATCTTCAACGTCAACGTCAAGGGCGTATGGCAATGCTGCCGGGCCGTGATGCCCGCCATGCGCAGCCAGGGCAGCGGCAGCATCGTCAACATCGCCTCGGTGGTCGCGGTGGCGGGCCAGCCCGGCTACCTGCACTACGTAGCGAGCAAGGGCGCGGTGCTGTCGATGACCAAGGGCCTGGCCAAGGAAGTGGGCAAGCACGGCGTGCGCGTGAACGTGATCGCGCCGGGCTTCGTCATCACCGATGCCACGCGCGACCGGCCAGCGGAATGGCAGCAGAGCTTCTTGAAGGCGCGGGCGCTGTCGCGCGAACAGAAGCCCGACGACCTCGTGGGCACTGCGCTCTACATGCTGTCCGACCTCGCAGGCTTCGTCTCGGGGCAGACCATCGTGGTCGACGGCGGCCACATCATGTACTGAAGCCGGAGACAAGACATGTCCGAACTCATCCTCCATCACTATGCCCTGTCCACCTTTTCCGAGAAGGTGCGCGCTGCGCTCGGCCTCAAGGGGCTCGCCTGGCGATCGGTGGACATCGCGCCGGCGCCGCCGCGGCCGCTGCTCGCGCCGCTGACCGGCGGCTACCGCCGCGTGCCGGTGCTGCAGACCGGCGCCGACATCTACTGCGACACGAACATCATCCTGCCCACGCTCGAACGGCTGCATCCCGCGCCGAGCTTCTATCCCGCCGGTTGCGAAGGCGTGGCGCGGGGGCTGTCCTTCGCATGGGACCGCGCGATGTGGATCCCCACCATCGGCGTGCTGTCGCACTTCATCGGCGACCAGCTGCCGCCCGAATTCATCAAGGACCGCAAGGAGGGCTACCTCGGCTTCGACATGAGCAAGGCGGCGATGGCACCGGAGCTGCACCTGCATCGCCAGCGCGTCGCGGCGCAGTACGCATGGCTCAAGACCGCTCTGGCCGACGGCCGCCGCTTCATCTTCGGCGACGCGCCGAGCGCCCTCGACCTGACCTGCTACCAGACCATCTTCCTGCTGCGCAAGAACTGCCCGGTCGCGGTGGATGCGATGGCCGGCCACGGGCCGCTGGTTCCGTGGTTCGATCGCGTGGGCGCCCTCGGCCATGGTCGGCCCGAAGCGATGAGTGCCGAGGACGCATTCGCCACGGCCCGCGACGCCGAGCCGGCGCCGATCGTGCACCTCGCGCCCGATGGCGACCCGGGCGGCTTGCGCACCGGCTGTCCGGTGACCGTGACCCCCGACGACAACGCGCGCGTGCCGGTGAGTGGCACGCTGGTGGCCGCCAGCGACAGCGAAATCGTGATCCTTCGCCGCGACCCGGAGGCGGGCGACCTGCACATCCACTTTCCGCGCCTGGGCTTCGACGTGGTCGCCGCCTGAGCGCATTCCCGCATCACCAAGGAGCCCAGCATGTCCCTGGAAACCAATAAGCAACTCTGCCGCGACTACTTCAAGGCCTTCCTGGCCGGCGACACCGAATGGATGAAGCGCCACATAGCGCCGGGCTTCGTGCGCCACGACCCGGGCCTGCCCTTCGAGGTGCGCGGACCTGACGGCGTCGCCAAGCTCCACGACGCGCTGATGCCGGCCTTTCCCGACATGCAGCTGCCATTGGAGGATTTCGTCGCCGAAGGCGAGAAAGTGCTGGTGCGCCTGACCATTCGCGCCACGCACAGCGGCCCCTTCGGCGACCTGGCCGCCACCGGCAAGCGCATCGAGGTGCCGGTGCTCGACCTGTTCCAGATCCGCGATGGCGTGCTCATCGAGCACTGGGCCTTGCTCGACAACCTGGGCATGATGAAGCAGCTCGGCGCGCTGCCCGCCTGAGCGCGCTCCGGGGAGGCCTCGATGCAACTGCTTGCCAACACCACCTCGCCTTTCGTGCGGATCGCACGGGTGGCGCTGATCGAGAAAGGCCTGGACATCGAACCGACGATCGTCGACCCGTGGGCCGACGACCCGCGCCTGCGCGAGGCCAACGCGGCGACGCGCGTGCCGGTGCTGATCACCGACGACGGCACGCCGCTCCCCGAAAGCCTGCTGATCGTGCAGTGGCTGGAGCGCGAGCGTCCGCCGCCCGACCATCCGAGCCTGCTCGGCGCCGACGTCCTGGCCACGCTGTCTCGCGCAGCCATCGCGCTCGGGGTGATCGACGCCGCAGCGCTCACGATGATCACGCGCAAGGTGACCGCACCGGTCCTGTTCGACGAAACCCCGGTAGGACTGCGTCGCCGGCGCACGATGGCCGAAGGCATGTCGCGGCTGGAAGCCATCGCCATGCGCCAGCCGCTCGCCGCGGAAGGACCCCCGATGCTGGATGCGATCTGCGCCGTGATCGCACTCGACTACCTGCGTTTCCGATTTGCCGATGCGCCGTGGATGCCGTCCTTGCCCGTTCTGGACGCGCTGTCGCAGCGCCTGCGCGAACGCAAGTCGTTTCGCGAGACGATGCCTTGTTGAGCACGATTCCCTCGTCGTCGCCGTGGCCGAGCCGGCCATCGAGAGCGTCCTGAGCGCCGTCGGCATCGATCGACCCGGGTGATCGTGACCGGTGGTCGACGGGCGAATAGACTTCCAGTTCACGACACCGCAAATGAGTCCAATGAACCGACCCGAAGACGCACCCCATGCGTTTCAAGCCGCCTGGAACAGCCACGACATGGCTTCGCTACGAACACTGTTCCATGAAGATGCGACATTCGTGAACCGGTTCGGGCACTACGTGCACGGCGTCGCGCAGATCGTCGACCTGCATGCACCCATCCACGCGACCATCTACAGCGATTCCACGCTGGAGAACGAATTGATCGACGTGGTCGCGATCGGCGACGACGCGGCCGTCGTGCATTTCTGGAGTCGCCTCACGGCCGGTGCGGCGCATCCGGCGGGGCCACACGCTGTCGACACGCTGATCCTTGCCGTGCTGACGCGGCAGGCCGGCGAGTGGCGGATCAAGGCGCTCGAGAACGTCACGCTGACGAATCCCCGTACGGGAGAAGCGGTGTTGAGAGATACGGGCCCGGTTCGGAAAGGCGCGTGACGGCGAAGGCC